>Ga0209609_10000135_pt1 | contig 42726 bp, 46 predicted proteins | sample LakKivw325mmetaG_FD_184136 | JGI IMG/M metagenome (GOLD analysis project Ga0209609, IMG submission 184136) | Anoxic lake water microbial communities from Lake Kivu, Rwanda to study Microbial Dark Matter (Phase II) - Lake Kivu water 325m metaG... | ecosystem: Environmental > Aquatic > Freshwater... | reverse complement strand
CCTTGGGCACAGTTCTGAGTAGACTCTGCCAATGAAATCGTTTGCCGTCGACTCTGGGGCACCGGCTAAGAGCCTCCGGTTGATCTATGATTCGGATAGGAGAGACGATGTCACCGGTACCTGCTATCAAGGAAATCAAATCGCTCATGTTATGGATGGAGACAAGTCGGACTGAACGGTCAAATCCTTCAGCGATGGTTCTTGTGAGATTCTTGTCGTCAATGTGAACAACGACCAGAAGCTCTGCAACTCCACTTGATTTGTAGAGATGTAGTTTCCTGCAAAGCCTTCTTAGGCTCTCTTTGGAGCGAAATCCAGAAACCTCTATGAGGCTATTCTGAGAACTCGGGACAAAGAAGTCCGGAAACAGCACATGTCCTTCGCATCGCAGTGAGTGTTCGTACTGGTGGGGGATTCGATTCTCAATCAGATTCTCCGCCACAACCAATTCGTATAGAGACCTTACTTCGTACCCTGCAGATGTCATGTACTTGTAGTTTCCAGATCGGCGGAAACGTCGACTTTGTATCTCATGATACGAGCCGGAGTTCTCCCTCATTCTTGCGTGCCATCTCTTCAGCGAGACGCTTCCTCCTTTCGCTTGCCCCCAATGCTGGTCGCGAATGTCAACTACCCAAGACGCCCATCTGAGATCGTTCAAGTAGTGAGCGATTTTTCGCAGCACACCAAGCGACAGCGTATTTCTCTCGCTCAAGTACGAGGCTCTCAGGACGCCATAGTTGGAAACGCCAATCTTGGCCGCGAAGTCTTCCCAACTGCATTTGGCACTTTGCTTGGCGAGTACCAGCAATCTCCTTTGCTTTCCTCTTAGAAAGAGGACTCTGTCGGTCTTCGACAAGCGCATGCTTCCAAGGAATACAATCTTCGGAAGGATTGTAGGCTATAACATTGGGAGCTAGGCGAAAGTGACCTGACTGAGCTACGGGCCCCGCCGTTGATCGCAACGATCGAATTTGAAAAGGGTTTTGCAGTCTAGTACTTGTATCCTCGAGTTTCTTGCTCGTCGTGCTCGACGCCCAATCCCTGGGCCACCCGGTTCGCGTAGTTCATGTATGCTGTGAGCAGCACCAGATCAAGAATCTCGGAGTCGCTGATTCCGATCCTTCGTAGATTCTCCAGATCGCCTTTGGCTACAGCGCCAGGTTGTAGGCTCAGCTTCAGCGCATAGTCAAGCAGAAACTTGCTTCTCTCGTTGACGCTATCGGGCAGTTGACCCTGCTTGAAAGCACCCAATTGTTCACCGTTCTTCAGGTAGAACCTCAGGGCCTCGCCATGGTGCGATACACAATAGTCGCATCGATTATGCGCGGAGATGGCTGTCGCAATCATCTCCCGTTCAGCTCGGCTCAACCCCGACTTTCCATACATCAAGCTCACGTAGAGTCCAAGAAAGAATCGAAGCGCATTGGGATTAAGGCTCTGGGCACGCATGATGTTTGAGATCTTGCCGCGTGCGCGCGACACTTCTTCGTATGTGCGCTTCAGATCACCGGTTGCTTTGTCTTCAGGAATTGCTTTGATCCACGCCAACGCTGATCGACTTGGCGCGAGGTATAGGATTCCCGTTCATAAACTGTGACATTTGGCCGATCATTGTGCGGCAATAAGTAGTCGATGATGACGACATATCGAGTTACGATACTTGGCTTTAAGTACGTAAACATCCGTCTAGGCGAGCAACTTCAAACTGAAGGCGTAGCTCATGCGAACAGATGCGGCGTCTGCATTCTCTGCGCGTGTAGTGAGCTTTGCCTTCTATTATTATCGATACTAGCCCGCCCAACCCCAATTGGACGAGCTGCGAAGGTGGTTATGAAATGAGAGATACTAAACAAAATGGATTGTCTGCAAGCCTCGAAGTCTCAAGGGACGAACTTCAATCTCTAGCTGAGATTGCCCAGCAAATCAGACGCGACGTTGTCGCGATGATTCAGAGTGCTAGGACTGGACATCTGGGACCTTCACTATCCTGCGTAGAGATCCTAGTGTCGCTGTACTTTGACCGGATGAATCACAGGGCTGAAGATCCAAACTGGTCAGATCGGGACAGACTGGTACTCTGCAAAGGCCATGCAGCCCCAACGCTATACGCAACACTGGCGCATGCAAAGTACTTCGATCAAGGGACACTTCTCTCCCTTCGCAAGACCGGGAGCATATTGCAGGGACATCCTACGCGGGTGACTCCGGGAGTCGATACCTCGACGGGATCGCTAGGTCAAGGTCTGTCGGTCGCCAACGGAATGGCTCTTGCCGCAAGGCTCGACGGAAAGAACTACCGGGTCTTCGCCCTCATCGGAGACGGAGAATGTGACGAAGGCCAGATCTGGGAAGCCGCTATGACGGCGAGCCATCTCGGTCTTTCGAACGTTACAGTAATCATTGACCGAAACGGCGTCCAGTCCGACGATGCTACAGAGAGGATCAAGAAGAAAGAGCCTCTGGACCGAAAATGGCGATCGTTTGGCTGGCAAGTTCTTGAGATTGATGGTCACAACTTCATGCAGATCCATCATTCCTTCGACGTAGCAGAATGGACTACTGACCGCCCGACTGTGATAATAGCGCGAACCGTCAAGGGCAAGGGCCTATCCTTCCTTGAAGGTGACGCGAACTCGCACAACATCTCCTTCACTGAAGAGGATCTGGACTGGGCTATGGACGAGCTACGCCAGCCCGGACCTGACACGTAGCGAAATCAAATGCACCCATGAGGTTTCACATTGCCCTCACTAAGAAAAGAACTTGGCAGAGTCCTTGTCGAACTCGGCAAGGAATACAAGAACCTCGTTGTGATCACCGGAGATCTCGGAAAGTCCACAGGGGTAAGCGCCTTCGAGGCATTCGCAGAGCGCTACTTCAATCTTGGAATCAGCGAGCAGGACATCCTTGGGACCGCCGCGGGACTTGCATCAGCTGGAAAGATACCTGTCGTCAGCACCTATGCGATGTTTCTGGCCGGGCGGGCCTGGGAACAAATCAGGAACACCATCGCTCGCGACGACCTGAACGTCAAGATGATCGCCACACATTCAGGCATATCCCCGTCCGCTGACGGTTCCTCGCATCAGTGCTTCGAGGACATCGCACTCATCCGAACTATCCCTCGAACCACGCTAGTACTTCCCGCTGACCTCTCAGAGATGAGACACACCGTACGCTCAGCCGTAGAAGGAGTCGGACCATTCTACATCAGACTCGGGAGAGGCGAAATCCCGCGAATCTTCGATGACACCGACGAATTCCAAATCGGGAAAGCGAGGCCCATCAGCGACGGATCAGACGTTGGAATCGTAGCCGCAGGGGTCCTCCTCCGGGAAGCAATTGAGGCCGGATCACTATTACAGAAAGACGGGATCAGAGCCTCGATAATCGATATGCACACGGTCAAACCTGCCGACGCCTCAGCAGTTGCTGATATTGCCAGAAGAACGGGGGCAATCGTCACCGTCGAAGATCACAACGTCTTGGGTGGGCTAGGCAGTACTGTTGCAGAAATAACGTGTCGAGACAAGCCTGTTCCAATCGAAATGGTTGGAATCCATGACAGGTTTGGAGAGTCCGGGGAAATGCGCGAACTCATGGAGATTCATGGACTCACCGCTAATCACATTGCAGGTGCCGCGAAGAGAGTCATGAACCTGAAGGATAGCCTGGACTAGTGTTGGGGAAAGAGATCACTTGATAGTGATAGTTCGAAAGCCGGCGAGCGGTCAAGAAGTCGCGCAAGCGGTTGATTTTCTAAGTAGGAGACAGATTGACGCGAGGCCTGTGGCTTGGGGAACAAAGACACTGCTGGTTACCCAGCGAAATCCACCTTCAACCGATATGAACCAACTCAAGGAAACAGGTTTAGTTGAGAGAATTGTTGTCTCCTCGTCAAAGGCTCAGCTGGCCAGCAGGGAATTCCAGAATGAAACTTCCGTAGTTGAAGTTGGAAAGGTTCGTTTTGGAGCTGAGAAGATCGTAGTCATCGCAGGGCCATGTTCAGTCGAAGGACGAGAACAGCTGCTAGAGGCTGCACGTGCCGCCAAGAAAAACGGTGCTTCTGTGCTCCGCGGAGGGGTCTTCAAACCACGAACCTCCCCGTACGACTTTCAAGGCCTCGGAGAAGCAGGCCTGAAGTTGCTGGCAGAAGCGCGCGAAGAAACCGGTCTCCCGGTTGTTACAGAGGTTCTCGAGCCTGAGAAGGTAGATCTCGTCGCCAAGTATTCTGACATGCTCCAGATTGGAGCGCGAAACGTGCAGAACTTCGCGTTGCTCAGAGCTGTTGGAAGATCGAGAAGGCCCGCCATCCTAAAACGCGGAATGATGACGACGATTGATGAATGGCTCCAAGCTGCAGAGTACATCCTTCTGGAAGGCAACCAGAATGTCGTTCTCTGTGAACGGGGAATTCGGACATTTGAGACAGCAACCAGAAACACGTTGGATCTAGCGGCCGTGCCCGTCCTGAGGAAAGCGACGCATCTCCCCATCGTTGTTGACCCAAGCCATGCCACCGGAAGCAGAGAGCTCATTGCACCGATGGCCAAGGCGGCTGTTGCTGCAGGAACGGATGGTCTAATGATTGAAACGCACCCGACGCCCGAGCTTGCTCTTTCGGATTCGCAGCAACAACTCGACTTGCCGGAATTTGCTGTCCTGATGAAGGAGCTTGAATCCGTAGCCAAAGCTGTAGGCCGTAGAATACGCTAGGTGGCCTCACGCGTGAAGAAAGTCCCGGTATCTCTCGGCGAAAACTCCTACGATATTATGATAGGGCATGGGATTCTGAGCGCCCTTGGAGGCGCCGTCACGACGCTTGGACTCGGGCCGAAAGAGATGATCGTCACAAGCACGCGACTTTGGCCTCTCCACGGAAAAGCGGTTCAAGATTCGTTGGCTGCAAGTGGTTTCGATGTCTGTCTCGCACATATGAACGACGACGAGGAGTCGAAGTCGATCCAGACAGTAATGTCGCTCTACGACAAACTCGTGCAGAACGAGTTTGATCGGAACTCCGGCATAATCGCTGTCGGCGGAGGTGTCGTTGGTGACGTTGCGGGATTCGCGGCGGCCACATTCATGCGCGGAGTGCCGTTTGTCCAAGTGCCAACAACTCTGCTTGCGCAAGTAGACAGCAGCATCGGAGGAAAGACGGGCGTCAACCTACCAAGTGGCAAGAATCTCGTGGGAGCCTTCCATCAGCCGACCCTCGTCTGGACAGACGTCTCAACCCTGAAGACCCTCCCGGAAAGAGAACTGCGATCTGGTCTGGCCGAGGTCATAAAGTACGCAGTTATCGCCGATCAGGGACTCTTCCACATTCTCGAAGAAAAGATACGTTCGTTTTCGGAAGCTTCCAGTGACACATTGATCGAGATCATCTCTCGATGCTGCTCGGCCAAAGCTCGGATCGTGGAGCAAGACGAGAAGGACCACGGCATCAGATCGATTCTGAACTACGGCCACACTGCTGGACACGCATTGGAAACGCTAAGCAACTACACCCAGTACACGCACGGCGAGGCAGTAGCGCTCGGCATGATCGTGGCCGCCAGAGTCTCTCATGAAATCGGCGCGATTGACCAAACCACAGCTGAGAAGCAAGAGCGCCTGATCGCCGCAGCGGGTCTTCCGACCCGGATTGATCGTCTCATCGACCCGCAAAATATCGTTCACCAACTGACTAGAGATAAGAAGAGACTAGCCGGGCGCATTAGATGGATACTTCCCAAGACCATAGGCGAGGTTTTCCTCACTGACAAGGTGCCGCTCGATGCTGTTCTTCGAGTTGTGAGGGACCTAACCACTTCCAAAGAGGAGAAGGTTTGATGCGGCCCAAGATTTGCGTCCCGGTGATGGAAAAAAACGTCAGCAGAGTAGTCAGATCGCTTCGGCTACTGGAACGCCACGACCCAGATTTCATCGAAATACGATTTGATGCGATAAGATCGCCTTCATCACTATCCGAGATAAGGAACGCCACGGCGCGCCCATTGATCGCTACCAACCGAAGCAAAGCACAAGGCGGCCTATTCCGTGGAACCGAAAGGGCGAGATTGGAGATGTTGGTGCAGGCGGCCCGAGAAGAGTTCGACTACATCGATGTAGAACTGAAAACGAAAGACGCCCGCACGGTGGTTCGTCAAATGAAGCGGCACGGAGCAAAAGTCATTGTGTCGTACCACAGCGAGAAGCTCACTCCCACGGATAGAGGCCTCAAGTCCATCCTCGTGAATGAGAAACGGATGGGCGCGGATATCTGCAAGATAGTTGGCACCGCCAGGAGCTACAGCGACAACCTGCGATGTCTAAGATTTGTCGACAAGCACGCAAGAAGAACTAAGCTTGTTTGCTTTTGCATGGGAAGGGTCGGAATCTCCTCGAGGATTCTGTCTCCCATGCTCGGAGGTTACTTCACATTTGCCTCGTTTTGCACTGGCCGAGAGACTGCGGCGGGACAGATCCCGATCGATGAGATGCAAACCCTCTACAAGGAGCTCGGAGTCGCTTGAACGAGCCTCTCGGTTCATCAGCTACAATCACTGGTCTGCATAAGATCGGTGGGGGAACGAAGGTTTGCGCAGTCATTGGCGATCCTATTGAGCACTCGCTTTCTCCGCCGATTCACAATGCAGCCTTCAGATCGTTAGGCATGGATCTTGTGTACGTTGCTTTTCGGGTTAGAAGGGATGAACTCGCACGCGCGATGGATGGATTCAGGGCTCTCGGGATATTGGGCGTCAATGTGACGCGCCCGCACAAGACCAGCGTAATGCGCCTCCTGGACAGAATCGACAGGGACGCTCGTGAGATCGGAGCCGTGAACACCATAGCCAATACCAACGCCACTCTTAGTGGTTACAATACTGATGGTCAGGCTGCTCTGGACGTTTTACAGGAAGTAGGGCGACCTCTATCTGACAAGAGAGTCGTGATTCTCGGGGCGGGAGGTGCCGCCCGGGCCATAACACATTGTCTCTCAAGAACTGTTCTGAGTATCTCCATTCTCAACCGCACCCGCGCTAAGGCGTCAAGACTTTCTGCAGAGATCGAAATGCGGAGTCATGGCAAATGTCGTGCGTGCGGCCTCAGCAAAGCGAACCTGCGCAAAGAAGTCCCCAAAGCAGACTTGGTAGTCAACACGTTACCTGTCGATGTGCTTCCTCATTTCGGAGCGACGCTGACACATGAGGGACTCATCCGACCCGGGATGATCGTCTTCGATGCCAACTATAGTCATGGCAGTAACTTCCTCGTTGAGGCGGAACACGCAGGAGCAATAGTCACGGATGGTTTGGACATGCTAGTACGTCAAGCAGCTCTTTCTTTCAAGCTCTGGACCGGCCGAGATCCCCCAATTGACATCATGCATGCAGCAGCCGAAGAAGCAAGGGGAGTATAGACTGCATGAGTGCAGAAGCAGCTGCATACGGCGCTGTCACAATAGTAAACGCGATTGCGACCGGCAAAGGTGCGGCCTTTGGGATCGACCTGTGGACCAAGGCTAGAGTGAAGCTGACTGACGACGGAGCCATCGAAACACGCATTCTCAACGACGATAAAGAGAGCACGTTGCTTGCCGAGAGATGCGTTCGAGCAGTGTTCCGATATTTTGGGAAAAGCAAGCTAGGGGCCAAAGTGGAGACAGACTCAAACATCCCAATCGCGAGAGGCCTCAAAAGCAGCAGCGTAGCTGGCAACGCAGTCATTCTCGCCACATTAGCCGCACTGCAGAAGCCCCTGAAACCCAGCGCTATCCTGAACCTAGTTGTAGACGCAAGCCTACAAGCAAAGGTCAGCATCACCGGCGCATTCGATGACGCCGCTGCCTCGCTATATGGAAACGTGGTCGTGACAGACAACATGGCTCGGAAGGTGTTGCGAACATTCCCAGTCGAAGATCATCATGTCCTGCTTCTGGTTCCACCCGAAAAGGCGTACACGGCCGATGCTGATCTGAGACGAATCAAGACAGTCGCGAAACAGGTTGAGATTGCCCACGAACAAGCCCTGGCAGGCAAGTATTGGAACGCAATGACCCTCAACGGTTTGATCTATTCGCATGTTTTGAGACTCCCGGCAGACGTGATCGTGGAGAGCCTGGGAGCTGGCGCATTGGCCGCTGGAATCTCGGGAAAAGGGCCAGCCTACGCATTCGTCGTGGAAGAGCAATTCAAGGATCCTGTACTGAATGTGCTGAAGCGACACGAGGGCGACGTGATTGTTTCGAAGACGAGAAACCACCCATCGCTTTCGAAGCCGACCAAGGGACACTGAGGTATCGAGATCATTGAGAATTATGGTCGGCAGAAGTGGCCTCAACGGCTCGCTCCAAGCTCCGCCGTCAAAGAGTTACACGCACAGGGCGCTATTCTGCTCGGCCTTGGCTCAAGGCGAAAGCACGCTTCGATCGCCGCTTCTGTGCGATGACACGCGCGCAACTTCTGATGCACTCTCAAAGATCGGTGTGGCAATTGACTGGAACGACAGCAGCGCTCGTGTCGCTCGGTCTGGGGAATTGAAGAGATCCCCTGACACGATTCTCTGCGGAGAATCTGGAACCACTCTTCGATTCATGACAGGCATCTGCGCAACTATTCCTCACGATGCGGAAATCTCCGGCGGACCTTCCCTGCTGAGGAGGCCTGTGAGGGACTTGGCAGTCACTCTCGAGAAGCTCGGAGCATACTGTACGTCCGAACAGGGATATCCTCCAGTCCACGTGAGAGGTCCCATTAAAGGCGGGTCTGTCGAGATCCCTGGGAATGTGAGCTCGCAATATGTCTCGTCACTCTTGCTGGCGGCGCCTCTGGCGCGTGCACCGGTCGAGTTGAACATCGTCGGACGCCTAGAGTCGAAATCCTATGTTCAAATGACTCTGGATATGCAAGACAGATTTGGCATCCACGTTGAGACGTCTGAGGATCTAACCGAGTTCCATGTGCGCAGTCAGACATATCATCCCTCTGAAGTGGAAATAGAAGGCGACTGGTCATCAGCGGCACCCTTACTGGCAGGAGCAGCAATTGCGGGCGACAGGGTGAGAATCCAGCGTCTTGGGGAGAAGAGCCTTCAGGCGGATCGATATCTGTTGGATATCCTGAAGCACGTGAAGGCGAGAACAAGTCAGGATTCGAGTTCAGTGACCGTTGAGGAATCGCAAATTGAGACAACGGAGATCGATGTGTCAGATTGCCCGGATCTGTTCCCGGTGACATGCGTGCTCTGCGCGAGCGCGGAGGGCATTAGCACGATTAGAGGCATTCGTCGACTCAGGATCAAGGAATCGAATCGCGCTCAAGCCATGAGTGACGGACTGAAACAGATGGGTATCGGAACCGATGAATCGGAGGATTCGTTCACTATCCATGGTGGCAAGCCGCGCAAGGCGGTCATCAACCCGCACAGGGATCACAGGATAGCAATGGCGTTCGCTGTCCTCGGACTGTGCACGGAGGAAGTAACGATACTTGATGCTGAATGTGTGGGAAAATCCTACCCGTCATTCTGGTCTGATCTCCAGTCACTGGGTGCAAGGGTGACAGCAGCGTGACCGGCAATTCTCTCGGCACACGATTCGTGGTCACGAGCTTTGGGGAAAGCCACGGTCCGAAGATCGGAATCGTCATCGACGGATGCCCAGCCGGACTCGAACTTGTCGCGAGCGATATCCAACGCGAGTTGCAGCGGAGACGACCTAGTAGCGACGCGTTCTCAACCGCGAGAACAGAAAGTGATCAAGTTGAGATTTCGTCAGGAGTGTTCAACAATCGTACAACTGGGGCCCCGATTCATCTTTCTGTACCGAATCTGGACGTGAGATCAGAAGGGTACGAGAAGAGGAAATTCACTCCCAGACCTGGACAGGCGGACTTGGTCGCCAGAGTGAAGTATGGAGGACATGAGGACTACAGGGGCGGTGGCAGGTTCTCCGCAAGGATCACTGTTGGATTCGTTGCTGCCGGCGCCGTTGCGAAGAAACTCCTCAGTACGATCGGTATGACAGTGTACGCTCACAGCGTGGAGATCGGAGGCGTAAGTGCCAACAAGGTTCCGCCAGATGAGGAGGCGAAGTTGGCACGTACCAATTCACTCAGTTGTTCAGATCCTATAGCGGCGGAGAAGATGGCCAGCGCGATCGCTGACGCCAAGATACGCGGAGACACCCTTGGAGGAGTCGTCGAGGCCGTTGCAAGCGGGGTTCCCATCGGTTTGGGAGAACCGGTCTTCGACAACCTCGACGGCGATCTAAGCAAGGCTTTCTTCGCTATCCCCTCAGTCAAGGCAGTTGAGGTGGGAGCCGGGTTCCAGTCGGTGAGAATGCGGGGTTCAGAGTACAATGATGCTTTGACGGTACGTGAAGGAAAAGTGCGGATCCTAACCAACAATGCTGGGGGAATTACTGGCGGCCTAAGTAACGGCCAGCCCATAGTATGCAGGATCGGCTTCAGGCCGCCATCATCGATAACGGTTCCACAGACCACCGTCAACATTCAAACGCTGAAGGAACAGCCAATCTTGATCGAGGGCAGATTCGACGCTTGCGTCGTCCCTAGGGCCATACCAATTGTGGAGGCCATGATGGCAATCGTGCTAGCCGATCACTCGCTTCGAGCAGGCCTGATTGGGCCTGTTCTGAGAAACAACTAGGACGTCGCGATTGGGTAGGATCCCAGTACCTTCACGAAAGTTGACTGCTGGCGTAGACCCCTCAAGGCTTCGCGGCAGGCCTTGTCGCGCGCATGACCACAAAAGTCCACGTAGAAGTTGTACTGCCATGGCGTATTCTTGACAGGCCTTGATTGGATCTTTGTTAGGTTGATTCCGCTCCTGGAAAGTGCTTGGAGAGCTCGGTACAATGACCCAGGTTTATGCTCGACGCCGAAAATGATCGACGTTTTATCGTCTCCTGATGGGGGAGCAGCCTTCTTCCCCAGAACTAGGAACCGTGTGTAGTTCACGCCACTATCCTCGATTCCTTCCGCAATGATTTGCATAGAATACAGTTCAGCAGCACGTCTGCTTGCAATCGCAGCCACCTTTCGTGACCGCATGATCTTGATCAGTTTCACGCTGCCGGCCGTGTCGTACGTTGGGACCGGTTCCATCTTGTGGTTACGCAGGTATCTTGCGCATTGCGCCAAGGCTTGTGGGTGGGAATAGACGCTGGTTATCTCGTCGGCCCTAGTTCCAGGCTTTCCAATTAGGCAATGTTTCACTCGAACTTGTGTTTCTCCGCAGACCTTCGAGGTGGTACTTGCCAGCAGGTCATATGTCTCGTTGATGCTTCCCTCGTATGAGTTCTCGACCGGCACTACGCCGAACACGTTGTGACCAAATTCTACAGTGCGGAACACATCTCTTAGCGTCCTGAGCGGCCTGACCCCGATGTGAGTTCCGAAATAGCGTTCACACGCCTCGTGACTATAGCTTCCTCTTTCGCCTTGAAAGGCGACCCGCACTCTGGAATTACGCATGCTCACAGCTCCTGGATGACCGATTCTTACTTGGTTCTCGAGATTGTGGATTGTGCCTTTGTGACCTTCTCGAATGTTGCTCTTGCGAGTCTGAACTCCGGTTCGTTAGAAAGCGATCTTCTGATCTTCTTGTAGCGGGCGACGAGTTTGTTTCTGTCCTGCTCGTTCATAATTCTTGCGAGCGACCGAATGTCTCGTTGCAGGTCTCGCAGGACTCTCGGAAATTCCTTATTCAATATCTGGATGTCCGCGATGGTCTCAGGCTCATCGGCAATCGCCTCTGCAAGCAACATCTGCAGGTTGAATGTTCTGCCGGCAAACCTTCGGATTTCAGCAAGATCTCTTCTCTTAGAGAGAGTCATGGCGAAAGCCATGTTGAGGAAATGCGGAAGACCTAGCGTTAGAGCCACGCGTTTGTCATGGATGTCTTGACCCGCTAGAAAGAAATGGGCACCCTGAAGGAGGTGCTTCATGGTCTTGTAGCCACGTGTGTCCTTCCCTGTTCTGATGGCGATGATTCTTCTTCCGCGGATTCCACGTGCCAGAGGTCCGAACATGGGATGAATACTGACAACCTTGACTCCCCGCTTCTCAGCAGAACGAAGGGCCGGCATCACGACCGATTTTGTCGCAGAAATGTCACAGATGATAGCATTTCTGCGTAAGAATGGAAGGATCTCCTTGATGACCCCCGAAGTAGCGTTCGTAGGGATGGCGAGCAGAATTATGTCGCTTCCTCTTGCCGCCTCTGTGTTGCTTGGGGAATATTTCGCATGAATCTTCCTGGCAAGGCGTTTAGCTCTGTTTGAGTCGCGGTCGGAAACAATAACGGAGTCTCCCCGTGACTTGAAGAAACGTGCAAACCATGCACCCATTCCTCCTGATCCAATGACGGCCACTCGTGCTACCATTCGTCCATCGCCTTCACAATTCGTCTGATCCCAGTCCTTACGGCTGCTTCCGGCTCCGTTATTGCGAGCCTCAAGAAGTCAGGATACTCCCCGAAAATCGTTCCGGGTAGAACACCAACCGCGTATTTCTCGAACAAGTACTTCGAAAACTTTTCAGCGTCGATACCTTTTCGTCGCATTCGAGGGAAGACGTAGAATCCACCTTCAGGAGGGTGAAATTCAAAATCTCCTCTTCTCAGCTCCTCACATGCCATGCTCAGACGTCTCCTGATCCTATTTCTTCCAGTTACCGCGTCCGTGCTCGTATCTTTCAACGCCGCAAGCGCGGCTCGCTGTATGACCTCGGGGACGTTGGTCAGAGAGGTCTCGACGATCCTGCGCATCCTTGCAATCCTCCCCTCGCTCGCTACTGCATAGGCGACTCTCCAGCCCGTCATGCTGAACTCCTTGGAGAAACTGTTCACGTAGATCGATTGAGTATCAGGGTATTCGAGCACGCTTGGAACCGGTACACTGGAGTAGGTCGTGTAGACCTCGTCTGATAGGACTACGGTGCGATACTTCCTCGCGAGTTCCATTATCTCACCGAACATGTTCTTCGAAAGCACCTTTCCCGTGGGATTGTTCGGGTTGTTGAGCACGATAATCTTGGGGTCAAGCTTCAGCGTTTCCTCAAGCGCGGTGAGGTCAATATCCCAATGATCCTCAAGGCGTGTCGGGACAGCCAATATTCTTCCGCCAGCAAAGGCGACGCATGACTCGTAGGCCGGCCAAGCAGGCTGACATATCGCGACTCTGTCGAGGCTTGACAATGTGGTAAATATCGAAGCGAAGATCGCGAAGCGACCGCCCGGAAAGATGAGTATGTTGGATCGACCTAACTTTGTCCCGTATTGACGGTTTAGACGTTGGGCGATTGCATCCTGAAGAGCCGGCAGGCCGGCGCTTGACCCGTAGAGCATCATTGGCGTGCGGTCAAGGTATCTTTTCGCTTCACGGATGACAGCCCTTGGAGTTCTGAAGCGAGGTTCACCTATGTCGAGCCTGATCAGTCTACGTCCCTTTCTTTCGGCCCTGAGCATCATCTCCGAGAGTTGCTTGAGCATGGAGTCCCTGCCGGTTATGCGTCGTCTTCTTCCACGTGTCTGGGTCTCCACGGAGCGCTGTATGACGAGGCTGATGAGGCGCCTTGCGTAGGTCTCGTCGATTCCTACCTTGGCGGCAGAAGCTATGAAGCTGTCAATAGCCACCCTCTCGATCGCCGGGTCGACAACCGCAAGGTTCAGTCTCTTCTTCAACTTCCCGATCTTGCTCACCAATCGATCTCTCCGAGCTTGAATGGCGATCAGATCGGAGTCAACGGACCGAAGTTCGCGTCTTAGCTTGGCTAGATCCTGATCCTTCAATTCATATACGACTCCAAAGAGGCGAGCCTACATTTTCCACGGCGACGAATAGATGTCTGACAGTACAGTTAACCTAACTGGTCGAAAAGCGATTGTCGTGAGGACCTGTTTGGCCAGAAAGCTGGTTCGAAGCCATGATTCATGAACCTATGCTCGAAGCCCAGAATTCTGTGCCTCATCGAACTTCGCTGTTATCTGGTTCAGTCTTCGAAGTTTTTCCTCGCTCAACCTCTTGGGTTGATGCTCTCTGAGAATCTTCTGGGCCTTGTCCTTCGCCACCGCAACAACATCCTTCCTGCCTCGCTGTGACCATCGGGCATGCGTTGACCGGCACGAAATCGATGGCATCCAATGCTCAAGCTTCAGATTGCGGAGCGTGTGAGCTTCCTTCAGAAAGCTTGCAGTGGGTCCGACTCTCTTTATCAGGTCCGCAGCAATAGTTTCGGGGTTCACTTCGACCCCTTTCGCCAGACGGTAGATGTATCCCACGATTTCATCATCAATGACGAGCTGCTCGTAGCTTACTGTCAGCCCTGTCGCGAACATACCTGGGTTTATGATCATATCTGCACCAGACATCATCGCCGCTTGGGTCGTCATGATTCTCTCCCACGCATTCTGTTCATCATGACAGTGCGCATCAGTGTCAGGGGACGTTGAGTGGGATGGAAGTTTGTAGAAATCAGCAAGCTGCACGCTCGCAATGCGCATGAGCACGCTCTCAGGGGATCCGATTATTGGAGTTGCCTCTCGCATGTCGAAGGTTGTTGCTGCACAGGAGTAGATGAACGGGGACCCCCTCGCCGCCAGCTGGGAGATCACCAAGCCAGAGAGATTCTGAGCGTTGTGGATAACCATCGTGCCTGCTATGGTAATTGGCGATGTGACCCCCGTGATCGGTTGAGGCAGCAGGAGGATCGGAACGCCGTTCTTTGCAGTCTCGATCAAGGCTTCAACTGCATTCTTTTCCCACATTAGTGGATTTGTTGGAGAGAACTCGCATCCGATCATGGGTGCCCGTTCTAATCTCTCGTTTCCTGTGACGACTTTGGCCATTTCGAAGACTGCCTTGGCCATCTCCGGACTTGTTGGACAGAACACGAGAGGTTTCTCAGTGTTGCTGAACATCACCTCAGCTGCATGAAGTTCAGCGGAGCGTTGAGGCACGTCCTGCGGGATGGCTTGAGTTGCCACTCCATGAATATTCGGAAGTGCATCAGCTAGCTTCGAGAAGTTGGCTACATCATTCTTCGTGGCAGGCCTACGTTCGCCTAAGTTCGAATCAAACACGTATGTGGCGTCGAACCCGCTGAGAGCATAGGTGAAACCCATTCCGAGCTTCATACATGGCTTCTGATTCCGGTCATACAGAGTGACCTCTGATCGGCGCGGAGCGGCCTTCAGAGCCTCCTTGACCAGATTCTCGGGTATCTTCGCGACCTTGCTACCGAAATCTACAGTGGCTCCCACAGCTTTCAGGAGCGTGAGCGCCCGTTGGCTGTCAATGTTCATTCCTGAATTCCAGAGCACATCCAACGTAGCCTGATGTATCTGGCTCAACTCGTTCTCGGAGAAAACCTTCAGCTGACTCAGCTTCAAGCTATGATGACTCCTGTGCGCGCCAGCACACTTCGTAGGGGCTTCCATCGCATTAAAGTGTGGCACTCGTCGTAACGAGAGCGACCTGTCGAGCACGTTGCATTAGCACAGGTCTGATGCCCTGTCACTTTGCACATGATGACCGGCGATGGGTATCTCAGTTCCACACGTCGGGCTTCTACTCTACGGTCAGCCTGTGGCAGGAGCATGGAACTTGTAACCTGGAACGTATCAAGTGAAATGCAGCAGAGCGTCTGGATTCGCGAGCGCAAGGCCTTGACAGAAGTTCCAAAGCCAATGCTCACTGTTTGATAATTCTCTCTTGCGCGTACGTGTAGCATCCCATCGCGCTGAGGTTGATGCTCTGTGTGACTTGGTCGGGAATCTCATCTCGTGCTAGACCGCTGCGGCTCATGACATCAGCCATGAAGGCCTCAAAAAGTCGGTCCACAGGCTCCCCGGCTTCGACCATTTCGGCAGCTGCTGAGGTCCACCGCCGGATTGTCTCGATATTCGTTGCGAGGAAAGCTCGTATGTTCTGACGCACAGACCCGAAATGAGGCAACAGTAGCGCCGCTGGTTCCATCCTCATGAATCCTTTGAGGGACTTCACGTACTGTTCTCCATCGAAACCGGGTGGGGGCGTAGCTGGAATGGGAAAATCGAACCCAGAATAACGCACTCCAACAGCGTCTCCAGTAATCAGAAGACGTTCGTTCTCCAGAAGTACGGAAAGGTGATGCCACGCGTGGCCAGGGGTGTAGAATATCCTGAGCTCTCTCCCAGCTCCCAGATCCAACTTGTACAGCTCTCCAACCGCTTCAAGCCGTTCTTTAGGCACGGGCAGGGGTGTCCCGTATTTTTTCATGGCCTTTTCTCCAAAGAGGCTCGCAGCGGTCGCAGCCACCTTGGACGGGTCGATCAAGTGCTTGAGGCCGTGTTCGTTCACCAAGACTCGCGCCTTCGGCATCTCTTCGGAGAGACGACCAATCGCTCCAGCATGATCCAAGTGTACGTGAGTCGGAATCAGATAATCAACATGCGGCCCAGTGCCACTGAGTGATCTCAATTCAGTGAGGACACTATTCGCACTCGAAGGATATCCGGCATCCACGAGCGCGGACCTCTTTCCCTTGATGAAGTAACAGGCGACTAAGCCTGGAGTTCCAGCCGCCAGAGTATCGATCAAGAAGACGCCGTCAGAGATCTCCGTGCGCATGTTTCCAAACTCGGCGCTTTCAATACATTCAGGATTCGGTGAGCTTTGCTACGAGACAGACTTGAGCGCGTCCACGAGCGATATTTTATAGGGCCCAAGCTTGCCACCGAAATTCACAGCCGTAATCTTCACCACGCCAGAAGTCCTAGCAGCAGCCTCTACGCCAACTCCCGTGGCTCTCTTGATGATCTCAGCGTCGAGTCCGTTGAAGACGAGCTCATACACGCTCTGCACGCTTTCCGGGATCTTGGAATCGGAGATTGAAGTTCTGAGCGTAGGGCAGAAAGGGTGGTTCGTCGACGCCGGCAGCTTGTACTTCATCGAGCCGACCTTCGATCCGGATCGACATATGCCTCCCGGGAAGGGTAACACTACACCTTCCACGACACCCATCGCTTGAACGGCTTTTTCGGCCGCTTCTAGGGCCGCGGCCTGTGAGTTGGCCATGATGATGAAGTTGCCTCCCGCGACACCCTTCTTGACTCCAAATCTGTCTTCAATGATGAACTCGCCCTCCATGACCGGTATCCGCCACACGCTTCGATCCCCAAGCTTGTCCCGCTTCTGAAAACCATCACCAAATTTCCGAAGCGCGAGTCCAATCTTCAATTTGCGCACTGCATCAGGCAAAGCGTCGAAAGCCGCAGTCGTCGGACAGGTTAGAATGCATTGCCCGATGCGCGTGATCATCTGCAACTTCAGCTCTCTCCTTGATCGATGCCACATTTGGACATAGATCCCCGGGCGCCCGTCCGGAGTCTTCTCTGGAGGAGCAGTGCTACCCTCGACTGCTGCTTCTGCGGGCGACATGATTATCGATGAAGCGAAGCCTGTCGCAGTTTTGCCCGCAGTCATGGCCCAGCTTGGATTGGCTGCAGTCACGAGAATCCTGCCGACTACCATCGGGAATGCTTCTGCAAATGTTTCTTCGATTTCGACCCCGTTGAATTGCACGATGCATCACCAAGGACGCGTGAGTTTGGCTGCCTGAAAGCTGAGCGATCGTCAGATCATTTAACGATTACTGGAGAAAAGGTCGAACAAGATCGCTCCTTCCGGGGTATGCCAACAGTTAAAGACGGCGACAGCAATTTCGTCTCAGAGCCTGATTGATTCATGGTCGTCAAGGTCGGCTTCCTGAAGCTCGGGTGCATCGGATCCGCACTACTGCTCGAGTTCATGCTGGACGAGAGAGCTGAGAGGAAAGATATCGACGTACGAGTCGTGGGTGCAGGTGCGAAGCTCGGTATAGAGCAAGCGGAAGAAGCTGCCCGCAGAATGCTGGATTTCAAACCTCAGATAGTGATCGCAACGAGCCCAAACGCGACGCTTCCAGGCCCAAAGAAGGCTCGAGAGATCATCAAAGCTGCAGGCATTCCAATCGTGGTTGTCTCTGACAGCGCAACGAAGAAATCCGTTCAAGAGCTGGAGCAGCAGGGGTTCGGCTACATCATAATTGAAGCAGACTCGATGATCGGCGCAAGAAGGGAATTCTTGGACCCTCTGGAGATGGTTCTGTTCAACTTGGACGTCGCACGAGTCCTCGCGATAACAGGAGCCCTGAACCTGCTAACTGCGGAGATTGACCGCGCGATAGAATCGATCAAGAAGGGCATTCAAATCCCACTGCCGAAGATCGTCGTGGACAAGGAGAAGGCCATCAAAGCTGCGTCGTTCTCGAACCCATACTCGGCGACGAAGGCGATGGCAGCCTATGAAACGGCCCGCCGGGTCGCAGACCTGAGCGTCGAAGGATGCTTCACTGTGAAGGAATGGGAACGGTACACGCAGATTATGTCGGCAGCGCATGAGATGATGCGGCAGGCTGCCCGACTTGCTGATGACGCGAGAGAGACCGAGAAGGCACAAGACACCGTTTCCAGGACCCCTCACTATGATGATGGCAGCATTCTCAAGAAGAGAAAGCTGATGGACAAACCTACGAAACCGTAGCGCAACCAGAAAACGACGGTGCAAACGCGCCCAAGGAATGATCCTGAACGACGTTCGGACTTGTGGGCGTCTACGAGAATGGCCAGCTGAGTATCTTGCTCTTCTCAAGAGCGATGAGCGCTGGAACGCCGATGAGCGTGGAAGCTAAAACGCAGAAGGCTGCCTCAACAGGGGTCTGAAACGCTCCCGCGACGAATACTCCCGCCAAGAGGCCCACTGGAATCGGGTAGAGCTGGTAGAGCCCTCCTACTGTGAGCATGAATACTCTTACCATCACGTCGAGCTCCACGGAGACAAAAGCAATCAATGCAATTGCCGGAACGAGGCGTGAGGCAATCGGTTTCTCATCACGTATCCTTCGCACAAAGAAAGCCGCAACAAACACAGCTACGAATCCGAGATACGTGTCCCAGAGCGTCCACAAAGGTATCTGCCTCGCCAACGGATGAGCGAGAAAAGCCAACAGTAGAGCCCCGTAGATCCCTGCTGTGAGATACCATTTTCTCGTAGCTAGGAATCCTGCTCCGAGAGCGCCTACGGCTTCTGCGATTCCGAAGAGATTCTCTATCCAGAAACTATCAGGCCTGACGAAACGACCCCCAATCCAGCCAATCGTTGCTGCGAGGAACCCAAGGTATGGGCCACCTATGATGCCTTCCATGGGCTCTAGGACTATGCTCATTCGTCGAAAGCCAACGAAAGGCGGGAAATACGAGAGAACGATATGAAGGGCCGCAAGCACGGCAACGACGCTTACGCCTAGACTTCTTCGCGATCTCGGAATCATGATCTCAGTTCTACCATCTGAACATACTGTATAACGGATGCGGAACGGATGTAATATACCGATGACTGTGCTATCTTGCCGCAAGATCGTTGGCCGATGTCCGCTATCGAAGTCACCGTAATCTCGGGGAGAAGCCTTTCGCAAGCTCGAAGCCGAGAGCTTGGCAAGTTTTCAGAGGAGTACTCTCGATCCGTCGCCATTTGCGAACTCGATCCCGATGATATGAAAGAACTTGGTGCACTGGATGGCGAGAATGTCCGCCTCAAGACAGAATTCGGAGAGGTGATCCTCAGAGCCTCCGTGTCTAGACAGGCGCCGCATAAGCGCGTTGCATTCATTCCATACGGTGCTTGGGCGAGTATGCTCTTTGGAACGGCAACACATACCTCCGGCATGCCGACTCTGAAAGGAGTAAAGGCAACCGTCGAGAGAGCCGGGGAAGCGAAGATCGCAACCCTCCACGAAATCACCCGCATGAAGGGTGAGTAAGAAGAATGCCGAAAGCCACGCTACAGGACGTTCTCTGCACATTCTGTGCATCTGGCTGTGATAATCTTGAGATTACCTATGACGGACGGATCATCGACTCGGCACGAAACGGCTGCGCTATCTCGGTCAGCAGATTCACGACTTCAGACAAGAGCCGACTGCTGAAACCGCTCGTAAGGAAAGCCGGAAAGCTCCGTCCCACCACATTTGCGAGAGCGGTAGACCGAGCAGCGCGGATCTTGAATAACGCAAAGTATCCGTTGCTGTATGGATGGAGCCAGACATCATGTGAGGCAATATCAAAAGGCATCGAACTCACCGAACTTGTTGGCGGTCTAATCGACAACACCACAACATCATGCCATGGCCCAACGATACTCGGCGTCCAAGACGCAGGCGAGGCAACGTCCACGCTCGGAGAAATCCGACATTCAGCTGACCTCGTCATCTACTGGGGATGCAACCCGGTCCATTCACATCCACGTCACACGAACCGGTTCACGGTTTTCAGCAAGGGAAGGTTCCGAAAGACCCGAAAAGACCGAAAACTCATCGTCGTGGATGTCAGGCAAACGGATACTGCCAAGCTTGCTGACCGGTTCATCCAAGTCCAGCCTAACGGCGATTATGAACTGCTGACAGCACTGAGGACTGCGATCAACGGTGAGCAGATCGAACAGGAAACCATTGCCGGAGTTCCGGTTGAGACCGTCGAAGAAATCGCGGACATGATGATGGAATGTGAGTTTGGAGCATTGTTCTTCGGTCTGGGCCTCACGATGACTGCGGGAAAGCATCGGAACACGGAGGCCGCGCTGGCGCTCGTGAAAGATCTGAACTTTGTGACGAAGTTCGTGATCGTTCCGATGCGCGGGTGGTTCAACGTTGCCGGCGCCAACGAGGTCTCAACCTGGCAGACCGGGTACCCCTACGCTGTGGACTTGTCACAGGGATATCCCAGATTCAATCCTGGCGACACCTCAGCCATCGACGCGATCACTCGAGGGGAAGTAGATGCCGCGCTCGTTGTCGCATCAGATCCCGTTTCCCATTTTCCGAGAGAGGCGGTGAAGCACCTTCTCAAGATCCCGATCATTGTATTGGAGCCGAAGAGGACTCCGACCTCCGAAGCAGCCGAGGTCGTCATTCCATCGGCAATCCTCGGAGTTGAAGCAGCTGGGACAATATACCGGATCGACGGCGTCGCACTCGAAGCCAAGAAAGTGATTGATCCTCCCATAGGCGTGAGGCCCGACGTAGAGACCCTAGACACCATCATCAGACGCGTCAAGAAACTGGGAGCGAGACGCTGATGCCGGAGCTTCTCATTCGTAACGGGTACGTCTTCGACCCCCTGAACGGAATCGAAGGAGAAGGTATGGATGTCGCAGTCAAGGATGGCAAGATTGTCGAACGCGTAGGCCGAAAAGCGCGCGTGCTGGACGCTTCAGGCATGACGGTTATGCCCGGAGGCGTTGACATTCACTCACACATCGCTGGCTCCAAGGCTAACTGCGCAAGGATGATGCGTCCGGAAGACCATTCCAGAGACCCTGAAGTGAAGACAAAGTACGCCCGTTCCGGGGTTGGGCACACTATTCCGTCTGTGTTCACGACCGGTTACCGATACGCCAGAATGGGCTACACTACCGTCTTCGAGCCAGCCACTCCGCCACTCACGACTCGCCACACGCACGAGGAACTGAATGATATTCCGATTATTGACAAGGGATGCTTTCCTCTCTTCGGCAACAACTGGTTCGTCATGGAGTACGTCAAGCAGGGGAGAATCGAGGAGCTTGCGGCTTACGTGGCCTGGATGCTTGAGGCAACAAAAGGATACGCGATAAAGATCGTGAACCCGGGCGGAATTGAAGCTTGGCGGTGGGGACGTAACCTCAGACACCTCGACGACACAGTTCCGAACTTCGATGTGACCCCAAGGGAGATCGTCAAGGCTCTATGCCAAGTGAACAAGCTCCTTGACTTGCCGCATGCCGTTCATATCCACCCTAACGGGCTCTCCGAGCCGGGTAACTACCAGACAACGCTAGACACGATGGAGTGTGCGCGGGACTTTCGAAGAGAAGGACGCCCGGCCATGCATGTAACGCACGTGCAGTTTACCGGGAGGAAAGGGTGGTCATGGGCGGATGTGAGGTCAGGTGCGCCCGAGATCGCGGATTACGTTAATACTCATGATCACGTCACAATCGACCCTGGCCAACTGATTTTCACCAATGTAACCTGGATGACAGCTGATGGACCAGCCATGTTCGCCTTGTTCAAGCTCGCGAAAACGAAATGGTTCAACGCAGATGTGGAATCAGAAACAGGCGCAGGAATAGTCTCGGCAACCTACAAGAAGAGCAACTACGTCAACGCGATGCAGTGGGGGATCGCCCTCGAACTTGCGCTCCTCGTGAAAGATCCGTGGAAGATCTACCTGACCACCGATCACCCCAACGGCGGACCGTTCACGTCCTATCCGCGGGTAATCTCATGGCTCGTGAGCAACCACGCAAGACAGAAGCTCATTGACAAGATTAACAAAACCGCCAAGAGACGGCTTAACTTGCCAGGAATCGACAGGGAATACTCACTCTATGAGATTGCAACAATAACCCGGGCTGCGACCGCCAAATCGCTCGGTCTCGAATGCAAAGGTCACCTCGGACTCGGTGCAGATGCAGACATAGCGATCTACGACATCGACCCCACAAAACTCGATCCAGCGAGAGAGTACAGGATAGTGAGGAGGGCCTTCGCTCATGCAGCTTACACCCTCAAGGAGGGACGCATCGTCGTCAAGAAGGGCGAAGTCGTCAGGAGCGTACGGGGTAGAACCTTCTGGACCAAGCCCAAGGTCTCAGAGGACATCAAGAAGACTATGATGGCTGATCTGCAGTCAAAGTTTGACGACTATTACACGGTACGAATGGCCAACTATCCAATCGAGGAGCGATACCTAACCGCATCACAAGCAATCACAACGAACGCAGGCGTCTAGAAGATGGCAGATCTTGCGATCACTCCTGTCCGGCAGTTCAAGATCCCAGTCACGGCTGAATGCATCAGTCCAGACTTCGTTGCGGGAAAATCGCTGAGAGAGACTGAACTAACGCAGGTCTGGGAGGGAAACCGGAAGGTCAAGCTAGGCTCGCTCTTCAAAGTCGCTGGCGAGATCGGTCGCACACCAAACGACTGCGCCATCAAGATTGCTGGAAACGTAAGTGCGGTCAGGCGAATAGGTTACGAGATGTCCGGCGGATCGATCCAAATCAACGGTGAAGCCGGCATGTACTTGGGAGAACGAATGAAGGCAGGAACAATCACTGTGACCGGCAACGCGGGATCGTGGCTTGGAACTCAGATGCGTGGCGGCCAGATCGATGTGAAAGGCAACGCAGGAGACTCCATCGGGGGTTCCGTGCGAGGAGGAACTAAGGGAATGCGTGGAGGCACAATAACCATCCACGGCGACTGCGGCACCGAAGCAGGAGCTTGGATGCAGAACGGGATGATCAGGGTAAGGGGAGCCTGTGACCTTTACGCGGGCATCCACATGAAGAATGGAACAATCGTCGTCGAACGTGGCTGCCAAGGTCGCGTCGGGGCACAGATGACAGGAGGAAAGGTTATCGTGCTTGGTAATGCGGGAGGGGTACTGCCTAGCTTCCAGTTCGAGGAGATACGCGAACGAGCAAAGGCGGGTGATGAAAAGATACCGGGCCCGTTCTATGTTTTCAGCGGGGATGTGAATGAGGGAGGAAAGGGCCAACTTTTTGCACGTGTGTCTGACAATCCGGATCTGAAATTGAATGAAAGGTACCTTGAGAGGTAGAGCCGCATGACAATTAGTGTCAATAAGCGTACGATGCAGATCGTGAAGGAAGTGATTGCTCGCAAAGATGAGCTGCAGGTCAAGGTTGAGAAACGCCTGAAGGGAGCGACGATCATTGATGCCGGCGTTGCTGCCCGGGGAGGATATCAGGCTGGCCTGATGGCTGTAAGACTCTGTATGGCAGGGTTGTGCGAGGTTTCTATCTCCTCTAGAGCATACGACGATTTCGATCTTCCAACTGTGAATGTGGCAACTGATCAGCCCGCGATCAGCACGCTGGCCTCCCAATTCGCAGGGTGGGAGATCAAGACGGACGAATATTTCGGCATGGGCTCAGGGCCAGCACGAGCGCTCGCTCTCAAACCCAAAGATATCTATGCCGAGATCGAGTACGAGGACAAAGCCGACACCGCAGTCATAGTACTCGAATCAGACAAGCTGCCTCCAGATGACGCTATCTCATACATCGCGTCAGAATGCGGCGTCAAACCGTCCAGAGTCTACGCTTTCGCAACTCCCACCAACTCGGTCGCGGGCGGTGTTCAAATCTCGGGCAGAATCGTGGAGACAGGCATCTACAAATTGAGGAGACTTGGTCTCCACCCCAAGAACATCATCCATGGGTTCGGCTCGGCCCCGATTCCTACGATCCATCCGAAACCCGCAAGAGCAATGGGACGAACAAACGACGCACTCTCCTATGGCGGGGAGGCACACTATACCGTTAGCTTCGAAGACGATGAGAAACTGAAAGAAATCGTGTCAAAGGCGCCATCCTCGACCGCCAGAGAGTACGGGAAACCGTTCTACGAAGTATTCAAGGCGGCAGGGTTCGACTTCTACAAGATCGACCCTAACCTTTTCGCGCCAGCAGTTGTCTCAATAAACAACATCAGGACCGGACAAACATTCAGATCCGGTCAAATGAACGTGGCTGTGCTGAAAGAGACTATGGCGATTACGACTGGCTAGTCGGAAGCCTGCTCGTTTCTACTTTACGATCTTTGAAGCGACCTCGATGGCCTTCACTGCGTCTTCAGCGGTTATCTTCGGTTTCTGATGCTTGAGTATGCACTGGATGAAGTATTCGTCGAGTTGATAGTGCCCCCAGACTTTGGTTCCTCCTTCCTTGAACACCCATTCCTGACGCTCTGGGTTCTGTCCGACCAACGTGAGGGAGTCGTTCCAGTTTGCCAGTAGATTGTAGGTCTTCTCTCCGAAGACTTCAAGTCTGCTCGTGCCAGCGATGGGGGCCACCATCGAACTGAAGTGCAGCGCACCAACGGCGCCAGTTGAGAACTTGACAAGCCCCATTGTGTTGTACGACTTTATTCCGCCGTATTCTTTCAGCGAAGCATAGCTCGATTTCCAATCAACCTCAGTGATCTCCGCGTTCAGCAGCCACCTTAGAAGATCGATTGACCACACTGATAATGTGAAGTCGGGGTAGCCTCCGCTCTTCTCAATGTTCCATGCCCATGAATTGGCAGGCCACTGCATAGCAAGATCCTTCGCCGATATGAATTCCCTAAACGAAACGGCGAGGGGTTTACCGATTTTGCCTGCATCGATCAGCTCCTTGGCCTTCACATAGTTGGGTGTGAATCGGAAATTGAGAACCGGCATCAGCGTTACACCGGCCTTCTCGGCTTCCTTTCCAAGCCTTTCTGCCTCAGAAGCTCGAGGTGCCAGAGGCATCTCGCAGAGCACATGCTTTCCTTTGCTTATCGCTTTCATAGCCATCTCATAATGGAATGGCGTTGGAACTGCCAAGACCACAGCTTGCACCTTTGAATCATCGAGCAGTTGATTGTAGTCAAGATAGTACTTGACGTGGTACTTGTCCGCGTACTTCTTGATCCTTTCTTCCACCTGATCTCCAAGTGCTACAAGTTCTGATCCGGGGATTTTGTTGAATGCGGGGACATGCGCTTGTCCTCCGACAAAACCTGCGCCTACGACAGCAACGCCGACTTTCTTGCCCAACACATCATCCTCTCGCTGAGTGGCGAAAAAAACGGAAAGCTCCTCAACGGTATTAAGTATTGTCGAACTCAATACTCCGGCAGAAGAATCGCCTTGAAACTAACATCATTCGATTTCCATGGTCAACAGAGACTCGGCGAGATGCATGACCAAGACATGATCGACCTTGGTCGAGCACACGACTTGTTTCTATCCAAAGTGACAGAAACGCACGCAGACACACCTGAGTCTTTCCCGCAGAGAATGATCGATTTTCTCGAAATTGGAGAAAAACTCTGGAGCTACACCTCCGACCTGACTCATCATGTCCACGGGCTACTGCCAGAGCATTCGAGAGAACTGCAGCAACAGAAAGTCCTACTGAAGACGACCGACGTTCGCGTTTTACCGCCCGTTCCCGTTCCTCCCAAGATAGTCTGTCTGGGATTGAACTACAGGGACCATGCGGAGGAAGCTCGGGTTCCCTTACCTGAACGCCCTCTACTTTTCGGCAAGCCGAGCACGACCATTGTGGGCCCGGAGGATCCAGTGGTCTACCCAAAGATCTCAACCCAAGTGGACTATGAAGTCGAACTGGCAGTCATCATAGGAAAAAGGGGCAAAGACATAGCTGAGTCAGATGCGTTCGATCACATCGCCGGGTACACTGTGTTCAACGACATAAGTGCAAGAGACATCCAGTTCGGAGACAAACAATGGTTCAGGGGAAAAAGCTTCGACACATTCGCACCCACGGGCCCTTCCTTGGTCTTCCGCGAACAAGTAAGCGACCCGCACAATCTGAAGATGGAATTGAGAGTCAACGGCGAGATAAGGCAAAGGAGCACAACAGCGAACATGATCTTCAAGATCCCACAGCTAATCGCATTCATCTCAAACGTCATGACGCTTCAGCCCGGAGACATCATAGCAACAGGCACACCTGCAGGGGTAGGATTCTACGCCAAACCCGAAAAACGACTACTCAAACCGGGAGATCTAATGGAGGCCGAGATCGAAGGAATAGGTCTCCTAAGAAACAGGGTTGTCAGCACCGAGTGAATATCAAAGCTTAGTATCCTTCTGCAGCAAGCCTACCAGATCGTTCGCAGCACATCCTTAGGTCCTTCTCCAACGACCAGTCGATAGTATTCTAACTCATCAGACCTAACCCTCTCAAGTCTGCCGCGAGCGAAAACGCGCTCTCCCTTTCTTGCCTGCTCAGCAAAACGTCCGCGAAACGAGATTACTTCGCGAGGAGTACAAGTCGGATCCCCTGAGAGAACCTCCACATGCTTGATCACATACCGGCAAGGAGTCATGAGACTTTCCTCGTCGCCCGTGACCTCGCCCGACACCGTACACTCCCCTATTGGCGCGCACTGTGCGTCTCTGTAGCGTTCATTGATTTCCGCCCAGTTCTTGACACATCGAATGAAGTAGTCGTGACTGAGGAATCTGCCCTGAAACAGCTTGCGACGTTCCTGCAGTTCGAAGTCTCTGAAAGTGAGCGCCTCTCGTAGGTCTCGTCTCAAATACAGGCGCCTGAGGTCACGAGGACCATACGCGTGAAAGATCCGATTCTCCTCAAAGAGGGTGAGCAAGGCTCCTTGGACGCGTTTGGCTGCGGTTGCTCCATAGACGATGATATCAAGGTCCGAGTTCTGCCGATGCAAGCCCACAAGGAGTGAACCAGAAATGCCAAAACAACTCAAGGGGAGTTCGGACTTTTGTGCCAGATCCCTAGCCAGCCTACTTGCGCTTGCTTCCAAGGCATCCTTCCGTCTCGAATGCAGAAGTGCTGCGAGACGCAGTTTCGGCATGTGGAGAGTCAGTATGCTGTCCTTTGGCACGCCTTGGAGTTCGCGGCCTTGCATCTCATCATAGTACACGTAGCGAGGCCATCTCTTCTCAAGCAAGAGACGCCTCTTCGTGAGATCGTAGACCTTGACGTATCGGACTCCGCCACGGGATCTTGTACCTCGGTTGTCGGGATAGTAGCGAAGGTACGCGACCACTCTATCTGGAGGGTGGAGAAGGCCTTTCACGTCAAAGAGGAGACCGTCTGAACTCTCAACGAAGTCTCCTTCTCTAGCTCTCATACGACGCATCAACCAGAAAGCATGCTTCGGGTCACAACTCTACCTGTCATAGACATGAGCTTTACAGCCCTGCCTCAAGGCGGACTAGTGAGACGTTGACTGGAAGCACTAGGTGAGCGGCCACTTGAGCAGGTTTGCCCTCTCCGCCGCAACGAGAACAGGTGTAAGGACTAGCGCGCAAACGATTCCAATCAGAACACGAGTGCCGGGGTCAAGAAATGTGTAGGGAATGAACAAGGCTGGAAGCATCTCTTTCTTCAAGCCAAAGAATGGCTCGGCTTCGAGTAGGAAGATCAGGTTCCCAGTGGCTCCGTCCATCTCTGTTGCGATTAGAGAAACTAATCCTATGACAGGGGCCAGCGCTTTCACGCTATCGCGACTGCCCAGCCGGCGCCTAACGAGCATAGAGACTGGAATGATCATGCACAGGGCGACTAGCTTGTCCCAGTTGGCGTACAGGAATACTCCTGGCCCAAACGGGTGAAGAAAGAAAGCAATGAGAATAGCTGCAAATAGAATCAACACAGCCTTCCATCTACCCTTGAGCAACATTCCTGCACCGAATGCGCCGATGACCCCTGGAATCCACGTCGCCAACCCGAGCACCGCTGTCGACGGCCAGATGATGCTTGAGATGATTCCTCCAACAAGGGCGGCTAACATTCCGCCCCAAGGTCCCAGCAGAATGCCCTCTGAGGGCTTCACTAAGGCGCCTGCGGAAGGACCGTATGGAATCAATGGGATCGCCGTGAGTACGATATCGAGCGCCGCAATGACACTCACGAGTGCGATGAGCCTGGTGGTTAGGATCCGTCTTTCCTGCATCGAGCATCACCGGTTGTGCTGGAGGTTGCGGATTCACCCAACTACTACTTATCTTTGTTCCGTGTACTGGTCCGAGAATGCGTGACGATTCGGCTGACGCACATCTCTTCAGAGCTGAGTGATGATGATTCCGGCGGAGATCTCCAAGAAACGTTTGGTTCCGTTGGCGGCAACATTCGCAGCAGTCTACGGACTTCTGAGACTGATGCCAATCTTCGTGATGATTGGTGGATCGGGACGCGTCTTCAGCACAACCGAATTCGTCTCTCCCCTTCTTGGGATCGTACTGGGTCCGTACGTGGGATCCGTTGCGGGGGTCATTGGAACCTTTCTGGGCATAATGCTCACCGGCCGAATGAACTTCTTTGGATTGGACTTCCTGCCTGTCATGATGAACGCAGCTATTTTGGGTCTCTTGATGCGGAGAAGGATGACCCCCGCCTTGGCACTATACTCAGCGCTGATTGTGCTGTTCTTTGCAGATCCGTCGACATTACACTTCGTTCCCTTGACATTCCCAGGAAACACAGTCTCGGTACCCTTCATCTGGCTCCACGTCATCACGTGGATACTACTTGCCTCGCCGCTGAGCAAGAAATCCATAGAGTGGATCTCAGGAGCATCCGAAAAGAAGAGATTGACAGCGGCCTGTGTTCTGTCCCTCATTGGGACAACAGCTCAGCACCTCACTGGAACGCTTCTCTTCGCAAGCATGGCGGTGCCCCTGATGGGTATGACTCCAACAACGCTGAACGCAACATGGATCGCAGTGTTCTACACCTACCCGATAGAGAGGCTGGCGATCATCCTGCCTGCAGCAACAGTAGTCACCGCCGCAGTGGTCAAGACCGTCCAAAGCACGAGATTGTTCCAGGCCCCAAACCAAACTACGACACAATGAGCAAACACGGGGCGGACAGCATCGATCAAGTCGGAAGGGGATCGTCGTTTGACCCTGAAACCAATGCCAACAAGGCACGACGAGATTGCTGCAGCGCTAGAACTTGCTCTTCTGCTAGAAGTCAGCGCATATCCCAAGCCCGGAAACGTCCACAGAACGCGAGATTTCGAGAACACGCGGTTTGAACATTTCCTCGCCTCAGCCGCTGCATTGGTGCCACACTTTCGACTCGCGGCTCTACGTGGGAGCAAATTAGCTGCCGGATCAATCCATAGCGGTGAGCTCATGATTGGCGAGCGAATCAAACGTGCAGTCGAATCATGCTCAGAATGGCAACATGGAGGGAACACGAGCCTCGGTGCGATCCTCCTGTTGATCCCGATATCCTATGCCGCGGGGATGGTGCCCCCGGGGAAGGATCTGAAAGTCCAAGAGATCAGGAAGAACCTAAGGAGAGTCGTTCGCGGCACAAGCAAGACTGATGCGGTGAACGTCTATCGAGCGATATCACGTGCGTCCCCAGGCGGCATGGGGAAGGTGCCTGAGCTTGATGTTAATGACAAGGACTCGCTTACAAGAATACGTAGACACAACATCTCACTCCTTGACATCTTTCGAATATCATCACGATACGACGCAGTCTCATCTGAATGGGTCAGAGGTTTCCCTGTTACGTTCGAGATTGGCCTGCCGTTTCTTCTTCGCGAGCTGCACGCAACAGGCGACATCAATGCTGCGGTTGTGGATACCTACCTCAGGATCCTCTCCCGAGTTCCAGACACGCTTGTTGCTCGAAAGCTGGGGATAGGCAGAGCAAGGGAGGTCTCTCTCATGGCGAGGCGAGTTCTGAAAGCTGGCGGAATGAAGACCTCAAGAGGACGCAAGGAGGCCCAAAGGATGGATAGATCTTTGCAGACGATAGACCATCGATGTAATCCGGGGACTACGGCTGACCTTACAGCTTCGACCTTGTCCGTACTTTTGCTCGGCGGATACAGGCCCTAGGACGACCTGTTTTCACATTTGTTCTATTCGAGCCTCAAGATCACGATGGGTCTGTGTTCGACCTGCTCAAGCATCTTCCAGTCAACCTCTGTCAATCCGACGCCGAATCGGACGGCCATGTCCCAGGCGGTTCTTCCTGCGCCGTATCCACGAGCCTTGTTGGCGAGACCTGCCACACGAAGCGCATGATCCGGAGAGACCTCCGAGCCTACCCAAGCGATTGGCGTTGATCTTGCTCGCCACCTGAAAGCTCGACCTATCAAATACGCCAAGAGGCCGAGGTTGACCACGCCCGGAATCTCGACCCGTCGGGATGAGAGATGAATTGTACCACATGAGTAGGTCTTGTCGCTATCAACAATCGTCAAGGTGACACTCTTGCCAAGCCGGTCGAAGATCATCTTCTGAATTTCTTCCGCAATGCGCTTGGGAGATTCGAGCGGCAGACTGGCCAATGAGTATGGCAAATTGGTCGTGTCTATTCCTCCCTCAGAGAATGACCGAAGTGCTTGGAGAAAGCCCACGTGTTCAAGGCAAACCTGCTTATGCTTGGCGCCTTCACGGAGTGGGTAAGTTCGGAGACGCTTGATGTTCACCGGCTTCATGTGACATAGTCTACTCAGAACGACCCCCCAGGCAAGCCTCATCCAGAAACCCGCTAAGCTACGCGCAACAATGCCGGGTCGGGTTCTGGATTCGTCGACGACTAGCCCCCGGGCGACCGCAAGTGCCTTTTCAGAGACTGCAACAACATCTCCCTCGTTGAGCTCTGCAGAGATCGCGTCCAGGATTATCTTGCGGTAGTCGTCACCAGGTTTCCAGTACCTTGTCCTGATTGCCCGAGTGACGACCTTCATGTGTGGGTTCGCCTGCGTGTCCCTCTGACTTGCTCAGTTAGACCGGCATGTATGACGCTGGGAGTATTTCTCCCTAAGACGGATGGTGCATGACGACGGGCTCATAAGAGGTGGCGCTCTGAGAGCTTCCATCAATGTCGGAAAGGCGTGAATCATTGGCCTTGTTTGACATAATAAGAAACCACCTCAGAGCGGATGACGTTAGTTAATGGTAGCCTGGTGGAGACACCGACGAGAACCGTGGATATCGCATGAGGTACGGCCAGTTTCGTTCGGGCCTGTGCACGTACCGCTCGAGGGAGCAAGGAACGACCTGCTGGCCGGCGTCACGGTGAACTTGCGGCAACGCCTCATGAAGCGTACGAGGAAGCTTTAACGCCACGAGTCACACAAACTCAAAAAGCCACGCGTAAACAACAACGGTTCCCGGAGTTTCTCTCGCTTGAAAGTAGGCATCATGACCCGCGCCCAAGATTCTTGGTGCTCTTCAAGGCTCAAGGAGGCGTTTGTTCGTCAAGGCATCGAACCAGTTGCGTTCAGGTTCGACGACGTGACTGCGCGAGTCGGGATAGCCCCCGAATTCTCTCTCGGAGAAATCGACATCCTACGTGAATTGTCCGCCATCCTCGTTAGACCGATTGGACGGGGATCGCTAGATGAAATAATCTTCCAGATGGATGGGCTCCACAAGCTCGCCAGACAGGGAATGTCCGTCATCAATCCGCCAGCCGCCATTGAGAAAGCGGTTGACAAGTACTACGCGCTTGCCTTGCTCAGCGAGCACGGCATTCCTGTTCCAAAGACAGTCGTGACAGAAGATTCCCGTGAGGCCATGCGGGCATACCGGGATTTTGGCGGCGAGGTTGTGATCAAGCCGGTCTTCGGGTCCAGAGGCATCGGAGTTGCTAGGATTCGCGATGAAGACATTGCGGAACGTGTCATGAGGACACTGAGATTCTACAGACACGTCTTGTATGTTCAGGAGTTCGTCCGCCACGGAACACGTGACATTCGCACATTCGTGATTGATGGAAGAATCGTAGCAGGCATTTTCAGAGTTTCAAACTCTTGGAAGACAAATGTGAGTAGAGGGGCGATGCCGAAAGGGTTCCAAGTCGATCCAGAAGTGGAAGCACTCGCTGTGAAGGCGGCGGCGACTCTGGGATGCAAGATCGCTGGCGTTGACATCATGGAAAGCGAGCAGGGTCTGGTTGTGCATGAGGTGAATTCTCAGCCCGGCTGGAAAGGGTTGCAGACGACAACGAACGTACGAATAGCTGACGAGATAGCCGCATTCGTGATTCGAGAAGCAAAGAAATGATTCAGGCGACATCAGCTCGTGAGGGGCAACAGATAGTCTGTTCCCCTGGCTTCGGGCGAGCCGACCAAGATTCTATGACTGATCCCTGACGATGACTCGACCCTCTCAAGCTTCCCTCTACACGAGACGGTTTCGCCTTCTTTCGCCACGTCTGCGTACAAGCCCTCGTAGCTTACTATTTGATCCAGTTTCGAGACTGTTGCACTGCCCTTCACGTCCGGGTGTTCAACTTCGTATACAGCAGGCATGAACATGCTCTCTTTGCCACCGGCTATCTTTGCAGTGGCATCGATGATTCCGAGTGGCGTGTACCGTTCATCACCATAGTGCCCGCGGACTTCGACCTCCGTGTGAACCGCGTGAACTGAGAATTCTGTCCCCTCGAATGATCCGATGTTCCATTTCCGCGCGAACAGGGCTGTGACATTCCGTCGCGTCAATTGGGTTGATTTCAGCCTCTCAGCTATCCACTTCTCTCTAGACGCACCAGTGAGCTTACGAATCTCACGAGGGGGCGAATCCTCCAGCTTGCGTAGGAAGGTCTTGACGCGGAGAGCATTGGTGAATCCATAGACAACGAGATCGATGTCGGAGAACGTTGGATCATGTATCCGAGCAAGAATAGAGCCAGTCAAACCAAGAGACTCCCTCGGCACACCTGCCTCTTTCGAAAGCAGCTGCACGAATCTGAGAGCCTTGCTCTCAAGCTCGTCTCGACTTCCGGCGCTCTGGAGTTCAGCTAATCTTGTTTCAGGACATAGATGCGTGTCGATCCTATCTATTGGAACAGCCGGCAGCGAAATCCCGTCCACGGCTGATTCGAAGACGTACTGCGGAGCCTTTTCGCGAAGAAACTGCATCGAACCCATGACCGATGGAACATCGTAGTGCGCGAGGGCCCTACGGTAACGAGAACGGCCTCGGCCCCACTTACCTCGCTCGTCCGGGATGTACTTCAAATACGCTATGGCACGTTCCGCCGGGTGGAGATTCCCGATCACCGTAAAGATGAAACCTTCAGGAGTAATGAGATAGTCCCTGTCCCGAAATGAACGCAACGCAAGCTCGTGCTCCGTGCGACTCAGATGACAGTTGAGGCAGATATTACTGATGAAGTCTACTGAGCCTGTGGCCGTAAGAAAGATCGACTTGACCTCTCATACGGACAAAGTCACCTCAGAACAAGCCGCCGTAGAGACTCCGGTAACGATCTATGTTAATACAGAACTCGTCGCAACGCTCTTTGCGACACCTACCGCTCTGCCTGAGCTTGTAGTCGGATACCTCGTCGGAGAAGGCATACTCAGGTCCTTCTCGGACATAGAAGACATAGCCTGGAGCGAGGGAACAACGAGCGTACACGTGCGCACGAAACCGGGCGCACAAGTCAGGATAGACGCGGCGAAAGTGATCCGAGTCCTCACGTCAGCTTGCGGATCTTCTGAGGACTTCCATCGATTGTTGGATAGGATTGACAAACCCTTCGTCAAGTCTCAACTCCGTGTTTCCGCCTCCGAGATCGCAGGGATGATGAGCAAGTTCAACGAATACTCACGAAAGTTTAGAGAGATCGGAAGCTTTCAGTACGCGGCGGCTTTCTTCGGGAGCGAGATGAAAGCCTTCTTCGAAGACGTCGGCCGCCATAACGCTGTTGACAAGACTCTCGGAAGAGTCATCAGAACTGGGCTCGATTCTTCGCAGGTTGTTCTCGTGAGCTCCGGAAGACAGTCAGCCGCTGAAGTGATCAAGGCTGCGCGGGTCGGAATCCCGATCTCGGTTTCGATCAGAGGGCCAATCTATTCTGGAGTTCTCGCGGCACAGAAGACAGGAGTTACTCTCTGTTGCTATGCAAAGGGTCCGAGAATGAACGTATACTCTGAACTTGAGAGGATCATCCTTGACCGCTAGTTTCAGCTGAGAAGATTATTGTTGCTCTCTTTGAGGCTGGCTGTAGGCCGAGTGCATTGGCCGTATCTTGCTATGGTAAGGAGTCGTATACACCATCTCATCGAAAATGGTCATGTTATGATGTTCCAATTACCTTATACTATCCAAAATTGGCATAAGAAACGCTTCAGGTCAGGCAAACGGCCGTTCGCTCAGCTCGAAGTCAATGATCTTCTCTGAATCGTTCCTAAGGTAGTATCTCTTTTCCTTAGACCTGCCATTGTCAAATTCCATTGTCACGTCTACCCAACATCTCCTGCCATCTATTCTTGTCTCTGAAGGTTTGAGATTGAGAGGATAATTCTGGGGAGTGTTTACGTAGAATTCGTGGTCCCCCTCATGCTTTACGGCTATGTCGAGATCTTCCCATCGTTCACCTATGTTCTTGAGACCCGCCGTCATCATTACCACGGGATCTGTCATGATAACAAATGAACGCTCATCCCTTGGTTCAATCTTCAAGGGCTCGGGGTTCAGGGCCCACTTCAAATTGCTAAATGCTTTGATCAACTGTCCGTTTGATGCATCATTCACTCTGACAACGCCGCGACAATTCGTAGCGAGATCGCGATTCATCCATCGACTCAGGAATGTAGCGGGTTTGTTCCTCACTCTTATGTGAGCTATTTTCATTCTGTTCTGATCGTGAAGAGTGTAATCGCTGATCCGCGTTTCAAGTTGTGGCTTCTTTATCCACTGAACATATAGCACAAGTAAGAATGAGAAGAAAAGCGATAATGCGATCTGTATGATCTGAACCCAGTCCAAGTCCCCGTCCCCTCTATGCTGTCATCCTCTTACTGACCCGACGCGGCACCTGCTTGAAGGTAGTCCTCTCCTTCTTAATCTTGAGTGGGCCAAGATTTACCTCGGCCCCCGTTGTGTCCGACTGTCCCGTAGTAACCATCTTCGGCTTAGTCTTCCGCCCGAAGAGTCTGGGCCTAAAGGGGCGCGTTCTGCCAACAGGACCCTCATAACTCACGATCTCACCCCCCCCCATGTTTAATGTGCTCTCAGCAAGGGGCGCATTTAAACGGCGTGATCACCTGCAATAATACCGTCATAGCTGAGACAAGGTCTCCGCAAGATAACGCAAACAGGCCTCTTCCTATTGAGGGCGAACGGCCAGGCTGACCTAAGCCTTGCATTCACAAGACGATGGCTCTTTGTGACAACCTGAACAAAGTGGCTTGTCAGATGTCACAGACGACGTGCCAAAGGCTGATACTTTCCACATTGTGAGTGGTCTGCCGCATTTGGAACATACACCGATTCCAGAATCGGGTGAGTCCGACATTCTCTTATCGATGAGGAATGTGCAGTGGGAGCTATTTAGAATGGTAGGCCGTGCCTATTGGGGCGAGTCAGCCAGAAATGGGGTCGTCCATGAATGACGAATTACTGCGAGCGGGGTTATCACTGTGGGTTGCCGCCATTCTACAAGCTCAGATATGCAAACGGCATAAATCCATATTCTTGAATTCGTCACGAACCGTTGGTTCAGGGATGGCAATGCCAGTAATGGTACACGCGGGCTTCTGGACATACTTTCTGATCTTTGTGGTTGCTCTTATCGTCATTGCTCTCGCATTACCTTCGCTATTCAAAGCGATAGTCGATGCAATCGCGCAGTTGATGCGGGCACTTCGCGGAGGATACCAAGTGGCCACACTCGTTTGGTAATCATGTGTATTACTCAGTCCCCTAATGGGAGATCGTAGAGACCGTGGACATGAGGATCGAAGGATTTCTCCTAGTAGTTGCTGCCGTCATCATCGGATGGTTACTTTGGCATTTCGTGCATCCCCTAGCTGGTATCTTTGGCGCTCTTGTTCCGGCTGAATGGGGGTTTTTCGAGCTATGGACCGGCATTCAAATGTCGCGTGGCGGACTTTGAATCGCCTCTCTGATCTTTCTTATCTGTAGTTTCGTGCGGGCGGTTCTGAGCGCCACAGGATGCGAGGAACTCGAAAAGTTCGGGCATGGAATCTTGAATGCTTGGAACACTGGAGCTTTTCGAGAGCACGCTTTGTCAGGAACCCATTGGACCAGGTAGTCCTTCGATGAGGATCTTTCTATGCAAGAAAAAACCATACCTTGCAAGGGCATACATGGCCCTAGCAGCTCTTTCTGGCGTCTCATAGGCTGGAATGCCGTACTTCTCAAAACGTGTCCGGAAGTCTACGGCCATCTCAGTTCCTCCGACATCACATGCAAGGATGGGTTTCGTGTAGCCCTTGTGAGTCTCAGCAATCGCTTGGATCACATTGTCGAGAATGGGCGGTGCTTGGTGAAACGCCATAACTAGTACTCCATCAACCTCAGGGGCATCCATCAGAATGCGCAACACCTTCGCGAACATCTCACTCGTTCCCTGACCTGAAAGATCCAGCGGGTTGGATCCCGTCATAATTCCGAGCAGCTCGCCCTTCGCTTTCATCTCTTCGAGTCTTCTGAGAGTAGTCGCAGAGAGGCTGTCGACTCTCAAACCTGACTCGATACAAGCGTCTGCTGCGATCACTCCTGGTCCGCCCGCGTTCGTGAGGATTGATATGCGATCTCCAAACGCCGGCTTCTGAAATTGGAGAGCTCTGCCCATGTCAAAGAACTCTTCCATCGTCTGGGCTCTTACGACTCCGGATTGGGCGAATGCTGCGTCGTAGATTTTGTCAACTCCAGCCAGTGCTGCAGTATGCGAGGCCGCTGCACGTGCACCTGCTTCGGTTCTGCCAGATTTGAAGGCGACAATGGGTTTCAGCTTCGTGAATCTCTGTGCGGCGTCAACGAATTCGCGTCCTCCTTTGAGGCCCTCGATGTAGAGTAGAATGACTTTCGTCTTCTCGTCTTGACCGAAGAAGTCAAACAACTCGTGTTCATTTACGTCGCACCTGTTGCCTAGACTCACGAATGTTCGTACTCCCATCATGCTGCCGGCCATGTAGTCGAGCGCCGCGACGCCGAATCCTCCGCTCTGGCTGATCAAAGCGATGTACCCCGGCATAGGACGTGGAGTCGCTACCACTTCTCTGCCATCAGAGAGCATCTTGACCTCTGGAAGAAAGAGCGTATCCATTCCTGAGTACGGATCATATATTCCCAAACAGTTTGGTCCAATTATCCTGATACCGGTCTCCATTCTCACCTTGGTTAGTTTCTCGTCGAGTTCGGTGTTGCCTACTTCTCGGAAACCGGAAGAGATCACGATTGCAGCTTTGACGTTCTTGGAGGCGCCCTCTCCGATGATGCCTGGAACGCCTTCAGCCGGAATGACAACAACTAGCGTTTCAACGTCTTGAGGAATCTCACGCAGAGATGCATAGCATTTCTGTCCCAGGATGGTGGGATATCTTGGGTTGACAGGGAAAAGGTCCGCTTTCAGGAGCCCCCTCTGCTTGTTCTCTATGAGATTATGAGCAATGATGTTCCCAACCTTGTTGGCGATGGGAGATGCGCCGACTATCGCTATGGAGCGAGGATCAAAGAAGGCTCTGAGCGTTTCTTTTGACGAGGCCATATTCCCTGCAAACGACTCTGGAGCATTTAAGCCGAGCCAAGCTCGCGCTAGGGCGTCTCATACTCGCTAAGAGGTATGCCGAGAGGCCCTTGTGTCCAGTTCTTTGGCCCGTGATTCGATGTACTCCTTCACTTTCTCTTCGCTGTACTTCGCGGCTTCCTGTTGTTTCCGCAGCTGTTCCTTGATTTTGCTCAGCAAGTGCTCCATTGTGAATGGCTTCACTATGTAGCCATCAACACCTGTGTTCACTGCCTGAATGGCGTTGTCAAGAGACGGGTAGCCCGTTACGATGATCTTGGCCATCTTCGGAGTGGTCTGGGCCATCGACGTCAGCAATTCCACCCCCTCCATATCTGGTAAGCGAATGTCGATTAGTGCGAGATTGTAGAATGTGGTCTTGGATCTTGCAATCGCTTCTTGCCCATTCTCTGCCGTATCGACAAGACATCCTTCCTCCTCAAGAACAGCCTTGATCGACTTCCGTATGCCTTCCTCGTCGTCAACCACCAGGATCCGCGTGCCTTCCATCTCATTCATTTCTTATTCTCCACCTCTTTCACTTCATCGCTTGATTGTCCATCACGATCAACTAGGACGATACTGACCGAGCCCATCTCCATGACTCGGTCTGGGAGGTCGAACTCGGGCGCGGGTCGAGATTCGCTCGAATTCATTTCTTCTGCTGTCATCTCAATCATTTGTGGGCCTTCTTCGCCTCGTCGACATAGTCAAGTAGTGTCCAGTTCTCATGCTGATTGAAGTTCAGATCAAGCCTACGATACAGGTTCTTCGCAATCAGCCTCTCCAAGACCTCGCTCCCAGCAGCCAGCAAATCCCCGAGTGCCTTGTGGAACAGCTCAAGATTCTCAGGTATCTCTTCGCGTCTAAGCTGGTAGCTCCTCTCGACTCGATCGTAGATAGCGGCCCGTACAATCTCACCAGGCACGAGTAGCCCGTCGTCAATGGACTGAAGCAGAACTTCCCGGAATGCAACAGAGCCACCCATAGGTTACACCTACCCTGGCTCACTCAATAATGACGATCTCTGCATTGCTTAAGGCTACCGAAAGATCCTTGATTCTATAGTCACCCGAGTTGTCAGGTCATGGTCACAGTTGCCGGATTCCGGCTATTTTCTGATCCGTATTCGTTTTATGACGCATTCCCGACCGGCTGATATCGAGAGAGGATTTCCACATTGAGGACAATTGAATGTGGGCACGATGATGTGAAACTGCTCGTCGTCGAGATATGATAATTGACCGTCGTACCCACAACTGTCGCACCGGCCACGGCCCGGTATCTGATTGATCTTCAACTTGGAGTTCTTCGCGATCGTCTTGTCGGTAAGGATCTCGTATGAAAACCTGACCTGCTCGATCCCGAGGAACGTCAAATCACCGATATCGAGTTCAACCTCGATGACCTTCACGGCGTGTTGTTTCTCTGCCTCGCCTAGTACTGCCTCAACGATCTGGCTGGCCCTTGAGAATTCGTGCATAGATTGTCAGCGTTTGTGTTGGCTTACGAGGCAGAATCGATGCCTAGTGCTGCTGCAACTTGTTTGACGCCCTCGCCAGTCCTGCAGTTGGTGAGGACGACCGACGTTCTGGCGTTTATGTTGCGCACGTCGCCAGCCAGTTTGTCCGTGTCGACGTCCATGGGGCGAGCAAGATCGATCTTGTTGATGACAGCAACGTCAGCGTCTGCAAAGATGAACGGGTGCTTCACGACCATATACGGCCCCTCAGTGACGCTAATGACGACTATTCTCTTGTCCGAGCCAAGTGGAAAATCTGCTGGACAGATGAGGTTACCAACATTCTCGATGAAGAGCAAGTCTAGAGCCGTTAGGTCGAGCTTCAAGAGCGCCTTCTTTACGAGGTTCGCATCGAGATGGCACTCACGTCCGGTGTTGATCTGAACAGCCTGAATCCCAAGGCTCTCTATGCGTTCGTAATCGATCTTGGATGTGAGGTCTCCCTTGAAAGCCGCAATCCGGTATCGCGGCTTCAACAGTCGGACAAGCTGTTCGATCAGAGAGGTCTTTCCTGCTCCGACCGATCCCATCACGTCGATAGCGCGTATGCCATGCTTCTGTAACTGCTTTCGGTTCTCTTCTGCTATGAGATCGTTTGCACGCTTCAGGTTCTCGTCAAGCTCGATGTCGAAGATCTCTCCTGGCTCGCTTTGCACAATCTGCGTCATGATGGATCCGCGTCCAGAGGTCAATCGCGATCTCCGATTAATGAGGTTGTTGCGAACGGACTCGCCTAGCGATCTATCGGCAGCACGTAGTCAGCCTAGTTGTCGCTAACGCGACGCGGAGACTATATGTGGGCCGTGGATCTATCGCCTATACCCGTCGAACGACAGCGGATCTTACCCGCTGAGAATCTCATGCATGAAGTGGTTCCCTTGACCGATGAGTACGTATCAATGGCACACGGTGCCGGCGGATCCGCAATGGATGCACTCATCAAGCGATACATACTGAAGCACCTTGGCGGGAGCACGGCAGAAGTACCGCTCGAAGCGCTCGATGATGCAGCCGTCATCAACGGGATCGTTCTCAAGTCCGATTCCTACACTGTGAAACCGCTATTCTTTCCGGGAGGAGACATCGGAAGGCTGGCCATATCTGGAACCGTGAATGATATTTCTGCACTCGGAGCCGAGCCGCTAGCGCTCGCAGCAGGATTCGTCTGTGAAGAAGGATTTCCACTCGCCGACCTCGAACGAATCCTAACTAGCATGAGCGAGACGTGCAAGGAAGCCGGAGTCGCTGTGATTACAGGCGACACGAAAGTCGTGGAGCGTGGTGCTCTCGACAAGTTCATCGTGAATTCTTCGGGTGTCGGCCGCAGAAGCCCGTTTCTTGACAAGAATCTAAGCGAGGTTAGGAAGTCTCGTGAGTTTGCTGCAGCATGGTTGCTTGACTCCAACATCCGGGCGAGCGATCAGATCATTCTCTCAGGGGCGATCGGCGACCACGGAATAGCCGTGCTTTCTGCTCGGGAAGGATACGGATTCGAGACAAAAGTACGGTCAGATGCTGCACCTCTGAACCACATGATTGCGCAAGCCCTGGAAGTCGGGGGCGTGGTGAGCATGAAGGATCCGACGCGAGGAGGCCTTGCGAACCTGCTGAATGAATGGTCCGAAAAATCGAAGGTCGGCATTCTCGTCCGAGATGAGAAGATACCAGTCCACACGGGAGTTCGAGCGGCGTGTGAGATGCTCGGTCTTGATCCGCTTGAAATCGGTAACGAGGGAAAAATCGTACTCGCAGTCGTCCGGGAGAAAGCTGAGCAAGTTCTCGCCAAGCTCAGAGACACGGATCACGGAAAAGAGGCCGAGATCATTGGATACGCTACTGACGAATTCGACATCGTCGCCGTTGAGACTTCAGTTGGCGGCAAGAGAATACTCGCAAAACCACTTGGCGATCCAGTACCACGAATCTGCTAAGCGAAGTGTAAGACCCAAAAACGTTTAATGTGTCAGCCGCGGCTTCAGATGCGCGCTGGCAACTTAGATGCCCTGGTCGTTCAGCGGTCCAGGATGATGGCCTGTCACGCCATCGACGCGGGAGATCAGGATGACTGATCCGCGACTTCGAATCCCGCCCAGGGCGCCAGCTACTTTCTTTGCTGGTGATTGAGCGAAACTGAACGCTGGACTTCATTCCGTACCTCGAGCTGAGATCTGACAAGGTTATCTATCAGAACGTAAGTTGTCAGGTAGGAAATGCCATGACCGACACCGGCTTGGACGTGCCTTTCGTTCCAACTCCGAGACCCATAGTACGGAGGATGCTGAGCCTTGCCGATACAAGGCCTGGCGAACGATTGATCGACCTTGGTGCTGGTGACGGAAGGATTGTCATGACGGCCGCCAGCGAATTCGGCGCTAGAGCACTCGGCGTGGAGCTTCACCCCGAACGATACGCCATCATCCGCAACAGCGTCGCCTCACTGAAACCGAACCTGCACGCCCTAAGACAGAACCTCTTCCAGACGGACCTCTCAAATGCGGATATTGTAACGATGTATCTTCTGCCTTCGGTCAACGAGGCCCTGCGGAAGAAACTCGAAAGAGAACTACGTAGCGGAGCTCGTGTCGTCTCTCACGACTTCTCAATTCCGGACTGGACACCGACGCGAGTTGAGCTTATCCAAGGCCCACTAGGGCTGCACGCGCTGTATCTGTACAAAGTGTAGAGGAAGCGCCTGTTCCTCTCCGAGGCACACATTCTCAACGACAGCAAGCCAGATAGGCGCCGTTCTGAAGACTTCATTTTGACAGTTATGTACGATGCGCTTGCTCGCCACCGTGCGATCGAGTCGATTGTTACCCGCGACACTGCGCGAGGACAACTCAGAAAGTACTATCGTTTCCGAGCGGATCGATGGTATGGCGGCATCGCAACTGCCGACGTCGTTGGATGCGGCTTGCTCTGCAGGTTCTGCTGGGTTTCCGAGAACATCCTGGAACGGCCTGATTCGTCCGGTGAATTCCTCGCGCCCGTGGAAGCTGCTCAGAAACTCATGCGAGTCGTCACTAGCAGGAATCTTGTCCAGATGAGGCTGAGT
>Ga0209609_10000134_pt1 | contig 42757 bp, 40 predicted proteins | sample LakKivw325mmetaG_FD_184136 | JGI IMG/M metagenome (GOLD analysis project Ga0209609, IMG submission 184136) | Anoxic lake water microbial communities from Lake Kivu, Rwanda to study Microbial Dark Matter (Phase II) - Lake Kivu water 325m metaG... | ecosystem: Environmental > Aquatic > Freshwater... | reverse complement strand
TTTTACCCACAAAACCAAGCCCTTCTTTGGTTTTCCCCTTTATGCCAACCATGTCTATATCCACATTTAGTATTTTCGCTATATTTTTCCTGATCAATTCTCTGTGAGGGTGTATTTTTGGTTCTTCCGCAGCAATTACAGCATCTATGTTTACTACCTTAAACCCTTTCTTTTTCACAAGTTCCATAACATAGGAGAGTATTTTTATACTATTTATGCCCCTTATACTTTCATCACTGTCTGGAAAATGTACACCTATATCGCCTTCGGAGATAGCACCGAGGATTGCGTCACAGATAGCGTGGATAAGGACATCTCCGTCTGAATGGCCTAAAAGACCCTTGCTATATGGTATCTCAATGCCCCCGAGAAAAAATTTTCTCCCTTCAACGAGGGGATGAACATCATAACCTATCCCAACCCTCATATGGTGCCTTTAAGCTGAGAGAGCATACCTTTCGCTATGATTAGGTCTTCCGGTGTTGTTATCTTTATATTATAAGGAGAGCCTTCTATTACCTTAACCCTTTTACCCAAAAACTCTAAAAATGTTGCATCATCATACCCACAAAGCTTCTTTGCCATACCTTCTCTATATGCCTTCACAATGACCTCGTACTTGAATGTCTGGGGTGTTTGTATTTGCCATAAAGAATCCCTCTCTAAGGTCTTTAAGACAAAACCCTCCTTTGATACTACCTTAATAGTATCTTTGACTGGAAGGGCAGGGATTATTGCATCAAACATTTCCATAAGAAAAATACTTTTTTCTATAAATGAAGGTGAAATAAACGGTCTCGCACCATCATGGATTATCACTATATCACACGGGTTTTCAATTGCTTCTAACCCATTCCTCACAGAATCCTGTCTCAATCTCCCGCCCATAACAAGCTTCATCACCTTGTTGAATCTGTACGTTTCAAGGATCTCCTCCTGTATAATCGGAAGGTCTTTCTGATTTACAACAAGATAAACACCATCTACAGTTCTGCATTCCTCAAATATCTGCAAGGTATGGACAATGATAGGTTTGTTGTCCAGGATTAAGAACTGTTTGTTCGTAGAGGTCCCCATCCTCTTGCCTGCGCCACCTGCCAGTATTATTGCAAGGGTCCTCATGTATTATCTTCCCTGTTCTTCTAATTTGTACTCATCGGGGAAGTAGAATTCCTTTTCGGCTTGTTCTTTAAGTTTTGCAAATATCATCCTGCCAGATGTGGTCTGTAATACACTCGTGACAACCACATCAACACCTCTGCCAAGCAGTTTTTTTGCCTCATCCACAACAACCATGGTCCCATCGTCAAGGTATCCTATCCCTTGACCATGCTCTTTCCCCTCTTTAAGAATTTTTATGCTCATCTGCTCGCCAGGGAGTATCGCTGGTTTTAAGGCACTTGCCAGCTGGTTCATATTAAGCACTTCAATCCCCTGGAGCTCTGCCACCTTGTTAAGGTTATAATCATTGGTCACTAACTTAGCAGTTAAGCGTTTTGCAAGGGCAATCAACTTCGTGTCCGCATCTTTAAGCTTTGGAAAATCGTAGTCAACAATCTTTACCTTCACAAACGTCTGCTTTTGCAATCTATGGAGTACATCAAGGCCCCTTCTACCCCTCGTCCTTTTCACCGGATCCTGATGGTCTGCAATGTGCTGAATCTCATAGAGTATAAACTGTGGTATCATAAACGTCCCTTCTATAAATCCTGTCTCGCATATATCTGCTATCCTTCCATCTATAATTGTACTTGTATCAAGGATTTTAACATCCTCCTCATCTTCCATCCTTCCAAAGAGAGGGATCTTTGAAAGATCAATGGTCTGGCTCTTTTTCTCGCCTAACCTGAAACCAAGGTAACCCAAAACAAAATAAATGAGGATATATATAGGCAACGTTATCGGTATGTCCTTCACAAGTGTTAAAAGGAGTTTTGAAATAAAAAGGTCTGCAACAAGAAGGCTTATCGTTACCCCTACTAAACTCCCAAAGATTGTCTTTAATGATATACCCTTTAATTTTTCTTCCACTTTAAGGATCGCATAACCGAGGGCGAGACCAAATAAGGCCCCAAACAAACCAAGGAAATTACTTGTGAATATTTCTCTTATTATGAAATATCCAGTAACGGTGGTCACCAGTACTAACAAAATCTGGATTACTATATTCAAACCACTTTAGTCCTTATAGTTTTTTAAAAATATAGCCTCAATCTCTTTCTCTATCTCTTCTTCATTCTTTTTCAATGCCATGGACAATTCTTTCTTTATTAGATTCCTTGCTATTTCAAACATCTTCTTTTCTCCAAAAGACAGTTCTTTCCAAACCCTCAGGCTATAAAGCTCCCTCAATACGGTTGCAACCTCAAATATAGAGCCGCTCTTTATCCTTTCCATGTATTCTTTATATCTTCTATTCCATGGCAAATGGTCATGCACTACATTTTTATCCTTAAGTATTGCATAGACCTTTGTAACCTCACAGGAATCAATAACACAGCGGAGACCGGCATTCTTTACCCCCTCGACAGGAATCATGATCGTCATATCCGTATCGAGAATCCTCATAATGTAAAAGGCCTGTTTCATACCTGAAAATTCCTTTTCTTCTATTGACTCTATCCTCCCAACACCATGGCCAGGATATACAGCTATTTCTCCTGCTTTGTACATTATACCTCCAATTAATCTTTTTGATTAAGATTGCTATAGTTTACCAACATATACAAAAAAATTCAATAAGTAATTGTATACACGCCCATTTCTTACTCACAACCATCAACAAAAATGCATATGGCGTGGGGTGTCCGTAAAAATAGGTTGATGAACAGATATTTTTCCATTATAATCACTAAAACCATTTTCGAGGGTAATCTTGATGACTAAAACGAGGTTTGCACCAAGTCCTACAGGGTATCTCCATATTGGAGGAGCACGAACTGCGCTTTTCAACTGGCTCTTTGCCAGGCACAATGGGGGGATATTTGTATTAAGGATAGAGGACACGGATGTAGAAAGATCAAAGGAAGATTATGTCAGGGATATACTGGAAGGCCTTGCCTGGCTTGGCATAAACTGGGATGAAGGGCCTTACTTTCAAAAAGAAAGGATAGACCTATACAGGGAGCATGCATATGGACTTCTTAAGGAAGGACATGCATATAAATGTTACTGTTCGGAAGAGATGCTTGAAGAAAAAAGAAAGGCAGCGCTTAAGGATGGTAAAAAACCTACCTATGACAGGACATGCAGGGATGGGATACATGAAAACACAGATAAACCTTTTGTAATGCGTTTTAAAACACCGCTTTCAGGCGAAGTTACGTTTAACGACATAATAAGGGGTAAAATTTCCTTTAAATGTGAAGAACTTGACGATCTGATAATCCTTCGTAGTGATAATATACCAACATACAACTTTACCGTGGTAGTTGACGATGCGCTCATGGGTATTACGCATATTATTAGAGGCGATGACCATATAAACAATACACCGAGGCAGGTACTGATATATGAGGCATTGAATTACACGATACCACAATTTGCCCACGTTCCTCTGATTCACGGAAAAGACAGGGCACGTTTGAGTAAAAGACACGGTGCAACATCGCTTCTTGAGTACAAAAACGATGGATTCCTACCTGAGGCGTTCATGAATTACCTTTCAAGACTCGGTTGGGCCCATGGAGATCAGGAGGTTTTTTCCAGAGAAGAACTCATTGAAAAGTTTGACCTGCATAATGTTGGGAAATCCCCATCGATTTTTGATATGGATAAGCTTTCATGGCTGAATAGCCACTATATAAAAAATCTGTCCGAACACAAAATTGCAGAAAGACTTACCCCATTTATAGAGGAGATGGGGGTCCATGGATACGATAAAAATAAATTGATTCAAATAATAACGAACCTGAAGGAAAGAGCAAAAACCCTGAAGGATATGGCACATATGGCAGGATTCTTCTTCAATGATGATATCCAATATGAAGAGGCGGCAAGAAAAAAATTTTTAACATACGAGACAAAACCCATACTCGAGAGCTTTTATGCAGGTTTTAAGGACCTCTTATCTCTCGATGAAGGGGAACAAAGAAAATTAATAGAAGGGCTGGCAAAAGAAAACAATAAAAAGATTGTAGAGATTGTCCAGCCTATCAGGGTTGCCCTCTCAGGCAAAACAGCGAGCCCGGGGATATTCGAGGTCATAAGTATCCTCGGGAAAGGCAGTGTAGAAAAAAGGATAAAAAGGGCTATTGAATCTATAACATGAAACTTTTAAGGCTTGAACTTTTCGGTTTTAAATCCTTCCTTAATAGAACCGTCTTCCAGTTCAGCGAGGGTATCACATCCATAGTAGGACCAAACGGCTGTGGAAAAAGTAATATTGTGGATGCGGTTATCTGGGCACTGGGAGAAAGGGGTACAAAATCTTTAAGGGTAAAAGACATGGGCGACGTAATCTTTCACGGAAGCAACGGTAAAAGGCCTGTGAATATAGCTGAGGTTGCCGTAGAATTTTCAGATGGAGAGAAAGACTTAACAATAAAAAGAAGAATATACAGAGATGGTTCGAATGAGTACTATATGAATGGGAATCCCGTGAGGCTCAAAGACATACAGGATTTTTTCCTCGGCACAGGCATCGGCTTAAACACCTATGCCATCGTGGAACAGGGAAGGATTGAATATTTTGTCCAGATGAAACCACAGGAGAGAAGGGTTGTTGTAGAAGAAACGAGCGGGGTCACAAGATTTGAAGAGAAAAAAAGGGATGCCCTGATAAGGATGGAAGAGGTTACCACCAACTTAGAAAGGATTGAAGACATATACAGCGAAGTAATTAAAAACTTTGAAAAGGCTGAAAATGAATGGAATAGATGGAAGGAATATAAGCTACTAACTGATAAGCTGAGTGAGATAGACACCCAGATACTCATAGACGGATACATGAAGCTCACAAGAAAAATAGGGAAAATTAAAGAAAAACATGAAGATTTAGACAGGGAGATTGGGGGGAAGGAGGAAGAGAAAAATAGACTCAAAGAAGAATTTGCTACGAAGGAAGATGAGTTCCTATTGGTAGACAACACAATAAGGGAACTTGAGGTTGATATAAAGGGTAAAGAAAAAGACATGGAAAGCAGGCTCCTTGAGATAGAATACTTAAGGGATGAGAAGAAAAGGTTGGAAGAAGAAAAGGAAACATTAATAAAAGACAAAATAGCATTAGAGGGACAGATCAAAAAAGTGGGCGAGGAAATAGAAGCATTAAAAATCAGGCAAGAAGAACATGCCTTAGTGCTGAAGGGGGAGGAAGAACAGGGAAATGGATTGAGGGAAACTGTAGAAAGGTTAAGGGGCGAGACAGAAGAATATGAAGAGAGGATTGAAGAAGAGAGGGTTCGATTATTTGTTACCATGAGCAATATAACAGACATAAAAAACCGCATCGCTCAATTAGAAAGGTTGGGCAGGGAAAGACAGCAGAGGGAAGAAAAGAAATGGTCAGAACAGGAAGAAATGAAGGAAAGGTTATCCCATTTAGAGGCCAAGCACAGGGCACTCATAGAAACATTGGAAAAGGAAAGGCTTGAAAAAGAAGGGATAGTATCAAAAGAGGTAGAAACACTAAAACAGAGAGAAACCCTTTTGAAGACAATCAATGAGAAAAAGAATATTGTAGAGAGGTTAAAAGGCGAAAAGCAGGGGAGAGAGGAATTCTTAAAACAGATAAGCGAGCAAAAAGAGAATAAGATAGAAGGTCCAGTGGATACGAAAAGACTCATCGATATGTTAAGGGTCGATGAAGATAAAGAAAAGGCCCTTGAAAGGTTTTTCTTCAAAGAGATGGAATACAGCGTGCTCTCTCAAAATGACCTAAAAGCTATCTCAGAGATGGTAAGAAAATATGATGGCAACTACATATTTTTTCCAAAAAAGGGGATATTCAAGCTGAACGAACAACAGGTAGAGATAGATTTGAAATGGACACAGGGTATTGAGGAGGCACTCACAAGAATAGAAAACGGTGAGGAAGGTATATTCATTGGTAACAATGTGTATATTGACTCAAGGGGTTTTATTTTAGGAGGAAAAGAAACAGAGACAGCCGGGTTAAAAAGATTTAAAGAACAGATAAGGGTAGAAAAGGAATTAAAGGAGATGGAGGGGATCCTGCAGGAACACCTGACTTCCATTAAAGATGCACAAAACCAGCACAACGACCTCGACAGAATATACAGAGAGGTTAAAGAGAAGAATAATGAAAAGGAAAAGTCAATAAGCAGGATTGAAAAAGAGGTCATAATATCAGAAACCGAATTAAGAACAATTAGAGAGAGGCTTAATGAGCTCGTTTCAAAGGTTGACTTCTTTGAAGAAATCCCTGAGACAACAATCGGTGACCTCCTCAAGGAGGGAGAGTTACACGACAGAGAAAAGGGAGGTACTGAAGAAAAGATGGCATCCCTCAGGGGGGAACTCGATAATATAAAAAGAACCTACGATGATACATTTTCGAGATGGCATGAAATCACAATAAGCCTTGAAAGAAAAAGGAATTTATTAAATACCCTGTATGAAGATACAGAAAGAAATTTAACCCTCATTAAAACGCTCACAGACGAGAAACAGCGGAAACAGGAAAAGATAGAGCAGACAGAAAAGGGTCTCACAGAATGTTTAAAAAAGATAGAAGGGTTGGAAAAAGGTTACGAAACATTGCAAAAAACATGTGAGAGGCAGATAGAGAGATATGAAGAACTCAAAAAGACCTCCGGGAACCTTCATATGGAAAAACATGCCCTACAGGAAAAGATAGATATGGTAAATAAAGATGCGGATAAGATAAAGGGCAAGAGGGAAAACATTGAAACAGATATCGCAGTCCTTATTGAAAAGAAGGATACGATATACGAAAGACTCAAAACTGCATACGGCATCGAAGAACCTGAAAATATTACCATCCAGTACAGTAAAAATTTAGAAGTGGAAAGGGAAAATATAGCAAAAGAGATTTCCGATATAGGTGAGGTGAACTTTCGAGCAGAAAAGGAATATCTCGAATTAAAAGAAAGGGTAGCATTTCTCGATAAACAGAAAGAGGATTTGAAAAATGCTATGGAATCCCTGAAAAAAACAATAACAAAGATAGACAGCCTCTCCAGGGAGATATTTTTTGAAACATTTGAGGTGATCAATGATACATTTAAAAGATTTACCCATATGCTCTTCAGAGGCGGTAACGGGTATCTTGTTTTTAATCAGGATGTGAGCGGAATAGAAATGTATGTCCAGCCACCTGGGAAAAAGGTTGTCAGGATGGAACAGCTCTCAGGAGGGGAAAAGGCCCTTGTTTCCCTGGCTTTCCTGCTGTCCCTTATGGACACAAAACCCAGTCCTTTTTCGTTTCTGGATGAAATAGATGCCCCCCTCGACGATGCAAACATTATGTCTCTCCTCGAGATTATTAAAAGCATCAGCAACAAAACCCAGATAGTATTTATCACACACAACAGAATTACTATGGAATCATCAAACACGCTTTACGGCGTCACAATGGAAGAAGAAGGTATTTCAAAGGTCGTATCAGTCAGACTTTAAAAATCAGTAGGTAGTAGGAAGTAAGCAGTAAGCAAAAAAAGGCATAGGCTACTTACAATTTTCTGTATACTGTATCCCGAACACCCAAGTCGAGTTTCTCTAATATAATTAAATAGTTAGTCTTTTATCGGTTACCGATATGTGATGATAGTCAATTTTTTTCTTGACATTGCCGTATATAACATTATCATTATAGGAAAGACAAGGGGGATGGGGGGTATAAATCATAGACAATTTTATAATCAAATCCTCAATTTCCGTCGATCTTCCTTATTGTTATCCTTCATTTGGTAAAAAAATATTTTTATTAAGGAGGTGATTAAATAACAAGGTTTTTTATAAAGGTTTTTTATAAAAAGAAAGGGGGTTTTTATGCAACCTATACAAGTAGCACAAACTGTTTTACCTGATCCATCAGTACTCATGTTCCCATGGTATGTCTGGTGGACATTGATAATCGGATTGTTCCTGATGACATTCATAGGGACATGGCTAATCACAAGGGGGTGGAAAGAATGAACCCACAATTATTTGAAGTACCAAAGGCAACGTTAACAACAGCAGTGTGGGGCATAATTGGTGTAGCAATTATACTGGTAGTTTCGGTTATACTCGGGATTTTATCAAAAAAACAATGGAAATCGTTTGATGAATATCTCGTTGGGAAAAGGGATATAGGGCCTTGGATTACAGGCGCTGCCCTTTGTGCATCGTATCTATCAGGATGGGCCTTCTGCGGTAGCACCGGTATCGTATATTCTGTTGGTTTCTCCGGCATGTGGTTTGCCGGCATATGGAGCCTCCTCGGTTTAGTCCCCTGTTGCTGGCTTGCAGCAATAAAAACAAGGGAATTCTCCGCAAAACTCGGTGCAGCAACGCTTCCAGAAACAATCGGGAGAAGGTTTGAGAGCAAGATGCTTCAAACGGTTATCGCCTTGATTATGCTTTATTTTTTATTCATGTATTCTGTTGGTCAGTTAAAGGCAGCCGGCGGTGTCTGGTATGCCGTAACAGGACTTCGGCCGCTCTGGTGTTTGCTCCTCTCAATATTCATTGCCTGGCTGTACATGGTTCTCGGCGGATATATAGGAACCCAGTGGTCTATGGCATTTCAGGGGTTTTTCCTCGGGATTGTGGGTGCTGTCCTCGGCATATTGGCAATCATATGGGCAGGTGGTTTTTATGAAATATCTTCAAAGCTGTATATGGAACCAAAGGTTGGCCCCGCCCTTATTAAGCTCATGAGACCAGAACTGCCTAAGCTCGGTCCAACACAACTCTTCTCAAGCCTTGTAGGAATCCTTGCAACACCTGTTATCTTTTTTACAATGGCAATCGGCTTCCCCCATAATGTAAGCAGGTTCCTCGGTATGGCCAAGTTGAACAAAGCCGGGTACTGGAAATTACTCACCACGGTCTTCCTCGTAGCCGGTATCCCCATCATGCTCGACTGCTCGAGCAATGGTCTTGTGGCAAGGATGATTTACGGGCCCAAACTCCTCGCAATAAAACCCTGGATGGGCGACCTCGCAGCGCCATATCTTGCTCATGCAGTGGGTGGGGTACCCCTGATGACCCTTTACGTCATGGGTCTCTTCGCAGCAGCGCTTTCTACCCTTGCAGCCATGGTATTTATTATGAGCGCCAACGTGACAAGGGACATTATAAAGACATGGTGGCCAAAAACCAGTGATAAGTCAATGCTGGGCCTCGGGTATTTCCTCATTGCCCTCTTCCTCTTCCTCCCCTTCTACTGGACACTTGTAAATCCACCTCCACTGCTTTCAATCTTTATGGGTCTCGCCGCCATGGGTCTCGGCGCTATTTTCTTCTTCGTAACAGCAATATCCTATTACTGGAAAAGGGCAACAAAATGGGGCGCTTTGATCTGCGTACTGTATGGTACTGGCATGTCCATATACGGCGGGTATGCAGTGCTCTATAAGAAATACGTCGGCATGGGTACCCTTGAGTGGTGGCTCGTTATAGGTTGTGGCGTGCTCTATTTCTTAGTGAGCTTCATTACAAAACCGCCATCAAAGGAACTGCTCGATAAATTGTTCCCGGCGAAACAGTAAAAGATGGTTAATACAAAAAAGAGGGGCTTTTGCCCCTCTTTTTTTATTTTTTCATGCACTTTCCTAAAAAAGATGGATGGATATAAGAATAACCTGTTCGGGTGAAAAATGGATAATGATACCGTGAAACTTATATACGAAATTTTGTGGCTTTCAGGTGGTGTTTGTATTTTGGGATACTGGGTCAGGCGGTTTATTAAATGGTTTCAAAAAAGACGTAATTCTACCAGGTAATGCCCTTCTGTTTCAGGTAGTCCTGTGTTTCCTTGTTGCCCAAACGGGCGGCAATTCTGTAGTTTTTGATAGCTTCACTCTGATTGTTTAAACTTTCGTATATACTCCCAAGCCCGGCGTATGCACTCGCAAAGTTAGGATTTAGCTCTGTAACCTTCTGAAAGTCTTTCATGGCTTCCTGATCCTTGTTAATAGAAAACAATACAACGCCTCTGTTGTAGTATGCCTCAATGAACTTCGGATCCTTTTCAACAGCCATATTCAGAAGTTCCAATGCCTCCTGTGGATACCCTGCATCAATAAACTGATATGCTTTTTTAAAATACTCTTTTGCTTCAGGCTCTTTCTGGACACATCCAGTGCATGACGCACTGAAAATAAACAGAAAACAGGATAACAACCAGATAGAAAATCGTCTTTTTCTAAACATCGGGCTCCTTAAAAAGTCATTTTCCTTAGCCTACTACAGGTGTCTGAAAAAGTCCAAAGGTTAATGAATCTTTAAGGAACCAATAATGCTATTAAATAGTTTTCCTATTTGCACTTATCTCTGGAACCGGATTTACACTTCTTCCCATCAATCCAGGTGGCATTTGAAAGATTTGCACCGGTAAAGTTTGTATTGGACAGCTTTGCGCCGGATAAATTTGCACCTGACAGGTTTGAATCCCAGAAGTTTGTGCCGGTAAGATTTGCACCAGAAAGGTTTGCATTGGATAAATTTGTATTGGAGAGGTCAATGTTGGAAAGGTTTGCGTTTGAAAGGTCACAATTGACACATTCAGTAGATGTGTTGAGTTTCTTCAGGTGTGCTTCATTGAATGCATATAATATGCTTGTCATCAGAAATAATTGAATCATAAGAAAAACAAAAACTAATCCAATCCTTTTTTTAGCCATAAATACCTCCTTAATGTATTTATATTCTTACCAAAAAAAACGCCACCCGAATATCATTCAGGTGGCGGCCCGACCATCCTTATTTGCACCTCCGGAGGCGAAATTTATGTGCCTCCGAACCCATAGCTGCTCAATTTTATTCGTTAGATACCATGATTCATATAATTATTATTTTATCTTTTAGAAGTCAAGAATTTTTTGACTCTTTCCCACTTTTTCCGCTAAGTTGTTGTTCAGGTAATGTCTGATTTGATAGAGTTTTAGGTGATTCTGTCTACCTCTTTCTATCTTAAAATCACGGCGTACTTTTTCCATCTGTCTCCAGATAGCAATAAGGTTTTCTATATTCCCAAAGTTGGACAAACACAGTTCCCCAAGATAGAGGTCTTAACAACTTTAAGACCAATATCACTATTACGATCCTTATCCATGTAGAATTCCTCCTTGTCAGAGGAACTCTACCAGACCTTTTAAAAATCTTACCCTACTTCAGCTGAAAAAGTGGGAAAGTCTCTCATATTTTACTTGACACCATATCTATGTTAAGAAAGGTAAGGATTGGAAATGGTAACTCTCTTAATCAAAGGTAGATTACGTCATGGGGATAATAGAGGGAGACAAAAAGTAGCAGGTAATCCTTCAGATGACGGGTTATTAAGAAATTCTGTCTCACATGCTCCAGTCCATTTTTACCAAGCCATCGGGCATACTCAGGGTTACTAAGAAGTAGCTTTATGGCATACGCAGCCCCTTCTATGCTGTGGCAGAGCAGTCCAGTAAATTTATTTTTTATCTGTAGCTGAATTCCTCCGACAGCAGAAGCCACCACAGGCTTCCCTTTCCACAGCGCTTCTGTAACTGTAAGTCCGAAACCCTCCTTTATTGATTTTTGCATTATAACGGTGGCTGCCCGCTGCAGAGCATTGATCTCAATATCGCTTTCAGGAGGGATGAGCAATATATGGGTGTCAGGATTACTGAATGCCCTCTCCTTTACCTCTTGTAGAACCTTATCTGATTCGGGGTCGTCGGTTGCTGTTCCACCGGCCAGAACAAGCTGACATTCTATGTTCTTTCTTACCATTTCAAAGGCGTCTATCACGCCAAGAGGATCCTTCAAATAATCAAAACGTGAAATCTGGACAACCATAGGTTTTTCTTTATCCAAGCCATATTTATGTAATACTGAATCGATAATCTCCGATGAAAGGTCTCTGTTTTTGTCACTTAAAGGATCTATGGATGGATGAATCAAAAACTGGCGGTTGGGTAATCTTCTTGTAAAATTAGGAGCTGAAAAAACAGTGGCATCATATTCTACAACATAATTCTGTAAGAATTCCCAGACCTTCTCATCTGGATTGGAAACATCAATATGGCATCGCCATACCCACTTTTCGCCTATTTCTTCCTTCTTTGATATGAGAGCTACAGGTTGAGGGTCATGGACAAAAATAATATCTCCATTGAATTTTAACTCCTCAATATTTTTTCTGCTTACTTCCAGGAATATGGAGAAATCTTCGGATGAAACATGCTCCTTTTTACCATGAAGTGCATTATGAAACTTTTTTGTTACACCAAAAAATTTATCGTCGCCTTTAATGGTTGTCCATCGAGCGTCAACACCGAGCTGATTCAGTAAGGGAATCATGCGTGTAAGTATCTCCGCTACACCTCCACCTGTGTATGTTGAATTTATATTCTGTATAACCTTCCCCGATAACCTTCCGGCAAGGGCATTGAGTGCCTCGATGGTGCTTCTACCCACCAAGGGTACATAATCCTGCAATTTAGCCTTTGGATGGTGATAGATTTCTTTATCCAATAGAATCCTCCTTTTCAAGGTGTCCTTCAACTAATTGGATTATCATGGATCGTAAACCTTCAAGGGTATAGGTATAAGGGTCAAGCACCGCAATCTTATCAGCCAACTCTTTTTCGTCAAGACAATCATTGAGCCAGATGGAAAAATCATTAACCCCCTTGTGGAGTCTTAGCTTTGCTTCAAAAATATGAAAATACAGGGTATCGATACTGACCATCCGTAAGACCTCAACAAATTCTCTTAAATCATGAGCTACATGGAAGGTAGGGATAATTACACTTAAAGATTTTATAAAATAAAACTCCCTTCCCTGAGGGGCCACCCTGCCATCAGGTCTTATTGATAGCTCTTCATTGATAACATCCACTAACCTTTCTCTTAATGCCCCGATTGTTGAAAACTCAAAGGTATCTATATTTGCAAGTTTCTCTCCTAATACTTCATCCCCCAAGGCATCACTCACCCATAATGCAAAGTCGTTCGCGGGCTGAGGGGTTAGATATTGAAACTCTTCTATGAAATTGTGAGTATGATAATAGACAACAGAATCATCAACATCCTTCAATATGGTAGCAAGCTCGGATAGATTTCTTGCCTTAAGCCCTGTCAATTCTTTCAAGTGGAGCCGTGTATAGAACCTGAATGGCTGCGATGCTTGTTTTAGCGGTCTTCCTAAAATTGTAACTGTCATTCCGACAAATTTACTATTTGGTATAAGAAAGGTCTTTTCATCAGGGGTTTTAATCTGAATATTATTCCATGTTATCTTTGATACATAACCCTCCTCATCCGATTCAAGTTTCACATAATCGCCTGTTTTGACTAAATTATTGCGGGCTATTTCAATACCTGCAAAGATATTTAGTATTTCGTCACGAGATGCAAAAATGGCTATTAATAATCCTATCGTGAGCATCAACATCAGTGGGGTGGTTGGCATTTCCCAGAGATCAAGCAATATTAAGATACTTGCAACAACAAAGCCAATCTTCACGCCATTGATAATCAATGCCGTTGTAGTTGCAGGCAGCGCCTTTACCCTTTTGAGGTACAAATGAAGTAATCGTTCAATAAGGGTAATGATGGTCCATGTTAAGGAAACAATAAAGATACTTCCAAAAAGTCTTCCGAATAGTGATTTTAAATAAGGGGATAGTTGCGATATCTGAATGGCTGTATAACCACCAAGAATGAGGCCCCATTGAAAAAAGGGGGTCTTCGTTGTATTGAGGAATATACTACTGCCTTCCCATTTTGTCTGGCTGAAGACCTTTTCGAGATAGTTATAAAGCTTTCTTCTTGTCCAGATGGAAACTACGATGAAGGCAAGAAAAACAATAAAAGGAACTGTAATTACAAGCCAATTTTTGGAAATCCATTCAATTACTGTATGGCCCATCTTTGAATAATATCATATATTGTTTTAAGAAACTGCAAAATCTCCCAGTGGCCCTTGAGATAATACTGTGCCTCTGTTTTTTGAGACCTCCCGATCCTGATTGTGATGCCATTTTCCTTTAACGCCCTAAAGGCTGTTTCATCAGTTAAATCATCGCCCACATAAACAGGCAGATAATCCATATTGAGTCTTTGTAAGATAAATAACGCTGCTCTTCCTTTATCCCAAAGGACATCCGGAGCTAATTCGAGTACCTTTTTACCCTTTATCACCTTAAAGGCATGTCCGGCAAATTCTTCAGATATGATCTTGTGGAAGATATGACGAACCAATGCCTTATTTTCTTTGTTTGCCATACGATAATGGAGTGTGAAGGACAGGTTCTTCTTTTCAATGAATACACCTTGAAAATTTCTGGTTGCTTTTGCAATGCTTTTATAAACCCTATCAATGGTATGCTTAAAAGATTTAGCTTCAGGGTGAATAAACCTGATCCGGGGACCAGAGATTTCCAACCCGTGATTACCTCCATAGTAAATGCCTTTTATCTGTACTCTTTTTCTTATATCAGGCAGGGATCTGCCGCTCAGTACGGCAATAGAAGCGGACCCTGAAAGGGCAATCTTTTTTAGTTGATCTCTGACCTTTGGTGAGAGTGAACACTCTGCTGGATTATTTTGAATGGGAACAAGGGTTCCATCAAAGTCAAAAAAAAGAAAAAGACGCCTGTAATCCTTTTTAAATATCTGGTTATCCTTTTTTAAACAATATTTAGGAGGCATTTTTCAATACTCAACGGATACGGGTGAGTTCTGTAACAAGATTTCCTGCCCACCGATAGATATTGTACTCTTTAATGGTAGTACGCATCCGCCTCATCCTTTCCGATCTCTCACTGGGATCCATCTTGAGTGATAAATAGATGGTATCAGCCATTGCCTCTATATCATATGGGTTCACAATCATGGCATCTTTCAGCTCACGGGAGGCACCTGTGAACTGGCTTAAGATCAATACACCATCTTCATCATCACGGGAGGCAACAAATTCCTTTGCAACAAGGTTCATCCCATCATGAAGGGATGTAACCATACAGATATCTGCTGCTTTGTAAAATGGTTGTATCTTATCGTGCGGGTGGTTTCCTTTAAGAAAGACAATGGGTTTCCAGTTTTTGGTTCTAAAGCGCCAGTTTATACTGTCAACCATCTCCTCAACCTCTGTTAAAAGCTCCCTGTATCGTTTGATATGGGTTCTGCTTGGTGCACCAAGCTCAACAAATATAAGTGCTCCTATAAATTCAGGATATTTTTCAAAAAATCTCTCAATGGCTCTAAAGCGTTCAAGAATACCCTTTGTATAATCGATTCTGTCTACACCAACACCCAGATATTTTGCTTCAACATCCATCTCCTTAAACAGGCTCTCTTTTAATAAAACCTTTTCTGAAAGGGGTATCCCGCTAGAAAAAGAATCAAAACTGACACTTATAGGGAAAGATTTAACGAAAGTATTATGGCCCCTTCGACTTACTGAAAACTGTTCCCAATCAATTTTGGACTCTAAAAAGCGGTCCATAGTGTCTAAAAAATTATTGCAGTAAAGCTGTATATGGAATCCAATAATATCTGCCCCGAGCATGCCCAGAAGGATTTCCCGTACCCATGGACATATACCGTAGGTTTCAGGATTTGGCCATGGAATGTGCCAGAATATTGCCAATCTCACATCGGAGCGTCTTTCTTTGATAAGAAGGGGAAGAAGGGCAAAGTGGTAATCCTGTACTAAAACAAGAGGGGATGCCTCATCTTTTATTTCATCCAAAAGGGAAGCAGCAAACTTTTCATTTACCTTCTGATAATGGGTCCAGTCATCGAGACGGAAAACAGGACGTTCATGGGTAATATGACAGAGCGGCCAGATACCTTCGTTTGCAAATCCGTAATAGTAACCATTTTCCTCTTCTTTTGTAAGCCATATCCTCTTTAATGTGTAGCAAGGTTCTTCAGGGGGGACACGAAGGGTGTCATTTTTATCAACGACTTCTCGGTCCCCATCACCACTTCCGTGGGCAATCCAGACACCATTGCATACACGCATTACAGGATCGAGAGCAGTAACCAGCCCACCAGCAGGTATAATATATTTTATGGAGCGACCATCTTTTACATGCATATATGGTTCTCTATTAGACACAATAAAAAGCTTTTTATCGCCGAGTTCAGCATGTATGTGTTCTTTCAGCCTATCGGCAGTCCATAAAGACTCTGTCTTAATACTCAATCTTGCTTCCTCTTCTGCTTTTTTTCGTGCCATGGATAGGCTCTTCGCTAAATAGCTCACTTCAGAAACAAGCGGAGTAAGTATATCTCCTCTTAGAAATTCAGCTGGATTCTCGGTTTTATCATTTCCCAATCGAAGTTCTCTCATCCATTTTGCTATCTGGGCAATAGGACCTGTAATGCTCCATCTCACAACAAGAAGCGTAATCCCGACTATTACGAGTGAAAGTATTAAAAAACGGATAAGATTATGCTTCCATATATCTTTGAGTCGAATATTGATATAAGAGGCATCCTGAAAAAGTGTCAAAGCCCCCATCACCTTCTCTTCTTCTCCAGAGAAAGGGATTGTATAAGCAGATATCTCCCTGCCATCAATATTTATAAAACTCTGTGTGGGTCTATTTTCTGATATAGAGTTCAAGACCTGCGAATGCATCTTAGAAGCGTTTGGTGCGAGAGCAGGGGTTGATGCTATAATGTTACCCTGGATATTGCATATTGCTATACCCTTGAGCCTTTCACGATTTCCGAATCGCTCTACAAAGCGGTTTAATCTGGTAAAAGAGTTTGACTGCACAAGAGGTTTTACTGATTCCTGCAGGCTCTCAGCCAGTATGATAGTTCTTCTTTCTAAATCACTTACAAGCCTGGCCTTTTCTATCCTAACCTGATGAAATGAAAAGATAACGGCTACCAGTGCAACCACAAAGACAAGAGAGACGATGAGACGGATGGTGATCTTCATATTTAACCTGTTGAACCCCTTTTGTCTTTTATCTTACTATACTATTTTGTATTTACTCAAGGATTAAGCGGGGTGGGGGATATCCTATATTGCATTAACACAGTTTTTTCACTTTTCTTGTCAACTATTTATCACTTGACAAGTGTACGAACAACATGTAATCAAATACTACAATGCTGGGATTTGCTGATATATGGGTGTTTCTTGGTTTTATCATGACAATCTGTTCCTTCCTCTTTTGCCTCATTTACGGCATTGCCAACTGGCATAAGGGTATCGGTGAGAAAGATGGGGATTACCGGGAAGAGATACGCTGGGAAAAAGAAGAGATTGAGTTGATAGAGAAGCTTCCTTAAGCGCCATGTTTTATCTCATCACATTTACCCTCGTATACCTTATCATCACAATATATCTTAGCTATATCGGGTATAAAAAAACCACAACCGTATCGGATTACCTCCTTGCCGGAAGACAGGTACATCCGATTACTATGGCCTTGGGTTATGGCTCCACATACATAAGCACATCGGCAATCATAGGATTCGGTGGGATTAGTGCCCTTTATGGTTTCAGTTTAACATGGCTTGCATTTCTAAACATAATGATAGGCGTATGGGTTGCCTTTGTGGTTTTTGGGAAGCGGACGAGAAAGATGGGCAAGGCCCTTGATGCCCATACCTTTCCAGAGCTTCTGGGAAGAAGATACGAATCGCGATTCATCCAGGGTTTTTCAGGCCTCGTCATACTCCTGTTTATGCCCATATACACCGCTGCAATCCTGATAGGGATTTCAAGATTCATAGAGGTCTATATGAATATACCCTTTGCCACAGCGCTTCTTGTATTTCTACTGGTTACTGCCTGCTATGTCATATGGGGTGGACTGAAGGGTGTATTATATACGTCTGCTTTTCAGGGTATTATTATGGTAGGAGTCATGATAGGGATAGGCATTTCCACCTATATTGCATCAGGTGGCATTGTAAATGCACATCATGCCCTCACCGAACTCACACCGCTTATCCCGGCGTATTTGAAGGAGATGGGCCATAAAGGGTTTACCTCAATGCCCGGGGCCGCTTCGCCCCTCTGGTGGTATATTATAACCACAATGATTATGGGGGTAGGTATAGGTGTGATTGGTCAGCCGCAACTCAACGTGAGGTTTATGACGCTCAAATCCGACAGAGAGTTAAACAGGTCGATACCCTTTATAGCGCTTTTTATTCTCCTGACAACGGGTATAGCATTTACAGTGGGAGCGCTTACAAACGTGATGTTTTACAACACCTATACAGAACTCTCAATAAAGGCTGTCCAGGGGAATGTTGATAAGATAATACCCCTCTATATAGACAGGTTTTATCCACAATGGTTTGTCGCTCTATTCCTGGTTGCCCTGATGGCGGCTGCCATGAGCACAAACAGCAGCCAATTCCATACCCTCGGTTCATCCTTAAGCAGAGATATATTTGAACAGGCTCTCCTCAGGGGAAAAACAGTGGCAGAAACAATCATAGTGACAAGGATCGGTATAGTATTCAGCATTTTTGCAACACTGATTTTCGGGCTTATATTGCCGGAAAGCATTGTCGCTATAGCAACAGCGTTTTTCTTCGGTCTCTGTGGCGCAACCTTCATCCCTGCATACCTTTTCGCCCTCTACTGGAGAAGGGGTACAAAGGTAGCAGCCAAGACAAGCATACTCTGCGGTTTCTTTTCTTCTCTTCTGTGGATGCTCTTTTTTCACGAACAGGAATCAAAGGCAATAGGATTATGTAATCTTTTCTTTCAATGTGACACCCTTACCGGCATTCCCTGGAATATGATAGACCCGCAGATTATTGGACTTCCCATATCTTTTCTGGTATTTATTATCGTTTCCTTTTTAACTCAACCGGTAAGGGAAGAAATAATAAGAAAAGCGTTCAGGCACATATAAGGACCAGGAAAAAACTTTGACTTTCTGATTTTAAAGTGCTACAAATTTAAAATGCGTATCACTAAGGAACAGGCATGTCGGAATTAGTGAGATTCGGGGTTTCGTTAAGCAAAGAATTACTGGAAAAGTTCGACAAGCTAATAAAAGATAGAAATTATACTAACAGGTCTGAGGCCTTTCGTGATCTGATACGTCAGGAATTTATTAAAAAAGAGTGGCAAGAAGGTGAGGATATTGCAGGGGCAATAACACTTATTTACGATCACCATAGAAAAGACCTGTTAAATAAGATTACCGATATACAACATAATTTTCAAAAGGTAATAATTTCTACCCAGCATATACATTTAGACCGTGATAATTGCCTTGAGATTATCGCTGTTAGAGGAAATCCCGTTGAGGTACAAAAATTAGCTGATACCTTAAAATCTATAAAAGGGGTAAAACACGGAACATTAAGCATGTCGAGTACAGGGAAAGACATTGATTAAACAGTATTATTTTTTTGCTTAGTAGTAACACGATAATAATATTCGTGGCACATAGGAGGGTTATATGGTTAAGCCTTATATTTGGATTACAGCAATAATTGTCCCATTTTTTTCTGCTATTGGGATTGTGTATGCACAGGGTAGCGATCCAGTGGTATTAAGCAATATTGTTGTTACTGCCACAAGAACCGAAAAGGAGGTGGGTGAGGTGCCTGCTTCCACGAGTGTTGTCATAAAAAAGAATATAGAAAACAGTAATGTTCAGGCCGTAGATCAGGCAGTGAATGAACTTCCTGGGGTTTTTGACAGGCGTGGCAAGGGTCTCATGGACACACAGGCATCCATTACGTTAAGAGGTATGCCGGGACAACAGAGAACCCTTATCATGCTGGACGGTATAGCGCTCAATAAGGCGTATGATGGTACTGTGTCTTTTGGCGGTCTTTCTGTTGATGACGTTGAAAGGATTGAGGTTGTTAGAGGTCCATTTTCAAGCCTTTATGGTGGTTATGCCATGGGCGGTGTTGTGAACATATTAACCAAAATGCCGGAAAAGAGAGAAATAACCATAAAAGGTGGCTACGGCACAGACAATACATGGGGCACCTATATCTCCTATGGAGATAAATTTCAAGATAAATTCAGGGTTTTTATGAGTTACGGCTATAAGTCTACTGATGGTTATGTAACCGATTACAATGTACAGAGCACAAAACCACCAGTAGGAATTAATGGTTGGCTCCCTGTAATGAGTAATCTGGGTGCTACCCGCTATCTTATCGGTGATAAAGGTAAAAATGGGTGGTATAATGATAATCTGACACTTAAAACAGGCTATGATTTCACAAAAACTTCTAAACTGAGGGTTTCTTTTATGAGAAATCAAAGTGAATATAAGTATGGTGACCCAAATACGTATTTGTTAAACGCTGCCGGAGTACCTGTTTACAACTACGCTGCCGTGAGGCAATCTACCTTTCTCGGTGGGCCAGGCGGAGAAACACAAAACATATATAATGCAAGCTATGAAACAGAATTTTCATCTGTCAAGGCAAAGGCGTCTATTGCTCTCAACGAATATGAAAAAAAATGGTATGTAACCCCTGGCACAACTGCCACAACTACACGTTTTGGAGGGCCCGGTACAGTTTCTTCCAGTCCGTCCCGTGCATACAATGCTGATTTACAGTTAACCATACCGGTTTATCAAAAACATGCCCTCACTGTCGGGGGGTCATATAGATACAGCTGGTCGGATACTGGAGAGCGTAGTCTCACATACTGGCAAGATGAAGATTCCACAACAAATCTTACCTATGAATCAGGAGGGAAAGACAGGACGTTTGCCTTTTTTATGCAGGATGAGATAGCGCTTCGTGATAATCTTACAGCGTATCTGGGACTCAGGCAGGACTGGTGGAAGGCCTTTGGTGGGTATGCAAATGATGTTGGCAAGGCGGGCTATCCAAAACGCTATGGGTCTACAGATTACTCTTCAATAAGCCCCAAAGCAGCTCTCGTGTATACACCATTTAAGGAGACAACCCTCAGGACATCCGTTGGAAAGGCATTCAGGCCCCCCACCCTTTATGAGCTTTACAGGACATGGACTTCAACATCCGGCACTACATACGTCGGCAATCCTGATTTGAAACCTGAAAAGTCCCTTTCCTGGGATATAGGCATAGAACAAAAGCTGTGGCATGGGTTTCAGTTCAAGGCAGCCTATTTTGAAAGCTATATTGAAGACCTTGTATACAGCAGGACCCTTACTTCAACCCTTCAGGATAAAATTAATGTAGGCAAGGCGGACGTAAAGGGTTTCGAGATTGAGGGGGTACAGAAATTCGATGTCGGCATAACGTTGTTTGCCAACTATACCTTTAATAACGCAAAAGTTAGAGAGAATGATGCGAAACCAACAACAGAAGGAAAACGATTGACCTATGTGCCGATGGAGATGTTGAACATTGGTTTTGACGTAGAACGAGGTCCTTTTAAAGCACATTGTGCCGGGAAATATGTGAGTAAGCGGTATAGCAATGATGAAAACGGGGATAAAACAAACGGCGTATATCTCTCATATGACCCTTATTTTGTAACCGATGCGAAGGTTTCTTATGCAATTACAAAATTTGCTACGGTGTCCCTTGCTGTGGACAATGTTTTCGACAGAGAGTACTTCTCCTCTTATCAGGCACCTGGTCGGAAGTGGTACGGAGAAATGACGTTGAAATTCTGATATACGAAGAGGCCAAGATTGGCATGAATGTTAAACGATTCGTCACATATCTTTTCCGCTGGCAGCTCAGCACACCGATCCTCGCTCCTGTTGTATCATTTTTCAAGTTCGGGTGCTTTACCTTTGGCACCCTGCAAGACTGGCTCGGGGCTGGGGTAGCAAACCTCATAGGGGGTGCTATTTTCTACTGGGTTGACAGGTTTATATTCACCTCGAAGTCCCTTGATATACAGTGGGAAGTCAAATCTAACGTGGAGTGTGCCGACTGCCACAAGATGGGTACTGGATACAGGATAGCCATTGTTAAAAGCAAGGACTATGACAAGAGCAAGGACAAGAATCCCGAGTTCAGGTGCACAAACTGTTGCAGGGTAAAAGCCGGAGAATTAGGGGTGGTTTTTTGACTACTTCAACTCCCTTACAGACAAAGGTGCTCAAATGAATATCCATCGTATAACCTATAACCCCGAGGTAAATTCATGCAGTCTTTATTTTATAGGATGTAATTTCCGCTGCCTTGGATGTTACTGGAAGAAAATATACCCGAAGTTTAATCTCAAAGAGTTAAAACTATTGAACCTGAAAGAGGTAATGGAGGTACTCAGACCAGTGTCACCTGAAAAGGTTACCATTATCAGCGGTGATCCCATTAAAAATCACGAATTTTCAATCCTGCCGAAGACACTCTATGAAGAATTAGGATGTGAGGTACGTCTTATGACTAATGGCTACATACTGCCGTCTCTTGAAGGGTTGAAACATGTATTACTCTCAATCAAAGCCTTAAGCGATGATCTGCACAAACGCTACACGGGAAAATCCAATGCGACATCTCTAAAAAATTTCAGGTTTCTTTACGAAAACGGCGTAGAGGTCTCATTATCCAGTGTGCTTATCCCGGACCTGATAGAAGCTGAGGAAATAAAAAAGATCGCGCAATTTATAGGCAGCATAGACATGGATATCCCCTATCGGATAATCGGGTATATGCCAATAGACGGGTTGCCTTACCGGAGCCCGGCTTATGAAGAACTGAAAGAGGCAGCGGGATCGATCAATGGCAGCCTTAATAATGTTGTTTTTTCAGACCCGAAAGAACAGGATTATAAAGGTATAATTAACCTTTTTACCAACAACCTGAGAAGATGATAATAGTTAAGGACCTCACTTATTCTTATCCTGAAGCGGATTACCCGACTCTTGAGGGTATCAATCTCGATATCAGGGAAGGCGAATTTGTTTTACTCATTGGTCCGACCGGTTCTGGCAAATCAACATTTCTATATTGTCTTAATGGACTGATACCCCATGTTTTTGCAGGTGATATTCGCGGCGATATCAGGATAAATGGTATATCCCCCCAAGAAATAACCGTCGCAGAGATATCGAGGATTGTTGGAACCGTATTTCAGAGCCCTGAAACACAGATATTTATGCTTAAGGTTGAGGATGACGTTGCCTTTGGCTGTGAGAATCTGTCTTTGCCAAAAGAAGAGGTGATAAAAAGAAGGGATATGGCGCTAAAAGAAATGGGGCTTTTACATGTGAGGAACGCCGAAACATTTAACTTATCAGGTGGGATGAAACAGAGATTGGCAATAAGCTCTATCTATGCTATGGGGCCAAATATATTTCTCTTTGATGAACCAACCACTGATCTCGATTCAAAGGGAAGGGGTGAGTTGTTAGGAATTATCAGAAAACTCAAAGAAAAAGGGAATACTATCTTGCTTGTAGAGCATCAGTATGAAGATTTTCTACCTGTGACTGATAGGGTAATCATTTTGGAAAACGGAAAAATTATTAATGAAACCAAATCGTTTCATAGCATCAGAACGGTGAGTAGAGAGAGGAGATGTTTCAAGGGATATTCAAGTGAAATCGATATCCAGGATTTGACTTTTGGCTACAGAAAGGAGAAACCCATTTTAAAAGATATAAATCTGAATATCAGGAGGGGAGAGTTAATTGCAGTCTGCGGGGAGAATGGCTCTGGTAAAACTACACTATTAAAGATTATGGCAGGCCTTTTAAAACCTGATAAAGGGAGGTTTGCCCTTTTAGGCTTTAACAATCCTGCCATAGAAGAACTTATTGGCAGGGTTGGTTTTCTGTTCCAGAATCCTGATGAACAGCTTTTCGCAAATTCGGTAGAAGAAGAGATTATGTTCGGCCCATTGCAGTTAAAGAAAAAGGTTGATAAAGAGAAATACTTAAAACTTGCTAATTTTAATACTGTACAAAAAAAACACCCTCAAACACTATCGAGAGGTCAAAGGCAACTCCTTGCAATATTGTCTATCCTGGCAATGGAGCCACAGGTTATCATTTTAGATGAGCCGACAACAGGATTGGATTACAATAACTTGTGCAGTCTCTTCAAAATCCTTAATACGCTGGTTAATGAAAATAAAACAGTCATATTTTCTACACATCACATGGGTGTGAAAGAGTTTGCAGACAGGGCCATTCTACTCGAAGATGGCAGGATCGTAAGCGATGAGATATATAAGTAGGGCTACATTTTTTCACCACCTTGACTCTCGAACAAAGATACTTATGAGTCTTGCCTGTGCCTGTCTTATAGTGATTCTGAACACATCGTTTAGTCTTTTCGGGCTTTTTATGATTCTCTTAGCAGCTTTTTTCTCCGTAAAGCCACCATTATCCTATATTAAAATTACTACATATTTGATGGGAATGGCTATAGTTGCTACTGTGATTTCTCAGGGGTTTTTTTACTATTTTGAGCCGAGAACACCTATTCTTACAATCCTTCCTAAAGATGCAGGCCTTATTGGTAAACTTACCGGTGGTATATCGATTTGCAGGGAAGGTTTAGTCTATGGGGTAGTCCAGTCAATGAGGCTATTCTCAGCTACACTATTAAGCATGATCATCGTGATGAGTACGCACCCTTCCGATCTCATATTGGGGTTAAAAAGGTTTGGTGTTCCTGAAAAGATTGGTTTTATGCTTACAGTCAGTATACGTTTTTTGCCGGTGTTAGCAGAAGAGGCGAAGAGGATATTAGTTGCCCAGAGGTTAAGGGGGTTAAGAATTAAAGGGCTGCGTGGCAGCATAAGGGGTTTTCGGTTTCTTATTGAGCCGTTGATTATAGACAGTCTCCGTAAGGCAAGGAGGATTGCGCTCGCAGCAGAGGTGAGGGGCTATACCGGTAAGAGAACAGAGATTAAAAAACTGCATTTTTTTTGGATGGATTGGGTTGTTCTGTCCATTGTATTCTTTGTAATTATCGTTGCGGTGAAGAACAGGTTTTTTTATGAATAGTTATATCAGCTCTATAATCTTCATCTTTATTCTGGGCGGGGTTGCCTTTTATACAGGGGTGAGGCGCAGGCTCATTAAAAATTTTACCGTTCATGAACTTATAGTCATTGCATTATTCTGCAGCCTCCTTTATGTTGCGGGGCTACCCTTTAAATTTGGTTTAAGCCGGATACCCTTTATTCACACCTTTGCATATTCAATCCCCTTTACTACTGTGTTGTTCATAGGGATAAGGCTTGTTCCGAAACTTGGCACTGCCACGTTGATTATTTTTGGACACAGCCTCCTTTCCCAGATTATCTCCCGTGGAATAAACCCTCTCTGGTGGCCCTATGCATTGCTCGCAGGTTTTGTTCTGGAACTTTATTTTTTGCTTTGCCGTAACTACCTGGGGAGCAGGGCTAATGCTTTAGGGGCAGGCATATTAAGGGGCTTTGTTGTGTATATCTATTTCTACTATATATCAGCCCCGTATATCTGGCATATATTTTATGCTCCCTGGTATATCTCTGTTCAAACATTACAGGGTGTAATAGGTTCCGGCATAGGTGCATTGATCGGTTTTTCTTTAAGTAAACCAATAATAAGTGCCTATCGACACGGGGGACTATAAATGCCATGGGTACAAGGTCGGAAGTGAGCATTAATGAGATTGGGAATTTTGTTTCTGAAGCTAAGAACCCTGCCAATAGACTCAACATAGACGTGGTTGATATTAAGCCAACCAGTTAAAGAAGAGGCTATAAGAAAAGCATTTAAACATATATAATACCAAGTTGCATTCATTTTACAACTTTCAGGCTGAGGTCAAGGTTGAGGTTGAGCATAAATATCAATACATTTCAAAAACTCAACCTTAGCCTAAACCTTAACCTTTGATTGTAAATCAATATAATGTATTTACAGAATTCTATGAATGAAAACGCCCGTTCAAAAGAACAGGCGCTCCCATTTACTCATTCGCTCATTCACGCATTTACTGTTTCTTAAATTCCTTCTCCATTGCTTCTTTGGCAGGCTTTACATATATGTCTCTCAATTTTGGTTTCTCAATCTTTCCCGCAGGGTTACGCGGGATAGGGGCATACACCATCTTCTCCGGCCATTTGTATTTTGCAAGACCTTTTTCCTTCACAAAATTGATAATCTCTTCATCTGTAATGGTCTGCCCTTCCTTTGCCTGAATAATGGCCATGACTATCTCTATAAATCTTGGATGTGGATAACCGAGTACTGCCACATCCTGAATCTTAGGATGCTTACGTAACACATCTTCTACCTCAGCAGGGAATATGTTCTCGCCGCCCCTGATGATAAGGTCTTTTGCCCTATCCGCAAAGAAAATAAACCCTTCTTCATCTTTATACGCAAGGTCACCTGTGTGTAACCACCCATCCGTTATCGTTTTGGCGGTCATTTCCGGGTTGTAGGCATATTCTTTCATAAGACGTGGTCCTTTAAGGAGTAATTCACCAACCTTGCCTGGGGGCAACTCTTTTTCTTTATCGTCAACAACCCTTACCTCCATAAAGACTGTTGCTATCCCGATAGAGCCTGGTTTTCTCATGATATCTTCATCGTAACAATTTGTGGTCCCGCCGCCTCCTCCTTCTGTAATACCATAGATGTTTGCAATGGGCAGATTCGGGAATATTTTCTTCGAATCCTCAAGGAGAATATACGGGACAGGCTGTGCACCGATTTCTATATGCCTGAGTGCTGAAAGGTCATACTTTTTAAGATCTACCTGACCAGATTTTATTGCATTAATGACGTCAGACCATGTAGGGACTGTATTCCAGCCACCTGTACATTTTTCATCTGCAATGGACCTTAAATAGAATTCTGGTTGTAATTCCATAGGCATGAGTATCTTGCCTGCGGCTATATAGCTTGGAAATGAGAGAAAGAGCGTGCCGCTGTGATAATACGGGTGTGGTGCGAGGTATACGCTGTTATAGCCTTCATTATATGTAAGGGCATTAGCTATACCTATATAGAATAATGTCTTATGGGTATGGCAAACAGGTTTTGGCGCCCCTGTAGTGCCTGATGTAAACATGAGTTCTGCCATCTCATCATCGTCTGTTTCAACGCAGACCTCCTTCGGGTCACCCTTTTCAACAATCTCCTTATATGACTTCATGCCAGAAGGGACATTATCACCAAGACAGATATAATGCTTACAATAATCCATGTCCTTCATAATCGGCTCGACCCTCGGTACAAAACCATCCCCAAGTATAAAGGCCTTGCACTTTGTGACATCAGCAGCATATTTGATATCATTACTTGCAAAGCGGAAGTTCAATGGTGTTACAGTTGCACCTGTTTTTAAAACTGCAATGTAACTTGCGTGCCATTCCATGCAATTCATCACGAGATGGACAACGATATCCCCTTTCTTTACCCCGCATTCCTTCTTCAAATAGTTTGCGAGCTTATTTGCCTGGTCATTATACTTTTCCCATGTAAGGCTCCTTCGTATTCCTTTTGAGGGGTAGCTTTCGATAATGAATTCCCTCTTTGGAAACTTGCTTGCATTAAGCCCGGAAAACATTGCAAAATTCATAATACCCTCCTCCTGTCTCTATTTTTTTGTATTGCTTTAAGATTTTTAGCATGATAAATTAGATGATGCTCTATTGTCAACATTAAAATTATCAAATAATCTCAGGAGGATAGTTAACATGGGGGATATATACATACACATAGGTGAAATCCTGGCAAGGAATGCACGGATGTATCCAGATGATGTTGCCCTTATTGAAAGGGTGCCTGTTGAAAAGAAGAGGACAGAGATTACATGGAAACAGTTCGACGAGAAGGCCAACCAATTTGCAAATGTCCTCCTAAAAAAGGGTATAAAAAGGGGTGACAGGGTTGTTCACTTTATGATGAACTCGATCGATTGGCTTGTTGCATACTTTGGCATTATTCGGACAGGTGCGTGTGCTGTACCACTTAATTTTCGGTTCACCGGGGAAGACGTAAAGTACTGCTGTGATGTTGCGGAACCTAAAATTATTATATTTGATGAGGAATTCACCAGCAGAATAGATTCTATAAAGGACAGGCTTCCTACTGTCAAAGACTATATATGTGTGGGGGCAAATATCCCAACTTACGCAGAATCATTTGCAAAGCTCGTTGCAACATCACCCAAGATTCCTCTCGATGTCGAAATAACCTTTGCTGACCCATGTGGTTTGTACTTCACATCAGGGACAACTGGACAGCCAAAACCAATATTATTGACCCATAAGTGCATGGCATCTGCCTGCATTACAGAAAATGCACATCATTACCAGAAGAAGAATGACTGCTTTATTCTGATACCACCGCTTTACCATACAGGCGCCAAGATGCACTGGTTCGGGAGTTTTATCGTCGGGAGCAAGGCAGTAATACTGAAAGGCATTACTCCAGAATGGATCCTTGAGGCAGTTAGTGAGGAAGGGGGTACGATTGTATGGTTACTCGTTCCATGGGCTCAGGATATACTGGTTAAGTTCGACAGTGGTGAACTCAAGCCATCAAATTACAAATTAAGCCAGTGGAGGCTCATGCATATAGGCGCCCAACCTGTGCCACCGGCACTTGTAAAGCACTGGAAGGAATATTTCCCGAATATGGACTATGATACAAACTACGGTTTGAGTGAATCTACAGGTCCGGGGTGTGTTCACCTCGGCATAGGAAACGAACATAAAATAGGAGCAATAGGGGTGCCAGGTTTCAACTGGGAAACCAAGGTTGTGGATGAAAATGGTAACCCTGTTAAGAGAGGGGGAGCAGGAGAACTCTGTGTCCGCGGCGATGGCGTCATGAGAGAATATTACAAGAACCCGGAGGCAACCGCAAAAACCCTGATAAACGGATGGCTCTTTACCGGAGACATGGCAAGACAGGATGAAGATGGTTTTATATGGCTGGTTGATCGCAAGAAGGATATCATTATAACCGGTGGTGAAAATGTTTTTCCTGTAGAGGTTGAGGATTTTCTCCATAACAATCCAAAGGTAAAGGATGCTGCAGCAATCGGATTACCTGATGAACGTCTGGGTGAAATTGTTGCGGTAATCATTGATGTTGTGCCGGGTAAAACACTTACTGAAGAAGAGGTGCTAAAATTCTGCGAGAAATTACCAAAGTACAAGAGGCCAAAAAAGATCTTCTTTGGTGAAGTACCGCGCAATCCAACGGGAAAAATAGAAAAACCGAAGCTCAGAAAGATATACTCAGGCATGGAAGCAGCGTTTAAAATATAGCGTTTAGCGTAGAGCGTTGAGCAGAGGGCTTAGAGTTTTAACTCTTTGCTCTTGACTCCATGCTCCTTACTCTATGCGCTTTACACCCAAATTATGTACCCAACCCAGATAGAAGAGATAATCAATTATACATTCAAGGATAGAGAACTACTGAATCAGGCCATTACACATAGTTCATGGTTTAATGAAAAAAAGGAAGCAAGGCAGTCACAAAACGAAAAGCTTGAATACCTTGGAGATGCAATTTTAAACAGTATCATCAGCATACTTCTCTATAAAAAATACAAAGACAGACAGGAGGGGTTCTTAAGCAATGCAAGATCCTGCCTGGTCAAAAAAGAAACCCTAACCGAAATAGCGAAAGATATCAATCTTGAAAAACATATGTGCTATGGCAATGGCGAGAACAATATACCGCTCGACTCAAAGGTTTTATCAAACATGCTTGAGGCCCTGATCGGCGCTATTTATCTGGATGGGGGATTAAAAAAGGTAACCCGCGTCGTCAAGAACATGTTTTTACCATATTTCAACGAAGAAAAGTTGAACGAAAAAAATCCAAAAAACGTACTACAGGAATATTCCCAAAAAAGGTGGGGGATGCTTCCAAAATATAAATTTACAAGGAAAATAAGGGATGGTTTTACGGTTTTAGTTTATATAGGCAAAGAGTTTAAGGCAAAGGGAACGGGCAAGAATAAAAAAGAGGCGGAACAGCAGGCGGCTAAGGAACTGCTGAATACACTTATTGAAGAGGAGCAGGAAAGTAGATGATGTATAAAAGAAGAAAAAGGATGGGGGACAGAAGGAAAAGAAAAGAAGACAGGAGGCTGAGGATAGAGTATAGAAACGAGGCAGAGGAGAGGCGAAAAAGGACAGAGGACAGGAGGCAAAGAAAAGAGGATAGGAAGCTGAGGGCTGAAAACCTCCAATGATTATCCCAATCTTCCTTCCCCATCTTGGATGCTATGACAGATGTATATACTGCAATCAGGCATATATAACAGATATAAAGGATAACGACGTACGCTCAACAATCAAAAGGTTGCTCGATACCCATAATGGTAAATATGAAGTTGGCTTATATGGAGGGAACATATTTGGTATAGAACCGTCCATCTTAAAGAAATTATTTACGTATTTTGAAGATTATATGGACAACATTCAGGGCTTCAGGATTTCCACAAAACCAGTTCCTTTAAGAAAGGAGACCATAGAAATATTCAAAGAACATAAGGTCAGCACCATTGAGCTTGGAATACCAACATTCAATAATGAAATACTTCAAAGGCTCAACAGAAAACACACAGGGGAGGATTTATTCAGGGCTTTTTACATGCTCAAAGATGAAGGGTTTTATGTCGCCTTACAGGTTATGGTGGGGCTTCCTGATGAGTCATTCGAGGATATCAAAGAGACTGTAAAAAATATAATCCAATTAAATCCACATTACATAAGGATATACCCGCTCGTTGTTTTAAAAGAAACCCCGCTCCAGAGAATGTACGAAGACCGGCTTTTCATCCCGATTTCCTTTGAAGATGCAGTTGAAAGGGCACTTTTCATATATCTCAATGCACTACAACACGGCATAAGGGTTGTTAAAATTGGCCTCACAGATAATGAAATAATAAAGGACAGGGTTATAGCTGGTCATTACCACCCTGCCTTCGGATATGTTGTGAGGTCAGAGGGATTTTATCTATCAGTAAAAGCAAAAATTGAAGCTGCATCAATAAAGGGGGGTGTTGCTGTATCTTTAAACAACAGAGACATACCACACCTTCTGGGTCACAGACGCTCAAATATCGATAGGTTTAAAGAACAAGACCTTCATGTCACATGGGTGAAAGACGATATAAAGGAAGGGTGCTTCTTGATAAAGCAAAGGGATAAGGCAATAGAGGGTAGTATCTTTGATGCCCTTTCGAGCATTGACCAATGATACATGCTCCAGGATGCATGATATACGATAACACAAATCTCTCAAATCCTGCCCTGTCCCGTTGTAGGTGGGATTCTCTTTTGCCGCATATGTTAGATCAGCCTGTAAATTCTTTTGTCAATGCGATAAGTGATTTATTCTCTCAATCGGAATTTATTGATTTATGGACTATGAGAAATTGATTTTTAACGACTTGAATGAATCACAGAAAGAGGCTGTGAGGGCCATTGAGGGGCCAGTGCTTGTTGTCGCCGGTCCCGGGACAGGGAAGACCCTAACGATTGTGAGGAGGATAGCATATCTGATTCATCGGGGAGTTTGCCCGGAAAATATTCTGGCTGTAACATTTACCAACCGTGCCGCAAGGGAGATGAAAGAAAGGGCAGAAGCCCTTTTAGGAAAGAACTCGGGCAATATGCTCATCGGAACATTCCACCTCCTTGGACTTAACATCTTAAGGGATAATCTTCCTGAGAGCTTTGTCATATATAACAGAGATGAGCAGTTGAATCTTTTAAAATCAATATTAAAAGATTCCGGCATGAAGGTTCAGGAGGTCGCCGATAGAATATCCCGGATTAAAAGCCTGATTAAAGAAGCCGATGGTGAAATGAAAGTTATTTATGATAGATATCAGTCCTTGCTTTTGAAAAATAGGGCTTTCGATTTTGATGACCTCATTTTAAAACCCCTTGTGATGTTCGGTAACAGCGTCCTGCTCGATAAGTACAGAGAAAGATTCAGGTATATCATCGTGGATGAATACCAGGATATAAATCCAGCACAGCATAAGCTCCTCAGACTTTTAGCAGGTGATGACGCCAAGATATGTGCTGTAGGTGATTCTGACCAGGCAATCTATGCCTTCAGGGGCGCTGATGTAGAAAATTTCCTGAATTTTAAAAAAGATTTCAAGGATGCAAAGACAATATCACTCACGCACAATTATCGTTCCACAGGCATGATACTCAATGCCTCAAACAGCATGATCAAGCATAACGCAAAAAGGATAGACAAAGAACTCCATCCAGTCAAAGAGGGTGGCACCCACATTACCGTAATTTCGGTACCCGATGAAAGATCGGAAGGGGAACTCATCGTAGATGAAATAGAGGCAAAGATTGGCGGTACAAGCCATTATAAGTTAATGAATTCTAAAAACAGAAAGGATTTTCAAGACTCTTCTTACGGTTTTTCAGATTTCGCAGTGGTCTTCAGGACAAATGCGCAGGTGAAGGCAATAGAAGAGACATTTACTGCATCGGGCATTCCCTATCAGGTGATAGGCGGGAGATACACCATGAAAAGAAAGGGAATGGCGGATATTATTCTCCGCCTCAAGGGTCTTGCAGACACGATGGATAACCCTGCTCCTCTGAAAAACATATCCATAGATGAGTTTTTAAAGATGGCTTTTGAAGAATTGAAAGTGAAAGGTAACGATAATAGTTTCGAATTATTAAATAGTTTCGCTATGTTATGTAAAAATACTGATACTACCAGAACAGTTATCGACTTTCTTAATGAATTAAGTCTCCTCACGCCTGCAGATGATTTTGACCCGAGGGCAGAAGCAGTTACATTGATGACATTACATATGGCAAAGGGGCTTGAGTTTATGGTCGTATTCATTGCGGGCATTGAGGACGGCTTGATACCCTATACCATCACAAAGGAGTCCAGTGACATAGAGGAGGAGAGAAGGCTTTTCTATGTAGGCATGACACGGGCAAAGGAAGAGCTTTTTTTCATACATGCAAGAAACAGGCTTTTATACGGCAATAGACTTAATCAATCTCCATCGCCTTTTCTCAATGAAATCCCTGAAAGGTTTATGGAAACCAAGGTAATACCGGATAGGCCAAAGAAATCAAAAGAGGATAAGCAGTTAAAGTTGTTTTAAAGCATTCAGAAATTCGCAATTGGTATTCATCACTCCCCGTACTCTTCGAGATACCGCTCAATATACTCGGTCACCTTTTCGTTGGGCTGATAGACCCCGAAGTGTCCTTCGCAGAGTATATCTGCCTTCAGTTCAAGGAGCTTTTCCATCGATTTCTGCCAGCGGGAGATGTTGGAACCGAATTCCGGCAGGAATGGGCCGTGAATATCCTGCCCGAAGAGGATTCTCTTTCCCCCCAGGCCCAGATATACGGAGATAGACCCCGGGGTATGACCCGGTGTATGGAGGCAGACCACTTCCTGGTCATTGAATTTGAGCTGTTCCTCTTCTTTTGTAAGTTTCATGTCCACTGGTAATGGGGCAAAAATTACCCCGTACCAGTAGGCTGCGGTCATCCTGTTGTCCCCTCTCTCCACAACAGCCGCGTCAATCTCATGCATGATAATACGCGCACCATAACGCTTTTTAAGCTGGTTTGCACCACCCACATGGTCAATATGGCAGTGTGTGAGGATTACCGTTGAAATCTTCTTCGGGTCGAGCCCAAGTTTCTCAATATTTGAAATAATCTTATCAACACTTGTCCCCGCCCCTGTATCGATTAATACGAGTTCCCCCAAATCCAGCAGGTATATGGAACAGTCCTTTGCATCTGTAATATCAGAGTTTCCAATGAGATATATATTCTTCACAACCTCTCTTGGTCCCATCTTTCTCCCCTTTCAAGACGATATTACCACGTTTTAAGGACTGTGAAAAGGGGACCGATTACCACACACCCCTTGACACCTTAAAAACCACATTGTATTATCAAGAAAAAAGGAGGGGGAAGGACATGAAGATAAAATGGTACGGCCATTCGGCATTTAATATATTTACAGAAAAAGGGGTGAAAATCATTATCGACCCTTATCAGTCAGGGGCATTTGGCGGCGCCCTATCATACGGCAAGATCACAGACGAAGCCGATATTGTACTTACAAGCCATGATCATGATGACCATAACTATACAAAGGGTATAAAGGGGGACTATAAGCACATTAATAAAGAAGGGGCTTATGAAACAAAGAACATTAAAATAAAGGCAATACCTTCCTATCATGACCCATCAAGGGGCAGGGAGAGAGGACGTAATCTGATTTTTGTGATTGATGCTGATGGGCTAACATTGGCCCATATGGGAGACCTTGGCCATACGCTTGAAAAGGATACCATTAAAAATATAGGGAAGGTTGATGTATTACTGCTGCCTGTAGGCGGATTTTATACAATTGATGCAAGGGAAGCTACAAGAGTTATGAATGATATAGGCCCGACCATTACAATACCCATGCACTACAAAACAGAAAAATGTAATTTTCCCATCTCGAAATTTGAAGAATTCACAAAAGGTAAAAAGGTGGTCAGGGAATTGAAATCTTCAGGGGTTGAGATTAAAAAGGATACCCTGCCAAAAACACAGGAGATTATTGTATTAAAATATGCCCTGTAGGTGATATTGGATGCTCAAAAAACTATTTTCAAAAAAGGATATAAAGAACGCGGTAAAAAGGCTTGCATTATCAATCAAAAAGGATTTTAAGGGTGAGAAGATTGTATTCGTATGCCTCTTAAGGGGCTCTTTCATGTTCACATCAGACCTTATACGATATATTAACAACCCATCAAAGATCGACTTTATAAGGGCTTCATCGTATGGATACAATATGAAATCTAAGGGAAAAATCACCATTACAAAAGATCTTGAAGAAAATATTGAAGGGGAAAATGTTGTGATTGTGGAGGATATCATAGATTCAGGGCTCACCCTCACATACATAAGGGATATGCTGCTCAAGAGAAATCCAAAATCTCTAAAGATATGTGCCCTTGTTGATAAAAGGGCCAAGAGGGAGGTGGAGATAGAAGGCGATTATGTAGGCTTTACCATTGATGATGGTTTTATAGTAGGATACGGGATCGATTATGCCGAACAGTATAGAAACCTTCCTGAAATATATGTTGTAGAAAGGGATTGAAAATCGTGATACAGATTCTAAGATGGAAAGTTTTTCGCTGGAAAAATAAGGAGATAAAAATATGCAGGTACTGGTAATGTATTATTCAAGATCAGGAAATACCAAAAAGCTGGCTGAAGAAATAGCCAGAGGCGTAAAAGAGGTGAGGAGTGTGAGTTGTATTGTAAAACCGGCGTCTGAAATTAAAAAAGAAGATTTCTTATCGTCCGACGGCATTATCGCCGGTTCTCCTGTTTATTTCGGAACCATGGCCGCTGAATTAAAAGCGGTTTTTGACAAACTTGTTGGCATCCGTAAGAAAATGGGCGATAAGGTAGGTGCTGCCTTTGCTACCTCAGGTGATCCAACAGGAGGAAAAGAGACCACCATTATTTCCATTATACAGGCTCTCATGATATACGGCATGATTATTGTGGGAGACCCTTTAGACGCAACTGGACATTACGGTGTAGCATGCACGGGTGTCCCTGATGAAAAAACTATCTCTAACGCAAAGAAGCTGGGTAAAAGGGTAGCCACATTAATAAAAAGGTTGAAAGGTTAATGAAAGATCAGGATAAAACAAGGGGTCAACTCATCAACGAACTTGCTATAATGCGCCAAAAGATTGCTGAACTTGAGGCATCAGAGGCAGAATTCAGGCGTATGGAAAAGGCGCTACGGGAAAGTGAAGAACGTTACCGATCCCTGGTCAAGCAATCCTCTGATGGTGTTTATATTTTTGATCCCAAAACAGCAAAAATCTTGGAGGCGAATGACCAGTTTCTTAGAATGCTTGGGTACAGAGAAGAGGAGATCGCATCTTTAACGCATTATGACGTTAACTATATGGACAGAAACGCTATCAGAGCCAATATTCAGAAGGTGTTAAGGAATGGACAGTATATTGTTGAATCACGCCAGTACAGGCGCAAAGATCATTCCCTCGTGGACGTGGAAATAAGCGCAACATTGATTGATTACGGCGATTCACACGTTGTGATGGTAAATATCCGGGATATCACAGAAAGGAAGCGGGCGGAAGAGGAGTTACAGATGCAGGCAGAAACCCTGCGGGAGCAGGCAGAACTACTTGACATCGCCGAAGACGCCATTATGATCCATATGGAAAGGTGGTTCATGTATTGCTTCATACAATATTTCCAAAACCATTGGAAAAAATCAAGTCTGAACTCCTTCGCAAGGGGCGCTGGGATGGCGAGCTGATACATACAGGACGCGATGGCACAAACATTATTGTGGAAAGCCGCTGGGCATTGCGGAGAGATAAACAGGGCAAGCCAATAGCAATTATGGAGATAAACAACGATATTACAAAACGCAAACATGCTGAGGAGGCATTACAAAAGGCCAAAGACGAGTTGGAATTAAGGGTGGCAGAGCGGACTGCTGAATTAAGCAAAATAAATGAACGACTCACCCTTGAACTTGGGAGACGAAAGCTTATTGAAGACATATTGCGTAGAGGGGCTGAACGGTATAAGAATCTCTTCGAAAATTCCCCCATAGGAATATACCGAACAAATCCAGGAGGCCGCATTCTCATGGCAAATCCCACGTTGATACGAATGTTGGGGTATAAATCCTTTGAAGAGCTGTCATCAAGTCATACAAAAAAGGAGGGCTATGAACCTACCTATTTGAAGAAGAAAATAAAAAGACGTCTTGAACGAGAAGAAAGGGTGAGAGGTTATAAGGCTACATGGAGGAGGTCTGATAAGTCGGTCATTTTCGTTCGGGAAAATGCAAGGGCAATTCGAGGAGCGGATGGGAAGGTACTGTATTATGAAGGCACTGTTGAGGACATAAGTGAGCAGAAGAAAGCCGAAGAAAAGATTCAATCTTACCAGAAACAACTCAGGTCTTTAGCATCTGAACTATCACTGGCAGAAGAGCGCGAAAGACGCCGTATTGCAACGATTCTGCATGATCACATTGGCCAAACCCTTGCCATTTCTAAGATCAAATTGGGGGCCCTTCTGGAATCTTTATCAGCAAGTGAACATATAGAAAACATGAGGGAAGTACGCGAATATATTGAGCAGGCGATCAAACATACACGGTCACTCACCTTTGAGCTTAGCCCTCCCATTCTCTATGACTTAGGTCTGGAATCAGCCCTCGAATGGTTAGCTGAACAGGCTCAGGAGCAGCATGGTATTCAATTTGAATTTGAAAACGATGGCCAATCTAAACTGGTAAACGATGATATTCGTATTTTCCTCTTTACTGCTGTCCGCGAACTCCTTGTAAATGTTGCCAAGCACGCTCAGGCAAAAAGGGTAAGGGTAACGGTTCGCAGAATAGATGAAAATTTATCTATTCATGTGGCAGATGATGGCATAGGGTTTAATGCCTCTAAAAAGAATTTTTATTTAGACGAAAATAAAGGGTTCGGGCTTTTTAGTATTCGTGAACGGCTACATCATCTCGGAGGGCAAATGGAAGTGAGGTCTCAGCGGGGGCGTGGAACTAGAGTAATTCTACTCGCACCATTAAAGGCTGAAAAAAAGCATGAAGAGAAATTAACATGAAGACAAAAATTCTCCTAGCCGATGACCATAAAATCATAAGAGAAGGGCTGCGTTCCCTGCTTGAGAAACAACCCGAAATGGAAGTGATTGCAGAGGCCCATGACGGACTAACTACAGTGCGTCTTGTACAAAAATTGCTGCCAGACATAGTAATCATGGATATTGGCATGCCTGATATGAACGGCATTGAGGCAACCCGTCAGATTATGACTGAAACAAAAGGCGTGAAGGTGATCGCTCTATCAATGCACTCTGATAGGAGGTTTGTCCTACAAATGCTAAAAGTAGGTGCGTCTGGATACCTGCTAAAGGATAGTGCCTTTGAAGAACTCATATCAGCAATTCATACCGTAATGGCAAACCAACCTTACCTGAGCCCAAAGATAACGGATGTGGTAGTCAAAGAATACCTCCATGGCCTCCCCAAGAACGAGTCTACAGTCTTCACAATCTTAACAGCAAGAGAAAGGGAGTGCTTCAACTTCTCGCTGAAGGCAAAACCACAAAGCAAATTGCCTCTGCCCTCAATATAAGTGTCAAAACCATTGAGACACACCGCCAACAAATCATGGAAAAGCTTAACATGCATAGCGTAGCTGAACTCACCAAATATGCAATCAGGGAAGGGCTTACATCCCTTGAGGGATAATCCCCTACAATAATCCAAATCTATACTCAGCATTTTCCTATTTTTATTTCAGGGATTCCGAAGACCTAAATCAGGAGTTGCCTGATTGTTCACTAATTATAATTTGTGTAATCTGTACATAGTAAAAGGAGTCGGGAGGTTAAAGTGGACATAGGTACTCTTGGAAATATCAGTTTTAGCTGGAATTTTATTGTATCCTTTTTAAGCATTATCCTTATTGATCTCATTCTGGCAGGAGACAATGCAGTGGTCATTGCTATGGCAGTTCGTTCACTTGCACCAAAACAAAGGGTGCGCGGGATTATCGTTGGTGCAGGAGGAGCAGTCATACTGAGAGTTGTCCTTACCTTTTTCGCCGCACAACTTCTCAACATTAGTTTTGTAAAGTTCCTTGGTGGCATCTTGATTATCTGGATCGCTGTAAAACTTTTTATAGAAGGCGCCCCTGAAGACAAATTTAGAAAGGAAGCAAAGACCATGGGACAGGCTGTATTAACCATTATGATTGCAGATCTTATTATGAGCACAGACAATATCCTTGCTGTAGCTGGGGCATCCAAGGGGAATCTGTTCCTACTTATTTTCGGTTTGGGTTTGAGCATCCCCTTTGTTGTCTTCACCAGTAACCTTTTGTCCAAGCTGATGGACAGATATCCATTCATTATTTATATTGGTGCAGCTATTTTAGGCAGGGTAGCGGGTGAGATGATAATATCAGATCCTTATATTCATCGATTTTTACAATTCAACCGTTTAACTGAATATTTTATACAAGCAGGGTTTGCAGTAAGTGTTATTGTGGCTGGAAAGCTTTGGTTAAAAATTCGCACAACGCATGAAGGACCTATGCTTCAGCACGAAAATAGTCCCTTCTACTTAAGCAATTGGGACCTTCTGTAATGGAGTTACGGTTATTTAAAAAAATGTTTTTTATGCGCATAGAAAACAGCATTCAGCATTTACTGGGTGCTGTTTTTTGCATTTATTATCTTACTCTTACAACTATATCCTATCAAGATATATCAAGATACTTATATAATAAAACCTAATTTAAATCAGCGCCCCTATCGGGGGTGGCTCTCTGAAAATTCTGGATTTTATTTCGATGGAATGTTTTATAATATGCCATGGCTATGCAATAAAGTAGAATGGAGGGGCGAGTGCTAAGGAAATCAGGTGATAAACAAAAATTAATTTCAAGAGAAGACTGTGTGCTTGTTATTATCGATATTCAGGATAAACTGATACCTGTGATAACTAACGGACAAAGTGTGATTAGAAATGTCGTTCGACTTGCAAAGTTTTCTCATATCATTGGACTTCCAGTCATAATTACCGAACAGGAAAAACTTGGTTCCACCATTGTTGAGGTCAAAAAAGAGCTGCCGAACATATGCCCGATTAATAAAGTCCATTTTAATTGTTTTTTCTGCAAGGACTTTAAAGACCAAATAAGTTTGGTCGGCAAAAAGACTCTGGTTCTCGCAGGGGTTGAAGCCCATATCTGTGTGGCACAAACAGCGTTATATGCGTTGCCCTATTTTAATGTCCATGTGTTAGGTGATGCGACCTCTTCACGGACAGTTGAAAACCGGGACACTGCCCTTGAAAGGATGCGGCAGTACGGCGTTACCATTACCTCTTCTGAAATGTTAATATACGAGCTATTGCAGAAGGCGGGGACAGAGGAGTTTAAGACCGTCCTACAATTAGTAAAATAGCAGCCAGAATATGGAACCCCCTTCTTTGGCAAAAATGTTTCTGTCGTTCCTTAGGCTCGGCATGGCCGCTTTTGGCGGGCCTGCGATGGTTATGTACATAAAGGAACTATCTGTAAAACATAATAAGTGGCTGGACGAAGAAACCTTTAAAGATGGTGTTGGTTTATGTCAGTCGATGCCAGGGCAACTGCAATGCAGATGGCCGCTTATGTGGGGCTAAAGACCAGAGGACTCCCGGATGCAATTCTATCGTATATAGGTTTTGGACTGCCTGCATTTTCCCTGATGCTGATATTTTCGTCACTATATTTAAGCTTCCACAACCTCCGGTACGTCTTGTCTCTATTTTCCGGCCTTCAGGTGATTGTCATTGCTATTATTGTAACCGCGGCCCATTTATTTGGTGGGGGGGTGCTTAAAGATTACAGGGACATCTTTATAACCATAACATCTGCGGTGCTTCTTTTTATGGGGGTGAGTCCTTTTCTGGTCATCGCAGGGACTGCCCCTCACAGGGATTGTGGTATTTAGAAACATCCAGAGGACTGAATACAGATGCACAAGAACAGTTGGTTCGTTTCACGTGAAACAGATTGTAATCCTCCTCATCCTCGCTATCACACCATTCTTTGACAGATAAGGATTATAATTGGATTTGCGGCCTTAATTTTGCTTTTGAGGAAAGTAGATATTTTTTATGTTGTACTGATTAGGTGCGTTCATTTCCCTACTGATAATATATATAAGGCTATTCCTTTTTAAGATATACGAGGTCAGTGGCTGAAAAATTACTGCCCTTTTTAGCCTTTGCCCAGCATGCATCAACACCGAAAAGCTCGAAGACCTCAAGTTCCCCTTTATAATTTCCCTTTATCTTGCCCAGGGGTGCCTTTGTTTTTGAATCTACCACCTGTTCCCCGGGTGAGTATACTTCAAGGATACCCCCCTTCTCCAACCCTGACAATCTTCCTGCGTTGATATAGATCTTGCCTTCTTCAATAGATGCAATTCTTGCATGCCAATCTAAAAAGAGTATCGACCGCAAAAGATCCTCCGCTATAATCTCTATTGACAGATCTATGGCTTTAATTTTTGCTTTTTCAGAACTCATGTCCCCCTTTTCCCTTGTTAGGGATACGGGGTTTCTCCCGGAGAGGTGTTTTAATATGGCTCCAGTTTCTGTACTATAAACTTCAATGGCCATTTTGGATATAGCAAACGAGGTTTCCCTATCGTCTTTACCTTCTATCTTTGATGTGCTCGTGTAAATATCAGAAAGGGTTCCCTTTAAAACCGCGTGTACACCATAAAGCTCATTCAGCGTCTTCATGCTCGCAGGATCTGTAAGTGTGGTTTGAACATTAATTGTATTCGGGTCCACACAGATGATGGTGCCTGTATTTTCAAGTCTCGATATGAGTCGTTTTGTAGCTAATTCCCCCATATGCTCTTCTTTATAATTTGTCTCGTCAATAACGGGCATGACAACCACACGCCTTTTCATCTTTGGTGATGGATAATTAAACGCAACAATGGGAAGCATTGGCATATAGCCCATGCCTGGTGGAAGATTACCCATTTGATAAGGATAAACCATTTGAGGGGCTATGCCTTTTTTCTTAAGCTCCTCTTCAAGTTTGGCAAGTCGTTTCTCCAGGTCTTCCCTCTCTTTCTTTCCCATCCCTCCGGACAACATTGACTCCATTATACCTGGAGAATACTGGTCTTTTCTGATCCATACATTCTCCGGCTCGTAAGGGGTCAACATGTACTTTTTGTTTCTCGCATATATGTACTCTATGCCATCAATTACCTTTATGTCCCCAGGTTTTGGTTCTGTCTCCTCTATCTTTTCCATTTTTTCTTCTTTTTTCTGAGTCTGTGCGGATGAAGGTGCATCGCTCTTCTTTTTTGTAAAGGGGATGTAGCTACATGAGGCAAGGAAGAATACTAAAATAAGTATCGCAAATTTACGCATCGATGTGATTATAAGCTATGCGTGATTCAAAAGTCAAAGAGATTTTAGTCTTTTTTCGCCCCCACGAGCTTCAGCAACTGTCCTTACAATAAAAAGTCCTGGGCCAGAAATATCCCCTTCTTTCCTAAGCTACCCCTTCTATGTTTCTCAAAGATATACTGGATTTCATCTGTTAAAACATGTTATTGCGCCCCCTGGGTCAACAGTTATGAGTCCATCATCTATGGTTTCAAGCATTATCAACAACTTTTTTCTTTCGAGCTTAATAATGTTTGATTTTTCTTCCAGTTCTTTGTCTATTGCAAAAGTGAATAAAGTTAAACAGAGTACAGACCCTTTTTCAGTTCGTTTAGTGTGAGATGTTCTATTAAGGTTACACCAGAATAGGTTGTGACAATTGATAAAAGGATGACAAGGGTGATAAAAATGCAAATATTTTTGTAATAAGCCTCGTATCTCATTATTGGAGGTGGCGGGAATCGAACCCGCGACCCCCTCGTTGCGAACGAGATGCTCTCCCTCTGAGCTACACCCCCTGTTTCTTTAATATTATTTTAAGTATCCCTTAATATCAAGATTTTTGTATTTATTCAGCAATTACCCATAAGCTGTCAATTATTGGGAATAGGCCTTATACTAAATATCTCAAGATTAGCACAAAACTGCTTGCCGATTGCTTATGGGTTATGTTTATCAAATAT
>Ga0209609_10000133_pt1 | contig 43144 bp, 51 predicted proteins | sample LakKivw325mmetaG_FD_184136 | JGI IMG/M metagenome (GOLD analysis project Ga0209609, IMG submission 184136) | Anoxic lake water microbial communities from Lake Kivu, Rwanda to study Microbial Dark Matter (Phase II) - Lake Kivu water 325m metaG... | ecosystem: Environmental > Aquatic > Freshwater... | reverse complement strand
GAAATCCGCGGCGAAAAATCCGAAGGGATGCTGCTAGCCGCAGACGAGTCCGGAAAACCCATCCTGCTCGTTCCGGAAAAATCCGTAAAAACCGGCACGAAGATAAGGTGAAAATCCACAACATCGTGATAAGCGCGTTCTCCAACAGGGAAGACGCGGAGAAAACAAAACAGTGCATCGCAAAAATTCTTCCTTCCGGTTCCGGTGAAAAAATAAAAATCGAGGAAAGGGAAATTGAACCAGAAACCGATGGCGGGATTTTCGTCAAATCGTTGCGTGAAGTAAAAGTAAAATTAACCAACCAGAAACTCATCAACGATTTTTTAAAAAATCTGTTGAAAAATCTGGATACGGTGGACAGGGAAAAATTAAAAAAGGAAATTGAAAAAAGGATGGATGATAACTGCAACTTCTACATCCGCCTGAGCAAGGATGACGCGATGAACGGAATTTTCACCCTGCAGCCGAAGGACCCGATTCACGTGAAAATAAAGGTCGCGACGTTTCCAGTGAAAAAAGAAGCAGGGGTAAAAGTTATGGGTGAAATCCTGGATGGAAAATAAATTCTACGATCTGCATGTCGGGTTTTTTGACGAAGACGTAATAAAACTGCTGGAGCATTTTGGTTATTCTGGCATTTGCATCGTGGGTGATGTAAAGGACATAAAGAAAAATAAAGAAAAAATTCCCAGAATCAAAACCAAACTCGATATCCTCACAGGCGCGCTGGTGAAATCCAAGGACGTGAAAAAAGAGGCCCGCAGTGCTCTGGAAATCGCCGACCTCATACTCGTAAGCGGCGGTGACGATGACACAAACAGGAACGCGTCCGAGTGCTGGGAGTGCGACATCCTCTGCCATCCGGAATCCGGAGACCGGAGGGACGCAATGGACTACAAAAATTCCGGCCTGGATCACGCAATGGCAAGGTTCATGGCAGAAAGAAAAATCGCTCTCGAAATAAATTTTTCCGAAATCATGAATTCATACGGAGGCGTCCGTTCGCAGCTCATCGGAAGAATCGGGCAGAACATAAAGCTCGCAAGAAAATACAAGACACCGATAATAATCGCATCGGGTGCTTCGGAAAAATTCGGACTCCGCGCCCCGCGCGAATTAATGGCCTTCGGAAAATTTCTTGGATTGACGGAACAGGAATCGAAAGACGCGTTGACCAAAAATCCTCAACTTCTCGTTAAAAAAGCGCGCGACAGGAAAAATCCGGACATATTGCTTGAGGGCCTTGAGGTCGTTGAATGGGGCGAACAGGAAAAAAAGAAGAAACAACAGTATGGATGGTACTGAAAATAAGTTTTTAAATAGAAAAATCTCATATTTTACATTCGTTTTCTTTGATTCAAAATGTTATCGGTGTATGCCACATACCTTTTTGCAGCCGGGGCGGTTGTACTCATCTACTACTTCCTGACGCGCTTCAAGTACCGCAAGCCCGCCTTCGAGTTCGTTGACCTCCTCTACGACAAAACCCAAAACAAGATCGAGCTCATCGTGAGGAATTGCGACAGCAAGGGGTATTTTGTCAAGCCGTCTTTAAGACTCGTCAAGTTCATTCAACCCGAAGAGTGGAAGGAGCAGACAGCCAACGGCAATGGATTAACAATGTCGCAGGGTAGCAGTAGCAGTCTGATAAAGGGTTACGACCTGCTCGGTGAAGAACCCGAAGCAATTCTCCTCGAAGACAACACGACCAAAAAATTCGTCTATGACGTCCCATCGCACATCCCGCTCGACGAATACGACAACATCCGCATCGACCTGCACTATGGCAATCACAGTGATGTCGTACGCGGCATGGTTGGAAACACCATGCACCTGCGCTTCAAGGAAATCGAGTTTCCGAAGCATGAAGTGGATGTCCCAAAAACGGAAGTGGAAACCGAACTTCTCCCGCCCGTCCAGAAATTCATGTTTCCGGAGCAGGGGGTTGAACCCAACATCCCTCCGGTTTCCGAAGCCGTGCAACAAAAAACCATCCCGGACGAAAGGATAAGAAAGAGCGGGTTCCCGTTGCAAGCCACGTGCATCTGCTGCGGACGTGATGCCTGGCTGAAATGGATCGTTGACGGTTCGCACGTATGCACAGAATGCAAGGATTTCCTCAAGGACAAATACGGTTTAACCGAGCCCCCAGAGCCCGAGCAAACGAAAATCGAGGAGGAAATCCTGAAACCGAGGCAGATTGAAATCCTGAAAATCCTGAAAAACGGCGGCGGTTATACCATAGACGACCTTTCGAGCGCATTCAACATATCAAAGGCAACGGTTGCAGTTGACGTGAAGTTCCTGCTGAGCAACGAATACATCACCCGTACGAGAAAGGGCAGGTTTTTTGTTTATTCCCTGAGCAACAAGCCGAAGTACATATCCGCGTAGTATTTTTAATCGGACATTTATTCTATAATATGGAGAAAAAATTCGTAGTACTATTTCTCGCACTGATTTTTGTTAGCGGATGCATCCAAACTGAGGAGCAGACGACAACAGTCCAAACAACAGTGCCGACAACGATACAAACCACAATCCCGACAACCGTAGAAACCACCTTGGAAACAACCGTTGAAACCGCAATCACCACAACAATCGAGAAAACCACCACGACCATAAAGAAATCCGACAAGGAATGCAACGACTACTGCGTGATGATTGGTTACAAATCCGGTTTGTGCGTGATCAATTCGATGGAGTGCAGGGCTAAGCACCCCGGAGAGCACGAGCCGCGCGGCGACAAATACTGCTTCGGACCAATCGACACGTGCTGCTGCCTTTCCTGATTTTTATCTGCAAACTGCGTAAGGTAAATCATGGCCTTAAAAGTCAAGGGCACAGGTGACAGATTTCCCGCTCCAAAACTTGCTGAGGAATTCATGCTGCAGGGAAAGGCACAAATGGCCGGCGTTGATGCAAAACTCCTCGAGGACTTAGCCGATGCAATAACGACATGCGGCAGGGAGGCAGGCAATCCGCAAATGCTTACAGATTTCTGGGATATCGCATGGGGGCCGCTTTCCGCAATGCTGAGGGGAATGAACCGCGACAACCGCGAAAATTCGGTGCGTTTCCTTACGCACCTGTTCGATACCTATGCGTATACTACGAACAGCGATACGGAATTCGGACTGCGTGCGAACATGGTACCCATAATCGCGAAGGAAGTTGGCGAGTACCATGCAGCGAGGGAGGAAATAACACCCGCCCACAGAAAGCCGCCGCATCTCATGGACCTCGTTGTCAGACTCGGGCTCCTTTATGCCGCAAACGGGACAAGCAAGGTTGGGGGAGAGCTTGGCAGGCGCATTACTTTTCTTGACCTAAAAACCGGAACCCTTTGATGGATTGATTATTCCTTTTTCCGTTATTATTCCGGTCACGTACTTTGCAGGAGTCACGTCAAACGCCGGATTCCTAGCATTTGATTTCTCGGGAGTTATTCTTATTTTTTTTATTTTTCCACTTGCATCAAATCCGTAAACTTCATGCACCTCATCCCCCGAACGCTCTTCTATTGGTATTCCACCTCCAGAATCCAATGACAAATCAATCGTGCTTGACGGCGCAGCAACATAAAACGGAATCCCGTTTTCTTTCGCAAGAACCGCTTTTTCATAGGTCCCAATCTTGTTCGCAACGTCCCAGTTCCTTGCAATCCTGTCGGCCCCGACAATCACCAAATCAACCTCACCTTTCTGCATGAAATATCCGGCAGCGTTGTCCGCAATCACCGAATGCGGAATCCCCTCCTGCACCAATTCCCATGCCGTGAGCTTCGCGCCCTGGCACCTCGGCCGCGTTTCATCCACCCAGACATGGATTTTTTTTCCGTTGTAATGCGCTAACCGTATCGGCGCAAGCGCAGTTCCGTAATCAACGCATGCAATAGCTCCTGCGTTGCAGTGCGTCAGGATTCTAAAACCATCTTTTATGAGTTTTTCCCCATGTTCCCCGATTTTCCTGCATCTTTCCGCGGAATCGTCCGCATATTTTTTGCTCGCATTGACCGCGATTTTTTTCGCATCCGGGACATTTTTCGCTTTCTTTATTCTATTGTCCATGTAATCAAGAGCATGAAACAAATCAAATGCAGTAGGCCGCGTTTTTGCAAGAATCTTTTTATTTTTTTCAATGATTTTTTTCAATTCCGTAAGGGAACTTTCATCGTACAACAAAACACCCTGCGCCATTCCGTACGCAGCAGTCGCACCAATCGCGGGCGCCCCGCGCACGACCATTTTTTTTATCGCGTCGGCGGTTTCCTCTACGGTTCTGGTTTCATAAACCTCAAATTTATACGGAAGCAAAATCTGGTTTATCAGTTTTACCTTAGAATCCTCGAGCCAGACGCTTCTGAAGTTCCGGCGTTTGCCCTTGACAAGAATCTTCATGATTAAATTATGAAGTAAATAAAGAAAAACAGCTTATTCCTCACGTTTTTTCTTTTCCTTTTTTCCGGGAACAACCAACTCAACTGGCGGAAAATTCGGTCCGGGCGCAGGATAATGCAAATAAGGCGTTTCAGTATGCTCAGTATCTTCTCTGAGTCTCATCGGCTGTACCTGTTTCACTTCGTGCCTAACTTCAGGTCGCACTTCCTGGTCTCTTGCAATGCCGTGCGAATCCGCACGGTGCTGTCTTCTCCTCAGTCTTGACATGTTACTACCATTATACACTAAGAATTCGTTGGATAAATATCCAAAAAATCCAAAAAAATTCTCCGCTTTTTATACCACTTTGCTCAATGCTTAAATTCATATTTTTTTGGTGGAAAAAATGACCGATGTTTTGATAAAGGAGCTGAAGTACATCAAGGGAATTCCGGTTGAACTTCTGGACGAGGCCGTTAAAGCCGGCGAAATCCGCAAGGGTAAGGTTGTTGGTTTGATTGTTTCGCCGGTTGAAAATTTGGCAGAGAATGTTCTCATTGAATTAGAACTAAGAAAAAACGGCGAAGAAAAAGCCATAAAAAACGGCCGTGTTATCCCAGTTGATTCCAGGGGCGATGGCTACGTCCTTCTCGAGGGATGGGATGCGTATCCCGAAATAAAATCCGATAAATCCGCATCGAAACAAAGGAAGCCGAGGACAAACGGCGGCGCCAAAATCGCAGTTCCTAAACCGGTGCCTTTTTGATTTTTCGTATTTATATCCCTCTTTTCCATTTTCTATCATGCCAATTCCCGGTTACATTGATTACCAGCGGAGGGAATTCTGCAAGGACGTTAAATGTCCTACGCAGTTGAAACTAAACGCACTGAAAGAGGGCTCGGACCAGTACGAGAAAATCCGTGCAACATGCAAAACCGGATGCAAATTCACAACCTACCAGTTCCATCACTGGTTGATTGATAAGGGCTACTTAATCGTCAGGCCAGAAAATAAATAAGCTAAGTGTAAAATAGTAATGCATTACATGGGGTTTTTCAAACCCCATGAATTCGTTGTGGGTGTATGAGGTCTATAGCCTCATGGAGGTGCAAAAATGGATTGGGGTAAGAAAAACCGATTGTCAAAAATAATAAAACCGAAAACCGGAAGAACCGTCATGCTTGCGGTGGACCACGGCTACTTCATGGGTCCGACAACCGGGCTTGAAAAATTTTCAGACATGGTGAATCCGCTGATTCCGTATGCGGACACGCTGATGCTGACGCGCGGCGCACTGCGCAATTACATAAGTCCCGAGACCGAGATACCAATAGTTCTTCGCGTCTCAGGAGGAACGAGCATCATAGGAAAGGAACTCTTGCATGAAGGAATCATCGCCTCAATGAAGGACGCAATCCGGTTGAACGTCGCAGGTGTCGCATTCTCAATCCTTGTCGGAGCGGACTTTGAACGCGACACAATCCTCGGTTTCACGCAGGTGGTTGACGAGGCAGAAGAATACGGAATCCCCGTTGTCGCAGTAACTGCAGTAGGAAAAGACATGGCCCGCGACGCCCGATACATGTCGCTCGCGTCGCGCATGGCAGCAGAACTCGGAGCAAGCATCGTAAAAACGTACTACGTCGAGGGCTTCGAAAAAGTCGTGGACACATGCCCCGTCCCAATCGTCATCGCAGGCGGAAAGAAAATTCCCGAAAAGGAAGCCCTTGAAATGGCGCACAACGCGATAAAGGCAGGTGCCGTAGGAGTCGACATGGGCAGGAACATTTTCCAGTCCGAGGACCCGGTTGCCATGATACGGGCGGTCCGCGCGGTCGTCCACAAGAACGCAACCCCGGACGAGGCGTTCGCGATTTTCAACGAAAAGAAGGGGAAGAAAAAATAGTTCTGATCGGGCGTAAAAACAGAAGGTTTATATGTTAATATCGTATTAATATTATATTAAGGTGATATTATGGTGCAGGCTATAATAAACATAGATGACCATGCGAACAGAGTTCTGAATATTGTAAAAGCCAAATTTGGCCTGAGAGATAAGAGCGAAGCTATAAACATTATGACCCGACAATACGAACAAGAAATATTGGAACCCGCATTAAGGCCGGAATTTATTGAGAGGATGAAGAGGATATCTAAAGAGAAAACCATTAAAGTAGGGACTCTTGAGGGTTTTAGGAAGAGATATGGCCTGAATTAAAATGTATTCCTTTGACATTAAGGACAGCTTAGACAAAAAATTTAGCAAAATTGCCAAAAAGAACCCCAAACAGCTTGAGATAATATACAAAAAAATCGAGGAGGTAATCCAAAACCCGCAGCATTACAAAAATCTGAAGTCTCCAATGCAACATCTAAAACGAGTGCATATCAACAAGAGCTTCATCCTGTTATTCTCCGTCAATGAACAGGGGAAAAAAGTCATATTCGAAGAATTAGACCATCACGACAACATATACCTCTAATCTTATCTACTTCAAACAAATTACAACTAATATGAACAAAAATAATATCCTAGTCTGGCCGATGGCGATATTTGCCTTGATGGGCGTTTTGTCCCTTTTTTTCCTCTGGAACACCCAAAGGTCCGCTGTTTTTTACATAGGGAACAGCGTGATGCATCTTCCTCTCCTCTGCGGTTGGATATATCTGGCTACAAAGGGCTCTTTGAAAAGGAGATTTCATAAGTTCTGGACGCCTTACGGTCTGGCAGTAATTGTTTTTGTTTTCTTGACAGTCGTATTTGCAGATGTCGTTGAAAAGGGGCCCTTAGCATTTTTCAATGTTTCGGAGACTTTCTGGTATGCTTTAGCTTATGGATTGTTATTTGCTTTTTTCAGTTTGAGATCAGCCAAGCCCCTATGGTATTCCATGTTTTTTATTGCAATCTTCTGGAACCTGCAGACCCTCTCTTTGCTTTCCCAGGCGGTTGGTGTAGATATAACCTTAAGAGGTCCGCCAACTCTGGACAGCTACTTTAGATCCGGAAAATTCTGGAACGACTGGGGTTGGTTTATTTCAGACATGATAGTTGATATTCCGATGGCTCTTGTTTCACTCTACTTCATATTGCTTGCTGTCCAAAAAATATACAGAAATAAGTTCCTTCGCTTATCATAAGTTTAATGTAAAACACGAAGTCAATAAGAAGATGCGCGTTGCAACATACTACAACAACAATGACGTCCGCATAGAGGAAATCCCGAAACCCGGGATTTATGCAGGCGAAATTCTCGTGAAGGTAATCGCATCGGGAATCTGCGGAAGCGATGTCATGGAATGGTACCGCTTAAAAAAAGCCCCGCGCGTCCTCGGCCACGAGATGACCGGCGAAATCGTCGAAGTCGGAAAAGGCGTAAAAAAATACAAGCCCGGTGACCGCGTTTTTGTCTCGCATCACGTGCCGTGCAACAAATGCAACTACTGCAAATCCGGGCATCACACTGCGTGCGAGACCCTGCACACTACGAATTTTTACCCCGGGGGTTTTTCAGAATATGTGAAGGTTCCGGCGCTGAATGTAAAAACCGGTGTTTACATTCTGCCAAAAAATATTTCCTATGAAGAGGGAACCATCATCGAACCTCTGGCGTGCGTCATTCGTGGCCAAAGATTAGCGGGAGTAGGAAAAAATCAAAGCGCCCTCATCATGGGAAGCGGAATTTCCGGCCTGCTCCACATAAAACTTGCAAAGGCGAAAGGCGCAAAAAGAATAGTTGCGGTTGACGTGAACGAATACCGCCTGAAATTCGCAAAGAAATTCGGAGCAGACGAAACATTCAAGGCAGGGAAAAAAATAAACGAAAAATTCGATCGCGTGATTGTCTGCACGGGAGCGGAATCCGCAGTTTTGAGCGCGTTGGATTGCGTTGACCGCGGCGGTGTTATCCTTTATTTCGCAGTTCCGAAACCGGAATTCAGACTGCCATTGCCGATAAACGACCTTTGGCGCAATGAAGTGACAATAATGACATCATACGGCGCAACACCAAACGACCTTTCCGAATCTCTTAGATTAATCGCTTCGGGAAAAATAAAAGTCAGGGACATGATAACCCACGTTCTTCCGCTGACGGAAGCGCAGAAGGGTTTCAAACTCGTTGCGGAAGCGAAGGAATCTGTGAAGGTAATTCTGAAACCATTTATACTCTAGTTGCGTGTTATTAACCATGAAACAACCAACCAAAACCAGTGTAAAATTGCACAAGGGAGGCGCAATAAGCAGAGTTCAACTCATGGATGCTGAAAGAACAGGCGGGAGCGCAAGGGCGCTCGTTGTGGATAATGAACGTAATTTTGCCCTTCTCATCCAGATGAGATTAGAGGACCATGGTTTAGATGTCATTCCTGCTTATGATGGTCCGAAAGCTCTTTCGAAATTTGGAAGCGAGGGCCCCTTTGATGTTGTCTTTACAGACAGGGCAATGCCGACCATGGATGGTGAAACACTAATAGCTAAGTTAAAAGAAATAAACCCCGATATAAAGATAGTAATGTTATCCGCTTTGGAATTATCTGAAGCAGACCGGGCCAGAATCGGGGCAGACAAGTACCTACTCAAAACAAGTAAAGTTTATGATGAACTTGGTGGCGTTTTAGATGAGCTTGGTATCAGGAGAGAAAAAGTTTAACCCCTGCTTCACTTTTTTTTCTTAACCTTTACAACGTCGCCCAAGGTCAATGGTCCTGTATCCTTCGGCGGCGACATCTTAACCTCCAGGACATCCGATTTTTTGAGCAGTTTCACGTTCAGTTTGCTCTGGAATTTTTTCGCTATGGATGGCGAAGGTTCGAGTTTCCCGGACTCGATGCGCTGAATCACGGACTCCGGTTCATTTATGAGTCTTGCGAAATCCTTGTGTTTCAGCCCCATTTTCTCGCGCTTGTTCTTTATGATCTGCGCGTAATTCTCCACGAGTTCTTCCCCCGTTTCAACTGTGAACTCCTCTTTCATGGGCTTCGCGGGTGTATTGAAGACGGGAACTTTTTTTTCATATTTCGCATCCCCAATCACAGTTCCACAGCCCGCGCAGTTGCTGCACGCAATGACCACCGAACCCTCAACCTTTACCCTTTTGCCTTCAAGAATGTATTCCCCGCAGATTTCGCATATCATTTCGGATTTTTTTATTCATAAATACATTAATATTACCCGCTAAATTCTTAAAAACCAACATGGGGCTATGGGGTAGTCTGGCATCCTAGCGGGCTCCAGAGAACCCCTTTTTCTTTTCCAAAAGAAAAAGGTGTTTCATCCCCAAAAAGAAAAGGGACGAACAAAATCAAAACACTGGAGCGCTGAGCTCAAAAAGCGATGACGAAAGGATGGGTCAGAGGTAGCCAAAAGCAATGCCTTGACATGTCGGAGTGACCCGCCGATGGGGGTTCGAATCCCCCTGGCCCCAAACCCTTTCTTTTTGCAAAAGAAAGCGTTTACGGAAAGAAAAGGAATTTTTGCGACGCAAAAATTCAAAGAATTATTTTTTGTCAATAACCTTTATCAGGTGGCAGCCGAACTGCGTTTTTACCGGTCCGACAACTTTCCCCCTTTCCCCGTTAAATGCGGTATTTTCGAACTCCCGCACCATTCTGCCGCGACCGAACCATCCCAAATCCCCGCCGCGTTTTCCTGACGGGCATTCGGAGTATTTTTTCGCAAGTTCCTCGAAACGTTCGCCCGCTTTTATCCTGTCCAGCAGCTCCTTTGCCTTTCCTTCGCCCTTCACGAGTATGTGGGCGGCACGGACTTCACTTACCATGGCTAATAATGGATATCGCGTTTATAAAAACGTAATAAAATAGTTAACAAAATGCCGATCATACGCGACACCATAAACAAAATCAAGTCCAAGTCGGGACTTGTCGGAAAAATAAAGGGCGTTTTTCTGGACAGGGTCAGCGACAAGAAAGACCTCGAGCTGCGGACCAGGCGCGTTTGCGATTCTTATGTTCTGATTCTCGGAGAGATGCGGCACAGGTGGAACCAGGCGCTAGGCAAGGCCATAAAATCTAGAAAGAAGGATGACGCGAAGCACATGCAGCAATGTCTCAAACTTTTCGACAGAATTACTGATAAGATTAATCACGGAATGGCTGGTTATTCAGTGTTCTGCAACGTTCATGGCATAGACGAGAAATCGCTTGCATCTGCATTGGAAAACGACCTCAGGATTGCAGAGGACATTGATGCGCTGAGATCCGAGATGACGCAGGCGATAGTTAAAATAAATGCGGGGAAGTTTGCAGGCGTGAAGTCCCAGTGCAAGAAATTCTCAAAGCAGCTTGAGGGCATAGAGAAGAAATTCAGCGAGCGTAAGAAATACTTTAAATGATTACTCAAGTTTCATTAATCTCCATTCTGCAACAGGTGCTATCGCCTGAAGTGCGTTATTCCATGTATCCGTTCTCATACCTCTCCGCCTAACCTCTTCTGCAATTCTTCTGGATTCACGTGCTATAATTCGCAGTGTTTCGCGTGCCATCTCGATGCCTGCGAGTTCCAGATAACTGCTCCATGCGGACTCTATAGCTTCTTTATCGTCTAAAACGAAAGAGTTAATCAGAAGTTCCCGTTCTTGTTTACTTGCATTCGTTACACTTAATACATCCTCCATTAAAATTCTTCTCGCCTCGCCATATCTTCCGCTTTTTTTCTCTATACCTCCACCTCCTCTCATTAGTCTTTTTTCTTCGTTATATTCATCAACCCAGCCTCGCTCCTGCTCTATTCTTCGCATGTCCTCAACAGTCAATCTTCCGGTTTCTCTCAATTTGAGGTCAGGCAATCTCTCCCTTTCCTTCCTTGCGAGTGCCATATTAAATTAATAGCGTGAATCCTAAAATACTAACATGGTGGCACTGACGCTTTACGGCGGTGTTGGCGAAATCGGCGGGAACAAATTCCTGCTTGAGGACTCCGGAACCCGCATTTTGTTGGACTTCGGGATGAGTTTCGGTCAGCGCGGGTTGTACTTTGAGGAGTATCTAACGCCACGACCCGGCAACGGCCTGGGGGATTTTCTGGAACTCGGGCTCATACCGGACCTTAAGGGGATCTACAGGAGCGACTTGCTGAGTGTCATAGGAAGAAAGCCCGAAGAGTGCGGGGTTCAGGCAGTCTTCATTTCGCACGCACATGCGGACCATGTAAATTACGTTTCATTCCTGCATGAGAAAATACCGCTGCATTGCAGCGAAACTTCCCTACTAATCCTGAAGGCGCTGGACGAGGCCAAGACGCGAAACATCGAGTCGGAAATTCTGAACTTCAAGGAACGCCCGCTGCTGCGGAAAGACTGTCGTAAGGAGCCGGTGCAAAGAAAGGTAAAAACTTTCAGAAGCGGTGAAAAAATAAAACTCGACAACCTCGAAATAGTTCCCTTGAATGTTGACCACTCAATCCCCGGAGCATGCGGATTCATAATCCACACTTCAGAAGGCACTATCCTCTACACCGGCGACATCCGCCTGCACGGAACGCATGGTGAATTAACCCGCGGGTTTCTTGAAAAAACCTCGTCTAAGGACATTGATTACATGCTGTGCGAGGGCACGAGAATAGACCAGCCAAGCGACGGAAGAACCGAGGAACGGGTGTTCACGGAATGCAACGAAAAAACCATGAAGACCGGGGGCATGGTCGTAGCGGACTTCAACTTCAAGGACCTGACGAGAGTAAAAACATTTCTGGATGTTGCCCGCAAAAACGGCAGAAAACTGATGGTGCACCTCAGCGATGCGTTCCTGCTGAAATTCCTGTCGCAGAATCCTGAACTCAACGCGCCAGCACCGGATGACGAAAACATCCTTCTGTACATTCCGAAAAAAGGTTCCGGCACCTATGCGGACGAGGATTACACTCCGGAAGAAAGGCAGTTTCTGGGCCTGGAAAATACGGTAAAAGCGGATGAAATTAAACAGGACAATGCGGTTTTCTGCTCATCATTCTACAAGATGAAAGAATTAATCGACATCAAGCCGGTCAGTGGAAGTACTTTCATCTACTCGCTTTCCGAGCCGTTCAACGAGGACATGGCTGTGAGCTTCGAGCGCCTGAAAAACTGGGTCGAGCACTTCAAACTGGACTTCTTCCAGTCGCACTGCAGCGGCCATGCCCCAAGCAATGACCTTAGAGAGATCGTTGCAACCGCAAACCCGAAGAAGCTGTTCGCGATACATACGGAAAAACCGGAACTCTTCAGAAAAATCGTGCCCGAAGGTGCCGGTGTTTTAATACCCAAGCAGGGCAAGGAATACAAAATCTGACCCAAATTTGTTTTTTAACCCGATTGTATATAAGAGGGTAATACAATACCTTATGGATGGGAGCATGAAAATCACCAAACGCGTAATCCAGATACTGCCGTTCGGGAGCGTTCCCGGGCACGATGTGGACGAGTTAAAGAAAATTTTAACCGAAATTGCGGATGTTTCCGTGCTGTACACAACAGGACTACCGCGGGGCTCTCTCAACGAATCCCGTGGCCAGTACGATGCGGAAGTCCTGCTCAAGGAGGCGAAGAGGATGCGGGGCAGGAAGGACGTGATTCTCGGCGTTACGGAGGTTGACCTGTTCACCCCGAAGCGCAACTTCGTTTTCGGGGCGTCTGACCCGGATTCCGCAACAGCGGTAATGTCACTGCACCGCCTGAAATGGAACGTCGACCGCCAGCAGTTCCTGAGCAGGATGAGGAAAGTTGCGCTGTACGAAATCGGCCGCGTCTTCGGTCTGGAAAAATGTCTGGGCTCAAAGTGCGTGATGCAGTATGCGGACTCGATAATAGACCTCGACTTCAATGGGGACAGGTACTGCAGGAGATGCGACAACATTCTGAGGGACAAGGGCGTCCTGCCGAACATAATGTCTGGAAGGAGCAGTGTCTTCGACCTCGACCTTTAGTTTTTCTGCATTTATTCGCGGACTGCGTGTATTGATTTAGTTATGGCAATAAGAACCATAAAATCGGGAAAACTTCCCGGGCCGAAGAGAATCATCACAGGCGAGGAGGGCCACATATTCGAGCTTTCCGAACCTTTGGACTTTTCCGGTTCAGAGATGGTAAAGGAGTTTCATCAAAATTATGGCAGGATTTTTTACGATTGTAACGGAGAACTGATACCCATGCGTAGGGAGCGTTTTTTGTTCTCTACAGCAACCTACGGTTTTCATCGTCTGTACGAGATATACCGCTTGGGGCACACCCTGTTTCCCGAAAACGTCGCCGAAGTGCGAACCTTCAGACCGCCGCCGGCTGCAAGGCCGAATGCCGATGGGATAATCCCACCATTGCTCTTCAACAGTGAGCATCCGCCCTTGGATGAAAACGGCCAAGCGGTTTTTCCGCGATTCGGGATGAAAAAAGTGGAAATGCCCCCGGAGGATTTTGCTCAACTAAGAAGAATGTATGGTACAATGTTTGCCGTGAGAAATGAGTTTCTCAGAAATCCAAACGCCCCAAACTCGGATGAACTCATTGAAAGGTTTAAATCCGCCATACGCGAATGCGAACGATACATGATGGACAAATACGAGGGACCAATGTGGATGGCCGGCGCTTATTTATGCGAAGCAGGGTTCACCTTAACGCACCCAGAGGTAAACTTCACCTTCAGCAACGGAAGAATCGTTTTCTTCGAACTTAATTGCGTTCTAAACCACGACGCGCTGGGACAATATATCCGTGGGGTTCCTCATGCCAACACGCGCAGACGGGCAGGAACGCACTTTGGACTCCTGCTTGGTTACGAGGAGAGATGCCTGGAACAATTGATACAGTGGAACGATGCAGGAATCGTGGGGATGAATTCCGAGCAAGGCATAATTCCGTTTCCACCGGATTTTGAGAACATACTCGCGTGGGAATTTCCCGTTCCGAAGCCCCGCTGGGTTTCAGTCCTGCCGGACTACCTGATAGACATTGATGGCGGACACCTGAGAAAATGGCTGGACGTGACACGAGAAACCCGTGATGAATTCAGCGATATCATCCCCAGAAACGTAGAATCTAAAATTCGTGGTCGAAGGCAACAATCCTCTTAAACGTATCGTACCTTTCCTGAATATGTTCGTGCTTCAGTTTTTTGTAGCTTTCAACCCCGAAATTCTCAACCACGTACGATGCAACAACGCTTCCGCACACCATGGATTTTTTTATCGCCGCATCCGTGAATTCCTGATGCTTCGCGAGATGTCCGACTGTTCCGCCCGCAAACGAATCCCCTGCACCGGTCGGGTCTTTCACAATCTCCAGCGGATATGCAGGAGCAACGAAAAATTCCTTGTCCGAGAAGAACAACGCACCGCTCTCACCCTTTTTTATTATAATTTTTTTCGGCCCGAGTTTTAGCAGTTTTCTCCCGGCCTGTATGAGGTTCGGAGTTTTGCAGTATTGTCGCGCCTCTCCCTCATTTATGAAAACGCCGTCAACTTTTTTCAGCAGTTCCGTTAGTTCCGCATTCTTGTGTTCAATCCAGAAGTTCATGGTGTCGCAGAACGAGTGTCTTGGTTTGATTCTTTTCAGCACTTCTAGTTGAATTTCCGGATCCGTGTTCGCAAGGAAAAGATATTCGCATCCGACATACTCATCCGGAATTTTCGGCTCGAACGTTTCAAGAACGTTCAGTTCCGTTTTCAATGTATGCGCTTGGTCCATGTCGTATTCATAGTAACCTTCCCAGCGGAACGTTTTTCCTTCTGTTTTTTCCACTCCGCGAAGGTCTATTTTTTTATTTTTCAGAAATTCCAGATGCTCATGCGGAAAGTCCTTTCCGACAACCCCGACAATCCCCACTTCGGAAAAATTCCGTGCAGCAAGTGAAAAATATGTTGCTGAACCCCCTAAAACATTTTCAACCTTTCCGAATGGTGTTTGGATACTGTCGAATGCAAGTGTTCCGAGAACAACGAGGTTCACGGATTTCATACTTTCACGTAAATGTAACCTGGTAGTTCCCTGCCGGCAAGTGGTCTTTCCATGGTTATACTACACTTGAATTCCGGTCTGCCGTTAAGCATATCCTCTGTCATGAATACCACCGTGCCTTTTCTTAGCGCGGATCCGCAAAATTCGACGAATGAACCAACTGCTTGGCTTCCTCTACCAAGATATACCTGATAAAACATTGAATTTGCGAATATCACATTCCCGCCGGCAATGCTGCGGAGTGTTTGGTCGCCTGTAATATCGCCCACCCGCACCTCAACCATCCCAAGTTCGTTAATCCTACCGAGACGCGAATTTACGAATTCCAAACTTTCAGGTTCATTTTTGCCGTCTGTATCGCCTATGCTAAAACCGCTGCTCAGCTTTCGTCTGGCTTTCGCTATGTTTTCGGGATTGCCGTCTATGCCTATCACCCTCACCCTTAGGTCATCTCCAAGCGTACCCAACCCCCGTTTCTCAACCTCATCAACCACAACAGCGGCTATGGAAGCGGGCTCCTCTCCGGTAGAACATGCGAGTGAGTATATCGTGATTTCTACGGGTTCGTGTGGATTTTCCATACGCTGGGCAGCAATCAGTTGCGGAAGCAGATTACGCAATGCGAGGAGTTGTCCTGGATACCGCATCAGGCAGGTGATTGAGTCGCTGTGATTTTCTGTATCCTTAAGCAAACCATACAATTTGCTTGTCCTGATTTTTTGGACCATACTAAAGCTTCACCCTGTCCACAAGGTAGTAAGAAACGTCGCCCTCCTCGTCCACAATCGCGTAAATCATGCTCTTGTTCACGTTCTCGGTAAGGCGCAGAGCGCGGACAAGTTCCGGGAATGAGCACGTGTATTCCTCCGGGATTACGTGAACCAGATACCTCGAGTGTCCGGTCTTTATGGTCTTCCCGCGTTCGTAAACACGGAAATCCGTGCCGAATTTCAATCCTGTTCTCACGAGCAATCCGCGCTTTCTCAGGTCCTTATAAACCAGGAATTTCGAATAAAACTCCTTTTCGTTTTTTGTACCGAGTTTCAGCAGGTCATCGAACTTAAGTTTCCTGTCGTCCTTCATCACGTCGAGTTTCCCTTCGTCAACGAGAAAAAGCGCTTCTATCAGTGACACGACCAGTCGTTTCTCCTCATCCTCGCCAAATCCGCGTTCCTTAAGCTGGGATTTCGTATCGTTATCACCGACCACGACCTTCGTCCCGGATAGTATGCCGATGCCCATTTTGTATAATAATAATCATTATGTATTATTAAAGAAGTCACACGCGACTTGAAAGAATGATCTGCATCGGTTTTGAGGGAACCGCACACACCATGGGTGTCGGCATAGTAAAAGACAAAGAATTCCTGGCGGACGTGAAGAAAATTTATTCCCCCGCAGACGGCGGAATACACCCGAGGGATGCGGCGCAGTATCTTGCGCAGAACGTGAAGCCGGCTCTTGATGAGGCGCTGGAAAAGTCCAAGATTGACATTAAAAAAGTTGACCTCATTGCGTTTTCCCAAGGACCCGGCATGGGCCCCTGTTTGAGGACAGCTGCAACCGCTGCAAGAACGCTTGCGCTTTACCACAAAATTCCGATTATCGGCGTGAACCACTGCATCGCGCACATAGAGATTGCAAGGCAGCTTTCCGGATTCAAGAACCCGTTGGTTTTGTACGTCTCCGGCGGAAACACGCAGATTCTGAAGCTGAAGGAAGGTAGGTACAGAATTTTCGGGGAAACTCTTGACATCGGGATTGGAAACATGCTGGACAAATTCGGCAGGGATACGGGGATGAAGCATCCGGCTGGCCCGAAAATCGAGGAATTCGCAAGAAAGGGAAAAAAATACATCGAGTTACCCTACGTGGTCAAGGGCACGGATTTGAGTTTTTCCGGACCTTTGACAAATGCGGTGAATAAGTTCAGGGAAGGCGAAACTTTGGAGGACGTTTGTTATTCTCTGCAGGAAACAACATTCGCGATGCTTACAGAAGTTACGGAACGTGCGCTCGCGCACCTGAAAGCAAAGGAAGTTCTTCTCACAGGCGGCGTCGGCAACAACAAAAGGTTGCAGGAAATGCTGAAAGACATGTGTGATGAACACGGAGCAAAATTTGATGTCCCAAAGGGATACTGCGGTGACAATGGAGTAATGATTGCAGTGCTCGGACTTTTGATGCACAAGGCCGGAATAAAACAAAAGTTGGAAGAAACCGCTGTAAAACAAAAATTCCGCACGGATGATGTCGAAGTTGTGTGGTGAAATAAATCGCTACTCTGTAGCGCGGGGGGTGGGTCAGGGTATGTGTAGTATGGGGATGTGGCTGAACCTTATAGGTTCAGACACGTGTCAGAGGCATAGCCTCTGCCACAGGGGCACCCCCCTCCGCGTACTCACTGTAAAACAAAAATTCCGCACGGATGATGTCGAAGTTGTGTGGTGATTGCTTATTCAGTCGTAATCCTCACAATACCAAGAGTCAAAAGGAAACCCACCGCTATCGTTACCGCTACTGTCAAATCCAACATTGCCGAAAGCAACACCAGAAACGCAGCGAGGAATGCGAACATCCCCTCGTTTATGGTGGTTTTTTGTTCCATGCTATTATTCCTTACGTTTGGTGGTTAAATACCTTTCGCTTGTCCTAACCGCCTTCGTGCTCCCGGTTGAACTTCTGTGCCGCGAACAGGAATCTCTTGAACTCCGGACCTGCAAGCTGGTCCGCGGGAACGACAGCAACGTTCACGCCCTCGAGCCTCAAGTTCGGATTCCGGTGGAGCATCAAACGCATGGACATGCGTATCGCGCTCAGACTTTCCTCGCTCGTGTCCTCGACAGCGAGCACAACGGTTTTCGCGCCGTGGTTTATGACCGTTTGCACCGCCTTCTGGAGGTGCGTGAGTGAAACCTGCGGGTTGACTTCCGGCTCGGCAGGGTTCCACCGTAAATCCAGCAGTTCCTGCGGCACGACCACGCCACTCGCACCGGTTCTGTCTCTACACAATTCTTGGAATTCCTCCGAAGCGCCTTTCGCAACCGGCAAAACGACGATTTTCTTTTCGGTTTTTTCCGGAAGACCTTCATCAAGTTTCTCTACCTTACCCGGAACATCGGCCAACCCGTCATCCACGGATTTTGCGATTTGCATGGGTTCTGGTTCATGCCCCTCGCGTTTGATTGGTTCCGCGTCTGGATACTGTTCACGCTGTCGTTCGTCCTGTGGCCCGCCAAAATAATAAGCAACGATGCCGTCCTCGGTTTGGCGTCTCAGCATTTCCCCGAGTTTTTTTGTTGCCTGCCATGGCCAGCCCATGAAACCCTTTGTTCTTCCATCCATGCGCTCATCTTGGGTTATGTGCGGCACAACCCACTCATGGTCTATCGGTATTACGGTAATCTGGTAGGCATCCGGATTCATTCTCTTGACGCGCTCGTAGGTTCGCTCGTCTCCGGTCAAGGCGCTTTCCTGGGGCAGCGCACTCCAGTCAACAGTATCCGGATCGGATGCTGCGGACATTGAGGTTTCGTCCCTGCTCGCGTGGTAATCTGTTTCTTTTTTTTCCGAACCCCCCGGAAATTTCTCATGTTTTCTTATTTCGGCTGTTGTGTAATTTATCCTGCCGACAACACGGTGGAATTCAGAATCCGAAGGCTGCACGATATTCCTGAAGTAGCCGAAATTCTTTATCCAGTCCGAGAAGTCCCACACCATCAAAAAATGCGCCCTGAAACCCGTGTGGCCCATCTGCGCGTTCAGTTGCCTTTCTATGTCCCTCACGGCGGCCATGTTCTCGCTTCCCGCATGCCCCAAAACGAAAACCGCATCCGAAAAACCTTTCCTTGCAAGTTCCTCGCAGATTTTTCCGACCGATAAACCAACCTCCTTCGGGTCGAAATTCATCGTGCCGGCAAGCATTCCTCCGGAGAAGGTCGTGTTTACAGGTGAGATGAACGCTACCTGCTCACCCTCGCGCTCAAGACGCGCAACAACGTCCCTTACAGCGCGCTCCGCATTCTCCATGTCAACGCGGACAGGAAGATGCGGGCCGTGCTGCTCAGCACCCGCCATCGGTATGAATGCGATTCTTGCACCGGATGTTCTTCTCACTAAATCTTCCCTTGCCTGAATGCGCTGCAGGGCCAAATCCGCGGCATGCGTGTCAAACTCGCTGTTTCTGTTAAGGCCTTCTATAACCGCATCATCATCTAGGGCATATGCCGTTAAACGTACTCCCCCGAGTTGCGGATAAAGTTTTCCGCATGTTTCCAAACTCCTCAGGACACTTTCAGTGTCGCCGTCAGTAATGAACCGTATATCCGTGAAACCCTGCGCTGCGAGCGTTTTCGCGTACTGTTCAACCACGCCAGCAAGGACATCTGGACCGAGAGCACCGCAGTGGTTTATGCATGGCGCAACCACAACCTCATGCCCCCGCGCGATTTCCAGCGCTTTTCTTTCAGCGCCGTATTCCGCAGAACTCCCGCTCGTGTTCGAGTTGAGTGGAACAAGCACTGGAGTTTTCTTGGCGGTTGCCTCCTCATAGTCCGGAACGGTCATGAATTCGCCAACACGTATCCCCAGCCCGTGGTTCAAGGTTGGTGGAGAAAATCCCGCTTTCCTGTAATCGAATCCACCGCTTACCTCCATGAGACCCGGCGTCGGAACGCGCGACTCTATTTTCCGTATCGTTTTTCCGCGCATAAAATAACTTGGTATTTAATGAAGAAAAATAAAGGATACTTACTTTTATCTTTTTATATTACCTCTTATACTTTTACAAGATGCCCGAAGAAAAAAAAGAACAAAAGCAGGAGCAGAACAGCAAACGGAAAAACAGCGTTAAACCTGCAACCGATGTAAGCCAGATGAAGAGGTGGGACCAGTTCGAGACGACCGACCAGATAAAGGTTCCGGAAAAACTCATAGACCAGGTCATCGGGCAGGACAAGGCGGTTGACATAATAAAGAAGGCCGCAAAGCAAAGGCGTAATCTACTTCTCATAGGCGAGCCGGGAACCGGCAAGAGCATGCTTGCAAACGCCATGGCACAACTCCTGCCGTGCGAGGAGATGGTCGATATCCTCTCAATTCCGAATAACGAGGACGAGAACAACCCGAAGGTAAAAGTCGTACCTGCCGGCGAGGGGAGAAAAATCGTAAAGGCCGAAAGGGATCAGGAAGCCGGAATGGCCGCAAAGAACGAAAAATCGAATCTGCCGCTTCTGATGATGATTTTTTTCCTTGGACCGTTGTTTCTGTACATGTTCGGCATCATAAGGGACGGACTGATAATCGCGGCGATGATGGCATTCGGGATAATATTCATGCTGCTCTTCGGCGTGAACATCCGGGGCATGATGTTCGGCGGATACAAAACGAACGCCCCGAGATTGATAGTGGACAACGCAGAGCGCAAGGTTGCTCCGTTCTTTGACGGAACGGGCGCTCATGCAGGGGCTCTGCTGGGCGATGTCAAACACGACCCGCTCCAAACCGGCGGGCTCGGAACACCGGCACACACCCGTGTTGTTGCGGGACTCATTCACAAAGCGCATAAGGGCGTTCTTTTCGTGGATGAAATCGGCGTGCTCGGAAAATCCCAGATGGATTTACTTACAGCAATGCAGGAAAAAAAACTTTCCATCACCGGCAGGAGCGAGATGAGCTCCGGGGCGATGGTAATGACGGATCCGGTTCCGTGCGATTTCATCCTCGTTGCCGCAGGCAATCTGCACGTCCTTGAGCAGATGCATCCGGCTTTGAGGTCAAGAATAAGGGGTTACGGTTACGAGGTTTACATGCAGGACACGATTAACGACACGAACGAGACAAGAAAAAAACTCGTGCAGTTCGTTGCGCAGGAGATAGTAAAAGACGGAAAAATCCCGCACTTCGAGAAGGATGCTGTCGGGGAGATAATACGCGAGGCGAAGAGAAAGGCGGGGATGCACGGCAAAATGACCCTCAAGTTCAGGGAGCTTGGCGGGTTGATTCGTGCATCCGGCGACATCGCAAACGAGAAGAAACACAAGTACGTTACGCGTAAAGACGTTCTTCTCGGGAAGAAATCCGCAAGGACGCTTGAGCAGCAGGTCGGCGACATCTACCTCGACAGGAAAAAAGAGTACAACATCCTCATCACAACGGGAAGCAAAATCGGAAGGGTGAATGGTCTGGCACTGATGGGTGACGGCGGTACGGTTTTGCCGATAGTCGCGGAGGTCGCTCCGGCGCTGGGAAGAAAGAGCGGGCAGATAATGGCCACAGGCAAACTCGGCGACATCGCAAAGGAAGCGGTCACCAACGTTTCCGCACTCATAAAAAAACTCAGCGGTAAGGACATTTCAAACCACGACATACACATCCAGTTCCTGCAAACCTATGAGGGCGTTGAAGGTGATTCAGCATCGGTTTCCGTAGCGGTTGCTGTGATGTCTGCGCTTGAGAACATAAACGTGCGGCAGGACGTTGCAATGACCGGCTCTCTCACTGTGAGGGGCGAGGTTCTCCCGGTCGGCGGCGTGACGCAAAAAATCGAGGCCGCGGTGGAAGCCGGACTGAAAAAAGTAATCATTCCTGAAAGCAATAAAAAAGATGTCCTGCTGGAAAAAAAGTACGAGGGCAGGATAAAAATCATGCCCGCGAAAACGCTGATTGACGTCCTGAGACATTCGCTGGTCGGAGGGGATGCAATCATACAGAAAATGCAGAATCTGATTGATTAATTCCGGCTTAATCTATTCTTATAAATCCCCGCACATATTATTAACAAATGAAGCACAAACACGATGTTCAGGTGTGGTCATTTGTTGTGGCCCTGATGGTACTACCGATGCTTATTGTTGAGAAATCCTCCGATTACATAACCGATGCGAAGATCGTTGATGCGAACGGAAAAACCATCAATCTGGCCTATCAGGATTCCTACCTCTCATATACAGACAACGTTGGAACAAACGCCGACGTGAAACTCCGTGTTTACGCAACCGCCAGCGGAAAACTTTCTGGGAAATGGGTTGGTCTTGCATACAAGGTCGGCGACGTCGCTCGTGTAATAAGCGATGGCCCCACATCCGGAGAAACGCTTCTTGAACCATTGGGGCAGGAATTTTTCAGCAATGCACTTTACTATGCAGAAACGTCCCCGAGCTTTTCACCGCACGATGCGAAAGCTGTGTATCCGGGAATTCTGTATGCAGTCATTTCCGATGATCCCCACAAGGAGACGAACAGCGATGCGTTTTACATCCTTCCGAATGACGTGTTTGTAAAACTAGACCCCTCGGAAGACGGGTGGCTTGTCGGTGATGACGGCTCAGGTTACGGTTCCGGCGACAATTCCGGAGAGGATTCGGAGCACGGTTCATATTCCCTGAACATATCCCAAACTTCGGACACGGTTTTGGTAACAGTCAATTATGCATCATCCAGTGCGTTTTCAATACCCTGCAAGTTTGAGGGTGGCTGTGCGATAATATCCGAAATACCGGTGGATCGAGATTTCGTGATTGTTGGAATATCAAAGAACGGTACGATTCTCGACTCCAAACTCACGAGCCCCAAATGTGATTATTCCGGTGGTGGTTGGGATACGGATGCAGATGACAGTGACGACACCGTGACGTTCAACATTGCAAACCAGAGCGGCACTCTGGACATAATCGTCAATGGCATAAAGGAGGCAGAGGTGGAAGCATCCCCCGAGACAAGAAAAAATTACGAGGCAAAATTAATCAGCGTTGCGGACGGAAGCGTTGTCACGCTCGAATACCAGTCAACCAACATCTCCTATGTGGATAGTGGGGGCAACCCGGACGTGAAGCTGAGGGTTTATTCCAACACACCCGGACTTAGGGGAAAGTGGGTTGGCTTGTTTTATAAATTCGGCACAACGCTCGGAGTAATAAGCAAAGGCATAGCAACCAGCACCCTGCTGGAAACCCTCGGTCAGGAATACCAGAACGGCACCGAATATTACGCCGAAACATCCAACGAATTCGCACTGCTAAGTTCAAAGGCCGTGTATCCGGGAGTTTTGTATGCCGTTATCTCAGATGTTTCTCATCCCGAAACACTGAACGGAAGTTTTGTTCCCGATGCGAGCGATGTTTTCATCGAGCTGAATCCGGAAGAGGACGGATGGCTGAAGGGTTACGACGGCACGGGTTTATGGTCAGGCGACAATCTCGGCGAGGACGCAACGCACGGCTCGTACGCGTTGGACGTATCCATAAGCGGTGATAATATTTACGCAACCGTGAACTGGGTTTCGCACAAGGCACGCATAACCTTATCGCGCGACGTTTATCTCACCTATGCAAGCGCCATAAACGTGGACGAGAACCTCGTGGTCGTGAGTCTGGTAACGCAAGACGGCGAAGTTCTCGATTCAAAGATAACGAGCATAAGTCAGGATTATTCCGCTCTGGGCGTGGATGACGACCCGAACGATGCGGACGATACCGTGACGCTGGACAAGGGAACTTACACCGGAACTCTCTACGTCTACGCCAACGGAATAAGGGAGGCGGTTGTTACGCCAAAACAGAGCGTGAGTCTGGATTTGTTCAGCGGTTGGAACCTGATATCAGTTCCTTATATTTATTAAAACCAATATCTAAAGATGAAATGGCGAAAGGGACAAGCCGGTATAGAGTTCATAGCCAAATACATCCTGGTGGTGATGGTACTCATCCTCGTTGCCGTCGTTTTTGTGGAACTCAAGATTCTTAAACCTACGCCACCGACAGGGATGCTCGGATTCACGAGGGTCATCCCCCTTGATTTTGGAGCGAAGACCGACAACACTCTAACGCTGGTCCTTTCAAACCATGCGAAACAGGCCGTTATCCTTGAGAACATAAGCGTCATGGCGAATGAGCGGGCATGCATCGCACTCATACCCAGCAACGTACGGCTGGAATACGAGACGCCATACAAGGCGGTTCTCAACTGCAATTTTTCCGGATATGAGGTGGGCGACGGTTACAACGCGAACGTCTCCATAACCTACAAGGACGAAATCCTCCGGGTTTCCATGAAGAGCAACGGTAGGGTTTTTGGTGCATTGGAAGAGGGGCTTCCGCCCGAGAAGACATTCCGCGGCACAAATTATACATTCCAAATCGGCCTGGACCAACAGTACGTGTCCGTATCGCTCTACACCGATCTTAACGAAACTACCGGATTCTCACCAACCAAAACCAAATATAATGTCGGCGGGTCTGTGAAGTTCAATGTAATATTCATAGATTACTCCGGATTCCAGTATGGTAAGGTTTACCGCTACAATTTCGAGAAGGTTAATGCAACATCCTCAAGTTTCGTTTATGCGGACAGGAACATAACCTTTGTGGTGTACCCGTAAATGGCCACAAAATTCAAAACCGAACATCTAGCAGTCGGGGCGCTCGCGTTTGTAGCCCTGCTCATACTCATTTTTTTGGGCGTTCCCGAACCGCCGAGCACTATAACTACAACCGGAAACGTGGTCAAATTGTCATACGCCCTGCCCAGCTGTCCGTGCAGACAGGCCGCATTGTATATAGATGTCAACGGGGAATTCAAGCAGGTGAGCATGGAGACGAATGTCCAGAACGGAATAAACCATTTCCTGCTCAGTGGAATTCCAAGCGGGCAGTATAGCTGGAACGTGGAGATTGTTGATTCAAACGGCGTGCAGAGTTTTTTGTTTCGGAAAAACCGCGTACTCGATTTGAAACATATATAAAGTATATTAATACATTAGATTAATGGATAAACGAAGATGGATAAAAAATTCGCATGCGTTTTTGTAATCCTGGTTCTATCGTGCAATGCCTGTGCGTGCACGCACAACAATCCTGCCGTTTCCATAACTCCTTATTCCCAATCCGGCAATCCCGGTGACAGTTTGCAGTATACCGTACAGGTGGAAAACAAGGACACGAGCGATTGTACTGATGTTACCTTCGATATGAACCTCATCGAGTTGCCGCTCTCTCCATGCTGCTGGTCTGCGGACTACCCGGCTTCGCTGACACTGAATCCGAACTCAACCGGCTCGTTAACACTAACCGTAACATCATCGGACACAGCACCCGCCGGAAGCTACACCATCACGATGGAGGCATCGAATGCGGATTACGGCACGAGAGGAACCGGCAGTGCGCTGTATGTGGTTGGCGGGGCACCGGACACGGAACCGCCCAATGGCTCGCTCATATCGCCGCCGGACGGCAGCATTTTCCCGAACGTCACAACCACAACTACCACAACCACAACGACCACCACAACCACAACGATTTCCGGTGGTGGCACGATCGTTGAGGTAATCCCGAGCGCACAAACAGTTGGATTAAACCAGCAGTTCACCGTTGAAATAAAAGTAGAAAACGCCACCGATTTGTTCGGTGCGCACATCACGCTTTCCTACGGTAACCCGGTACAATATGCAGACATGCAGGAGGGTGGTTTTTTGGGGAGCGACGGTGCGGACACGTACTTCGGAGTGAATGCATCAAGCGATAGCGTGTCATTCATAACTACGAGACTCGGCAGCGGAACTGCCGGCCTCTCCGGAAGCGGAACCCTCGCAGTGATTACCTTCACTGCATCGGCAGTTGGAACAAGCCCGCTGACCCTGACTTATGTGGAATTGCGTGATTCGAATAACAACCAGATAGCGACAACGAACCTTGACGGAAGCGTAACCATCACCGAAGGCGGTGGGGGTTCATGTACGGTCTGCTTTGATCACGGTGCCGGCTGGTATCACATCGCGCCGTCCTTCATATTAGCCAATCCGGATATTGACGCGGTCATGCATGATGCGTTCGCGACAGGATGCGTTGATTCCGTGGTTGCTCTCGATAAATCCACAGGGGAGTTCATTTCCTACAGGAACAACCCCAACATCGACAGGTTGAAAACACTCGACTACCTACGGGGCTATTATGCCTACGCGCTCAAGGATTGCTGCATCCGGTTCACAGGAGCACCAGGCGCAAACACGGTTGCCCTGAACAGCGGTTGGAACCTCGTGGGTGTTCCAAAGGAGATACCGGATCTGAAAGAATTCCTCAAACCACTGAGGGACGCCGGGAAGATAACCACCGTAGCGAAATGGAATCCGCAAGCCAGCAGGTTTGATAAGAACCGCGGCAGGGAAGGGGAAACGGACGATTTCAACGAGTTGCGGATATGCGGTTTAGGTTATTTCATATACGCCACGGAGGATGTTACGCTAAGTTTTTGAGTGATGAAAATGAAGTTCAAGATTGCAATTTTGTTGGTGCTGTTGGCAACGCAGGCATTGGCAGCACCCATGCCCGGCTATGAGGTTTACGGCAAAATAACGGTGAATGAAAATCCTGTTCCGAACGCGAACGTTGTCGTGAGCGGAAGCCAGTCCGGGCAGCTCTGGAGCGGCATTTCTGATTCAAAGGGATGGTACGGAAGCGGCCTTTCGCTGAGAGTAATAGACGGTGAAACAATAACGGTCGAGGCATCCTACGGTGCAGCAAGCGGAAAATCAACAGGAACCGCAAGATACGACAGTGCGAGGATAGACGTTGAATTATCCATGGAAGGAGCTGCAACAACAATTCCGGTCACAACCACAGTATCACCCGGTGTTACAACCATCCCGACAACCGTACAGGAAACGACCATCATTGTCGTAAAGCCGGCGGTAACAACAACAGTTGAGCCGAAAATTCTGCTGCCCGGCTTTGAGGTTTACGGAAAAATAACAGACCAGAACGGAAATCTGATAAAGAACGCCGAGGTTGTGGTGATAGGTTCGGCTTCCGGACAATTATGGAGTGGCGTTTCCAAAGCCGATGGGTGGTACACAACGACACCCAACATTAGGGTCAACCCGAGAGAAACCATAAATGTCCGCGCGACATACAAATCCGCAAGTGGTCTGGGTCTTGGGAGCGTTGAGGGAAGCGGCGTGCAGATAGACGTGAAAATCCCGACAGTTGTTGAGGAGCAAACAACAACACCTGAGGAGCAGGTAACCACCAAGCCGTCTCCCGAATCAATCGTGATACTGCTCGTTCTCGCAATTCTTGTGGTAATCGTGATTGTCTGGGAGGAGAGGCGCAAATAATCTCAGGCCACCAGTCTCAGTATCCTCGCGCCCTCAAGAGTTCTGCCTTTTCCGTAATCCACCTTATCTGCCACAGAAACCAGTGATGTTGCCAATTTCCTTGCAAGTTCGTTTTTTGAATCCCCCTGAATCTCCCTAAGCAGTTCTATCGCTGCCGGCTGGTCGAGGTAATACGCAAGACGCTCCGTGCATGTCCGCTGAAGTTCCAAGAGATATTATGTATTTCCGGATGCGTCATCACGCGCATATTCCCTGCGGCTTTGCTGGTAAACATCACTAATCAATTCCACTGCATGTTCCGGCAGATACTGGGGGCATGCGACGACATGGTTTAGTGCGGAAACGTAAGCCGCCCGGTAACCCCTGCCAACAATGGTCGTGAGCAGTGCATGCTCTTCCTGCGGCGTTATAGGAGAAACTTCCGAGCCGGTTTCAGGTTGCGCATGCATGACCCCAAGAAGTATAGGCCGGTATTTTCCATGCGCGAGGTCGCCCTGCACGAGATTTATTCCCAACCTCCGGGTTCGTTCATCCGGTGCGGTAATCATTCTCCTGAGCGATTCGACCCGAAGTCCTACAGGTCTGCCTCCATCCATCGTCTGCTCATCACCCACAGGTCTGTTCTCATACATCATCTGCTCCCGCAGGGTTTCCATGAACGTGTGCTCCATCATTATCTCAAGGGTTGCGATTCGCATGCTTTCCGGCTCGAGCGCAATAACCTCGTCGGCAAGAGCACTGCCTTCACGCCGTACCTCAGGTAGTGTTCTGCAAGATGTGCCGGCTCTTTTTCTGTGTAAACCTCCCGTACGGTTCTCCTACTTAATCTCCTGAGGAAAAAATCCTTCCCCACATCATCGAGGGCGTCCATAAGTTCAAACTCGGAAAGTTTTCTCCCTACCACTGCAGCAATCTCACTTCTCTGCTCCGGGTCGGTTACATCCGAAACACCCGGAAAGGTGGGTCTTTTTTTGCTTGCAGATTCGTAGGGCGGATACTTTGGCGGGTCGGCCAGTAGCGCGACAACTTCCTTAGCAAGGTCATCTTCTCCCATCCCCTTGATTTTTGTAAGCCGCTGCTGCAAAAGCTCGGCATCCGTGCTCTCGCGTTTCCTCCCGTAATAAATAGACATAAGAAAGTATAGGCAGACCAGATTAAATGCGGAAAGGGTTTTAAATATAAAAAACAAGATTTATACAATATACTGAACAAAAATGAGATATACTATTATACTGGAAAAGGGACAGGAGTCTGGTTATGTGGCTACTTGCCCAACCCTACGCGGTTGTGTTGCTCAGGGCAAAACAAAACCAGAGGTCTTGAAAAACATAAGAGGGGCGATTATCGATTATATCGAATGCCTCATTGAGGATGGTATCCCTATCCCACAGGAGATAGGTAAGAGAATACTCGATGTAGAGGTCTCTGCACATTGAATAAACTTCCTCGTGGATTGTCTGGAAAAAAGGTAATCCATGTTCTTGCAAAGGTAGGATTCTATCCCCGACGTCAGAAATCCTCTCATGTGATTCTGAGAAGAGACAATCCATTCGCACAGGTGGTAGTCCCACTGCATAAATCAATAGACACAGGAACACTGAGTGCGATTATCGATGGAGCAGGATTAACTGTCGAGGAGTTTATAAGACTTTTGTAATATAACTCACAACAGACAAGATTAAATGCGGAATGTTTTATATTACTTTCTTAATATCTTATAGGATGATAAAAAAGCTACTGCCGTTATTGGCGATTGTTCTCACAATCTCTTTGTCCAACGCGCAGGTCGTTCCGGGCTATGCGGTTTCCGGTTCTGTCCAATCGTCCGGAAGCCCCGTTTCCGGAGCTTCAATAACCATAACCGGAAGTTCTTCGGGTTTTCTGTGGTCAGGAGTAACGCAGCAGAACGGCTGGTATGACACGGATTTCACGCTCAACGTCAGCCGGGGCGAAACGCTTACCGTGAATGCCACGCTGAGCGGTTTTTTCGGATCTAACTCGGCGCAGGTTCCGGGCGTCGGAAGCAGCCAGCAGATTAACGTAACGATGTACGACGTTTCCGAGCCGGTAGTCACCTTATACTCGCCGACGGACTACGCAAACACGTCCGACAACACGCCATCATTCCAGTACAAGGTTGTTGATAATACCGCAACCCTAAGCTGCGTTCTGTATGTTGACGGAACTTCAAAGGCAAGCGATGCTTCGGTAAGCAACAATACGGTTTCCACACTCACATCGACAACGCTTTCCAACGGCCGTCACGAATGGCACATAAACTGCTCCGACGCGCGCGGAAACAAGGGAATGAGCGAATCAAGAACGCTAACTGTGGATACGGCGGCACCAAATGTTCAACCCAGTGAACCCGCAAATTATTTTAATACATCATCAAGAACCGTAAACTTTTCCTTTACCGCGACGGACAACCTGTTCACAACACTCACATGTTCATTATACATAAATAATTCATTAAAAGGAACAAACAATTCTGTCGGAAATAATACTCCAACAACTATAACTGCAACGTCGTCCGATGGTACATATTCATGGCATGTAAACTGCACGGATGCCGTCGGGAACACCGGCCAGAGCGCGGTAAGAACCTTAACAATAGATTCAACACCGCCGAACGTGAGCAATCTGCTGGCAACACCGTCCCTCGTGAATAAAACACAATCCGTAAACATCACGGTCACAATAACCGACAGTTCCAGAATCTCAGTTGCATATGCGAATGTTACATGGTCCTCGTCATCACAGCGCGTAACCCTGCAGAATACATCCACCCTTTACTCCGGAACCTTCAGCAACACCACATGGATTGGAATTTACACCGTAAGAATTTTCGCAAACGATTCACTTGGAAACATCAACAATACGGAAACCACGACCTTCTCTGTCGCTTACATCCTGCCAGTGGCAGACGCAAAGGCAAACGGGCAGAAGAATATAACCGTGCATGCAGGAACTTTCGTGAACCTATCCGGCTCATCCTCCCTTGACCCGGACGGCATGATAATATTCTACCAGTGGTTCGATTCGCTGAACGAGGCAAACTCGACAGGCGAAAACATTACCGTACAGATGAACCTTACGGGTTTGCATTTGATAACCCTGAACATTACGGACGACGACGGTTTGACAGCAGCGGACGCAATAACAATAAATGTCACAAACACTGCACCGGTAGCGAACTTCACAACAACCCCGTCAGTGGCGAACATATCCGAAAATATCCTGTTCAATTCGACCTCGCAGGATTCCGATAACGATGCCCTTACCTACTACTGGGACTTCGGCGATGGCGCGAACAGCACTCTGGAAAATCCAGCGCATAATTACACAATTCCCGGAACATACAACGTCACCCTCACGGTAACGGACCCGTTCAGCGCATCATCGAACAAATCCTCGGAAATTGTGATACTCCTGAACGGAAAATATCCGCCAAACGCAATCGCATACGTGAATGGTCTAAAAACAGTAAGCATACACCTCGGCGTCCGGGTGAATCTCACTTCGAACTCGACGGATTTGGACAACGACATCACAAGCCACGCATGGACAGACTCGCTCGGCGATATAATTCCTGCGCAACAGAACGTTACCAATTTCCTATTCACCTACGCAGGAATCCATTCCGTGACGCTGAACGTGACCGATGCCGTAAATCTCTCGGATACCGATATCATAACAATAAACGTCACAAACACCGCACCCGTGGCAAATGCGACAGCGAACGGAAACACCACGCTCATCGTGAACCTATCCGAAAACATCCGGTTCAATTCCACATCGCAGGACCCTGACAATGATACTCTCGCATACCTGTGGGACTTTAAGGATGGTACCAATTCAACACAGCAAAATCCTGAACATAACTATTCGCAGTCCGGCTCGTACGAAGTAACCCTCACGGTTTTTGACGGCTCTCTGAACGGCTCCATGAATAGCACAGCAACAGTAATTGTTTTCGTGAGGAGTGCAGCCGGAGTCCCGCCGTTCGCGAATGCAGGTTCCGACCGTGCTGTGATAGCAAACCACACAATTTTCTTCAATGCATCATTGTCGCAGGACCCCGATGGATACATCATAAACTACACATGGAATTTTCCGGACACCGGTGAAAACCTTACCGGAATTTACGTGAGCCACACTTTTGCGTCTTACGGAATCTACACCATAACCCTCAACGTTACCGACAACTCATCGCTTTCGGACACGGACACGGTGCAGATAACCGTTACCAGCGCGAACATCACCGTGAGAATCGACAACAACCTGACAACCAACTTTCAGGAGGCAGGCAAACCACACAACCTCACAATTCATGCACAACTCAATCCGGTTTCCGGTTATTCTGGAGCGAATCTTTCGGGCGTGAAAATACAAATTTTGGAAACCAATGGCTACAACACCTTCGCACTCCCGCAATATACGGATTCAAACGTGACCAACTACGCAATCGCAGAAGTCGTTACGGATGCAACCGGAAATGCAAAACTCACAGTAATCCCGACAGGCGGTTTGGGGATAAACGAGCAGGCAGTCGGCAATTACTCGCTTTCCGTGAAGGTTTTCTTCTATAATGAAACCGCATCCTCACTGCAAACAAACTACACCCTCTCGGAAAGAAGACTTTTAAATCCGGCAGCTGCATACACGAGAATTCCGAACCGCGGAGACATAAATTTCTTCGTGCTTGACATTCCAAAAGTATATGACAAAATAAAGAAATGGTCCGGCGGTGAAGTTCATTACCTGACCGTGTACACAAACGGGACCGTAAACGCCACCCTGAACCTGACAGCAGGAAAACCTACCGGCCTCATAATAACGGTCAGAAACGCAACCCAGCCTGTAAGCGCATCAATCCGCGTAACGGAAACCAACGGCTACAACACCTTCGCACTTCCGCAGTACACGGATTTTGACGTGACCAACTACGCAATCGCGGAAACCGCAACAAATCCAGATGGAGTAGCGCAGCTTACGGTAATCCCGACTGGCGGTTACGACGCTCTCGGACATGAAGCGGAAATCGGAAACTACTCCGTAAACCTGAAGGTCATTGTTGACAATCAAATCGTATACTCTGACAACCTTGCAGTGACTCGTGAACTGGTTTCTCCAGCAGGCCCGAGCGGAGTAACCGTTCCAAACCAGGGCAACATAAACTACTTCATGAACAAACTCATCATTCTGTACGACAAACTGAAGAGGTGGTTGCAATGAAAACCGGATTCGCGTTCCTCATGCTGGTGCTCCTCTTGGAACCGGCAGCCGCCTCAATAACAGATGCGAAAATCCTAAACACTGAAACCAACCAGACCGTAATCCTGAGCTACCAAACGCTCTCAAACTCCTACCTCGACGGTGCAGGGACGAATCCTGATGTAAAGCTCCGGATTTATTCAAACGCGTCCGGAGAACTTGCAGGAAAATTCGTCGGTTTAGCATACCGGGGCGGAAACACCGTCCGTATCATAAGCGACGGCCCGCTCTACGGCAACACGCTTCTCGAGCCCTTGGGACAAGAGCGCTCAAACGGAACGCACTACTATGCAGAGACGTCGGATGATTTTTTGCTGTCGAGCACGCGTGCGGTTTACCCCGGAATTTTATCCGCAGTAATCACTAACCTTCCGCATCCGGAAACCAACAATGACACCTTCACAGTGAGTGCAAACGACACCTTTATCGATATGAACCCGGAAGAGGACGGCTGGCTGCGCGGTTTTGACGGCGCAGGACAGTTTTCGGGTGACAACCCCGGCGAGAACCAAACCTATGGCTCATACTACCTGAATATATCCTCGGCAGGAAGTTCAGTGTCGGTTACCGTAAACTTCGCATACTACAACGCAACAGTCGCCCCTATCGGCAACACGAACTACACCGTAAACAAGAAGGAAATATCCATAGATACGAACATGCTCGTCCTCGCACTGGTTTCGCAAAACGGAACCGTCCTTGATTCGACTGTAACGAGCATAAAACAGAACTACTCGGCAACGGGTTTGGATCTGGACCCAGACGACAGCGACGACACGGTAACCCTTTGCGGCGGAAGCTACAACGGCACCGCATACGTGTACGTGAACGGAATACGCGAGGCGGAAGCCATGGTAACCGGCGGCACCTCCTCAAACATACCGTTAAAACTTGGCTGGAATTTGATATCGCTACCGCTCCTTATTCTGTAATCCTGTATCATCATATACTTTATTAATTATCCTGCCACATAACTAATGAAAATGCGCCTTATTGATACAATAAAGCAACCAAAAAAGGTTGATATGAGTACCGTTGGGAAACTCACCGGCAAAATAAGTGATTTATGTAGACGTTATGATATCTCTTTATTTTACATCTACGGTTCATTAAGCAACGATAAAATGAAAACACTTAGTGATATAGATATCGCAATAATGCCGCCCACCAGAAAATATTCTCTCGAGGTTTTTTTAGATATAACAAATAAACTACAAACCATATTCGGAAGGGAGGATATAGACATTGTAGAACTGGATAAAGCGTCACCCTCCTTGAGAATGCACATACTAACGGAGGGAAAACTTATATACTCACGATCCATGTCAGATAAAGCAAACTTTCGTTTTAAAACTATCTCCGATTATCTCAGCACTAATAATCTCCGAAAGAATTTTTATGAATACCTGAGAAGGGCGGTCTCGAGCAGTGGTTAATATGAAATTCGATGAAGAGGTTATCAACAGCAGGGTCGAGAAGATACGTTCAAACCTAACCTACCTCAAGAGATATGGAAAGATGAGCCGCAAGGAGTTTTCATCTAGCGTTGAGCACATTTCTACGGCGGAGAGACTGCTTCAGGTTTCGATAGAAGCCATGCTCGATATAGGTAATCATATCATAGCAACTGCTGGGTTTGAAGAACCTAAAGAGTACAGGGACATCTTTCTCATACTCGGAAAGAGAAAAGTGCTGAACGAGAGCCTTGTTAAAAGAACTCTAGAGATGGTAGGTCTAAGAAACAGATTGGTTCATGGTTACATCGAGATTGACAGCAGGAAGCTGCACGATTTTGTTGCTAATGAACTCGACGATTTCAACAAGTTCATAAAACAGATTCATAATTATGTATATAAGTGATATACTACACAAAATGATAAAGCGTAAGATAGAAATCGAAAAAGTGAAGAAGGAAATACTTCCAATACTTAGAAATAACGGTGTCATAAAGGCGGGATTATTTGGTTCATTTGTAAGAGGGGAGGCTAAAAGAGATAGCGATATTGACATCTTGGTTAAGCTTAAGGGTAGAAAGAGTTTGCTTGACCTTGCCGGATTGGAAATCAAATTGGAGGAGGAGTTTGGTAGGAGAGTTGATCTGCTAACGTACAATTCATTGCACCCTCTGATAAGAGAGAAAATTCTTAGGGAGGAGGTCAGAATAATATGAAAAAAGATGCGGGCATCTTCCTAAAGCATATTTTGGAAAGTATAAAGAGAATCGAAGAGTTCACAGAAGGCATTTCGAAAGAAGATTTTTTTAATTCTGTACAAATCCAAGATGCAGTTCTAAGAAGGCTTGAAATAATCGGAGAAGCTACGAAAAATCTACCACAAGAATTCAAAAGAAACACCCCGAGGTGCCCTGGAGTGAAATGGCGAGAACCAGAGATAAGCTCATCCATAGTTATTTTGGTGTAGACATTGAATTAACTTGGGATATCGTTGTAAGTGATATACCCATCATTAAAAAGAAAATCAAAAAAATTCTAGCAGGGGAAGTGAAGAAGAATCAATAACCGGAGTGTGAAAAAATGAAAACCTTCAAAGTATCAATGTACGGGTTATTCATCCTGTTCTTGGTAACATCCACATCCGCAACCTACATCCAGATAATACCCACACTCTCTGCCCCCGACATAATCCAGGAACAAACATCCGAATTTCCATTGGCCATAGTAAACAATGGTGATGAGTCGGCCTTTAATGTCCAGCTTTCTCTCGTCCTCCCCGATGGGTTCACCTCAAGCAACATATTCTACCGCGAACTCAAGCCAAAGGAACAGAGAACCGACAAATTCACTGTGAAAATAAATGACACCTCCATTTTACCCGGAACCTATGTTGTGAGTATCCTGATCCATTACACAGATGCAAACCAGTATCCGTTTTCGTCAGTAACCTCAATCATCATAAACTACAAAACACCTACGATATCCGCGGTTTACGGAGTAATGGATAGTGTTAGCATCCAAAGAAAGCCTGTGGAAATGATGCTTCTTTTAAGAAACCGTGGTGATAAACCACATAACCTTAAAATAAAACTGATACTGCCGGATGAACTTATTGCGACAAATACCAACATCGATGAAACGTTAAATGCTAACGAGGAGAAATCAATCCCCATAATGCTGTCGTCCCAGGGTGCGCTTGTTGGTGCAGTGTATCCAATAACCGCAAGAATCAGTTATGAAGACAACAACCAGCACTTCTCGGCGATTGCGAGAGGGATTGTCAGAATAGAGGAAAGTACGTACGGAAGATCGTCACTTACATTTCTCGCAGTTGGTGCGGTAATCCTGATAATTGTTGGTTTCTTTTACTTTAAATTCGTTAAATAGGTATATGCTATTATGGCCAAAAACCCCCAAGTCAGTGTTGTTATACCCGTTTTTAACGAAGAGAGCAACATACCCCTACTCTACCCCCAATTGAGGGATGTCTTGAACTCTCTTGATAAACCTTACGAGATAGTTTTTGTGGACGACGGAAGCACCGATACCACACCTCTCATACTGAAGAAGTTAAATCCTGATGATAAAAATCTGAGAATCATATCATTAAAGCGAAACTTCGGAAAATCGGTGGCGTATTCCATCGGCTTCATGAGTGCGAAGGGCGATGTTGTAATAACCATGGATGGCGATCTGCAGGACGATCCACAGGATATACCAATGCTGCTCGATAAAATAAATGCGGATGGAGGTTATGATATTGTTTCTGGTTGGAAGAAGAATAAACATGAAGGCAATTTTTTCTATTCACTGTCTTCCAGAATATTTAACAAGCTAACATCCGTCATCACTGGGCTTAACCTTCATGATTTCAATTGCCCTTTCAAGGCATATCGAGGGGAGATTGTTAAAGATTTGAGATTGTATGGCGGCATGTATCGTTATATCCCAGCTATTGCTCATTGGAATGGTTACAAAAAAATAACCGAAATCCCCGTGAAAAACCTTCCGAGAAGATACGGTAAATCAAAATACAGTGTTCTGAAGGTTTACAAAGGATTTTTGGATATGCTGACTTTCAAATTCTTGAACGATTTTCTGGAAGCTCCTCTCTACTTGTTTGGAACGTTGGGATTGATCGCTTTTTTTGCGGGGTCTGCAATCTCCGCACACCTGGCGTATGTCCACTTTATCTTCGGCGAGCGTATAGGCGACCGGCCACTTTTGATACTAGGCGTATTGTTACTGCTTCTTGGCGTAAACTTCATATCCTTGGGGCTGTTGGGCGAGATGCTTGTTAAAAAGATACCCACCGACCTAAAGGATAAGATAATAGAATGAGTCCAGTTTCTGCAGTTAACTTGGCGCATAGCTCTGACAGGGATGAGTGGAATCGTTTTGTCGAGGAAAATGGCGGTACAATATACCATACATTCGAATGGAGAGATTTCTTGGAAAGGGTAAGTAGTTATGTACCCTACTATATGTACGTCAAAAAAGAAGGCAGCATAAGGGCGGCATGCCCCATTTTCCTGGTTAAAAGCAGAATTTTTGGTAATCGGCTGATATCTGTTCCCTATGCTGATAAGGTGGGTATTCTGGGTGAGCCGGCATTCGGAAAAGAAATTTTGGCAGAGGTTACGAAATTAGGCAAACAGCTTAATGTAAAAAGTATAGAGATGCATAACCTATCTCAAAAGTATTCGCCGGCAGATTCTGGATTTTTTAAACCATGGGAGTATCCGTCATTTTTAATAAATCTCTTACCGGGGGAAGAGAAAATATTCGAAAATTTAACTAAGTACTTGCGGAAGAACATACGAAGAGCTAAAAAATCAGGGGTTGTAACAAGAGAGATAAAAACTGGGGGGGACATGAAAAAGTTTTACGAATGTCACAAACTTAATATGCATGAATTAGGAACACCACCATTACCTTTCAAATTCTTTAATGAACTTTTCAATGTATTCTACCCTAAATATCTAGGTGGTTACTTAGCAGAATATGGTAATAAAACTATCGCAGGACTCATCCTTTTCTTCTACAATGAAGGGGTTATAGCATACAGTGGCCTATCCAAACCAGAATATAAACACTTAAATGGACTAAGCCTCATTTTTTGGGAAGCTATAAAAAATAATTGTAAAAAATTCAAGTATTTTGATTTCGGTACAAGCAGGCCTAACTCAGGAAACTTTGAGTTCAAAAGAAAATGGGGGGGAACTATCGAACAGGTTGATTGGTATTATAAATTCTACAAGCATCCTAACATAATAGACCCGCGAACAAAAAAATACGCGATTTACTCAAAATTGTGGGGGGCATTACCAGTACCGCTGTGCAATCTAATCGGGCCCTACATAAGAATGTCCATGGGAAGATAGTAAAAATGAAAATTGAAAATTACTGGAAATCAAATTTTGACAATCTGGCCAGCTCAAGAGAAGTCCATAAGATGTCTGGTTGGATTAATAGCTATTATCAATACAAAAACTTCTCTACAACACTTAACTGTATCCCAAGTAAAGATCTAGATTCACATATACTCGATATTGGGTGCGGACCGGGTGTCTTTTTTGAATTGTTGTCGCAACGTGGATTCTACAATATATTCGGTATCGATTACTCTCTCAATCAGATTAAAAACAAGAAGACAGACAAGGGGTATCTTATAAATGCAGATACCTACTTCCTGCCAATAAAAAAATCTAAATTTGACGTAGTGGTTTCTATTGGTTTAATCCAACATCTATCAAATATAGATGTGGCTATTAAGGAGATGGCAGCAGTTACAAAAAAAGGGGGCAGAATAATTATCCAGACATTAAATGCGGATAGTATATTCAAAAAAAGGTTTCATTCAAGTAATCTTACACTACTCTCCTCAAGAGAGATATCTGCTGTACTGACAGATAATAATATCATGGTCGAGAATGTAAAATATATCGTAAAATTACCCCAACATATCCAATTTTTAGAACATTTGATTGAACCTATACCTGGTTCTTCAATTCTGTCCCATGACCTTATAATAGTGGGTAGGAAAATGTGATTCTGTAAGAATGATAGCACTCACAATTGATTGCGAACAGTGGAACCCCCTGATCGGTAATGGTCCAAAAAAAGGGGAAGGAAACACCGATTTTAGCAGGGAAGGGAATCTTCAATTGTTGAAATTACTTGACGAGTTTAACATAAAGGTCACATTTTTTGTGACCGGATATTTTGCTGAAAAAGAACCAGAACATGTCAAATATCTTTACTCAAAAGGTCACGAGATAGCATCACATGGTTATTGCCACTTCTACAGGGGAAACAGTAACCTAAATCTAAAAGAGGACATATCTCAATCCAAACAAATATTGGAAAGAACAATTAATGATAAAGTAGTTGGTTTTAGGGCCCCTAATTTGCAGTTTTCCTTGGAATTAATAAAAAATTTATATTCGTTGGGTTTTAAGTATGATAGTTCACTCCATCCAACATATCTGCCCTCTTACTACAATAACCTCAGATATCCAATCTACCCCCACCAACCCATCAAAGATTTGGATGTACTTGAATTCCCCTTAGGGGTAATGCCTTTAACGCGTTTACCTATTGGTTGGATCTGGATGCGAAATTTCGGTTCATTCTGGAGTACCATTGGAACAAAACAATTGTTAAAACGCGGTATTGTTCCCGTGATTTACATCCATTCATGGGAATTCACAAAACTTGAGGGAACGCATGCCTATGACATCCGCACCAGAAATACAGGTAAAAAATTCTGCTCGATAATATCCAATTTTTTAAATAATTTTAAGGATGAGGAGTTCATAACTTTAGGTAGCCAGGTTAAGTAATATGAAACCTTATACATATAAAAGATATAAATCCAGGAATCCAGTCCTGCGTTTTGTATCAAAATCGTTCAATAAAAAGATATGTTCGATTGTTAAAGCAACTAATCCCCGCATACTACTTGATGTGGGGGCCGGACCTGGCACTCTCTTAAGTTACTTCAATGATTCATCTGCTACCTCGCTCTTTGGCATTGATAAATCTAGGTACATCCTAAAAGAAGCGGTCAAAAACAAGCCCGAAGTACCTTTTGTAAACGCGGACGCAGTTCACCTCCCCTTCAAGGACAAATCGTTTGACATGGTCATGGCCATAGAAGTCCTAGAGCATCTGCATGACTACCGACGCGCTTTAAAAGAGATGAAAAGGGTTTCAAGGAGTTACTGCCTGATAACGGTTCCAAATGAGCCGTTTTTCAGGGTATCGAATTTTTTCATGGGCAAAAACATATCCCGCTGGGGGAACGACCCTGAGCACGTACAGTCATGGGATACGGATACTTTCGATAAATTGTTGAAAGAGTGTTTCAGCAAAGTGATGGTGCAGAGCTTTTTAGTTTGGAATATCGGGTTATGCGAGATATAAGCCAGAACCGACCTTTTTAATCATACACCTAATTTAATATCTACATTATACTCGAGGTTCGCACAATGCCTGATAATTGGTTGAACATCCTTCATAAAAAGTTATCAATTTTTTGCATACTGTTCGGGGTTTTGTTTAATTTTTACATGCTTTCGCCACTCCTAGAACCCGGCCATGCGGGCGGTGGTGATGACCACTTCCATTTTGTAGAGGAGCAAGAACTCGAAAACATAATCCTGCAAGAGCACAAAATCTTTGGATGGTCTTATCTATACGGTCTTGGTTCGCCGATATTCCTGTTCCGGCCACCGCTGCATTACTTCATAGTTGTTTTTACTCACCTACTTACCCTCAACACACTCTCATTGCTTTTTGTCCACAAGTTGGTGATTATACTCCTGTTCTCGTTGTACCCTCTCCCCATCTACTATCTCCTAAAAAAATTCGATTTTCCGGATTTGGTTTGCGGTATGGGCGCTTTGTTCTCGGTTGCACCGATAAGCCCGATGGGTCATACACTCGACGCGTATTTCCGCTTTGGTGTCATCAAGCAGATGGCTGCTCTGTTCATATTCCCAATTTTCGTGGGTAAACTCCACGGCATCATTTACAAAAAAGAGAATCTTTTTGTTTTGCCGTTTCTTATGGCGCTGATGTACCTAAGCCACCCATACATCTGTTATTTTTCCATTTTAATTCTGGGAATTTACCTATTTACATTTATAATAACGCAGCAGTTCACAGATTCAATACAAGCGATCAAGAGGTCAGTTATCGTTCTTCTTGTACTAATCTTACTACTGGCATTCTACCTATTACCTTTCCTTGGTTCTGGGGAAATCCAGTATTATGGATTTTTATCGATAAACACTAGGACAGATTTCCCGCACGTTGTTTATACCAGTGAGCAATTTCTAACAAATCTGGTTCATGGGCATCTGTTCGATTCCGGAAAAGCCGTCGGCATATATGACGAGTACCTGCCGCAATTTGACAATCCATATAGGCCCCCCATCTTCACGTTATTCATCCTGTTGGGCTTTGTTGTAATGCTACGGGACATCAAGTCTTTCAGAAATTCGTTCTTTGTTTTAGCTTTTCTGTTTTCAGTACTTATGGCCCTTGGTCCAGATGACATATGGTTCCTGAGGTATATGCCACTTCAAAAGGACCTGGATTATCACCACTATTCAGCCATTATGGACCTGTTTGCTATGTGTTTGTCAGCATTTGCACTATACAAGCTTGCGGAGTTCATCTCCGTGAAAGCATTCATATTCCTTAAAAAATCCATAAAGGTATCAGCATTAGTTGCCACCTTGATAATCTGCATATTAGTTTTTGTTCCGATTTATGCTGACCGCTTAAAATTTTCCGAAGGTTTAGTGCGTGTAAAATCTTTCACAGTTCTAGGTGCCGAGGATGCGGGTTATTCATCATCATCTATTGATTTGAGCTTTCGCGATTGTCTAAACACTCTACGGATGCAAAAAGACAACGGCAGGATGTACGGCATACCCGTGAATGACTTCGAGTCTTTCTACCTGACTCATGTAACGATTCTTACGAATAAAACAAACGTCATAAACGGTGCTTTCGCAGGTATAACTGGCGGTCTAAATCGAAGACTAAATGATGAGGGGTTTAGGAGGAAAATAGCTGAAAGTTACAATATCATAGAAATATGCAACATTCGATATCTCCTACTGTCCAAGTCATATATGTCAAAAATATCGTCCGAATCCGATCCCTATAATCTCTCAAGCAATCTAACTTTACTAAGAGATACTCAGTTCTTTACGCTCTACAAAGTAAATGGTGATTTTGGTAATTTCAAGTTTGTAGAATCCTTGCCTGTATTAGTTTTCGCAGATGATAAAAGCTGGTGGGATTTGAATTCTGCATGGTTGTTGGGATACAAACTGCACTCTGCTCCTAAAAAAATGCCCTTCTTTGTCAGGTCAAAATACCTCTCAAGAGGGGACCTTGTTATGAACATAAATATGTTCTCTGGGATGATGGTACTGAATCCCGAGTCGCTGGATCCTTTGGATTTAGTGCTCATAAAAAACTATGAGAAGGGTGGTGGTTTTGTCATGTGGGGCAACATATCCTCTATTACATCTGCAGAAAAAATGAACACTCTCCGAAGTAGCATCGAATACATGGATCTCGAATCAGAGGCAAAGGAGATAGTTGACGAGAGGGAGCATAATATCGTGACGGTAAAAACAAACCGTCCGGCATTCCTAATATTCAAAACCGCGTATTATCGAAGCTGGGTTCCCACGTTGGACGGTAAAGTAGTCAAAAATTTTGAGATAAGCCCCGGACTTAGCAGCATTATTGTTCCTAAGGGCGAACACATTGTTGAGTTTAATTACGAAGGCCCGAACTATATACTGGTTGGAAGTGCAATTTCTGCCCTAACAGTAGCATTGCTACTTGTGTATGCATTCACAAAAAAACGTAAGGAATTCAAAAATGGAATTTAAACTGCACTCGTTTGACAGGTATAACATAGTATATCTCATCGTAATTGCTACACTCCTATACCTCTCTTACCTCTACATAAAGGAGTTCATTTTTGATGTGCCTGTAATTATATACCCGTATAACGGTGAGGTGATAGACCCAGAATGGGTGAGGTTTTACTGGAACCCTGTCGAGAAAGGTAATAACGTATCCTATGAGATACAAGTTTTCCATAATTGCGATATGTCCGCAAATGATTCGTTGAACTGGGAAACAAAGGAGTTAATACTCCAGCCTTCTATATACGATTTTAAGCCGGGCAGCAATTACTGCTGGAGAATTCGAGCTATCATCGGCGATTCAGTAGGTAGCTGGGCGGGGTTGAATTATTTTTACATAAATAACAAGCCTATGACTTATTTTTACGTAAGTAACAAACCCATGGCATGACATCTAACCGTTCCTATACCCTAGCTTCTTATTGATGCACTGCTTCATTTGATTCCCTGTATTTTTAAATACCAAATCGGATAATTATTCATACGTCCTACAATGGCCTCCAATGAAACAGCTGAGGTATATAT
>Ga0209609_10000132_pt1 | contig 43601 bp, 37 predicted proteins | sample LakKivw325mmetaG_FD_184136 | JGI IMG/M metagenome (GOLD analysis project Ga0209609, IMG submission 184136) | Anoxic lake water microbial communities from Lake Kivu, Rwanda to study Microbial Dark Matter (Phase II) - Lake Kivu water 325m metaG... | ecosystem: Environmental > Aquatic > Freshwater... | reverse complement strand
TCGCCTCGACATCACGCTGTCGGACCGAATCTCGTTCCAGCAGGTGCAGCGGGCCATCGCATTCTGGTTGGAGGACGAGGTCGTCCCGTGGACCTGCGGTGAGACCGTCGGGTACCACATGCTGAAGGAGATCATCGCCTACTGGCTCACGGGAACGGGCATCTGCGATCCGCTTCCTGTGATCCCCGACGGCCCGTGCGATCCGGATGCGTCGGTGTGCGACGGCTAGACCCGTCGTGCGGCTACGCTCCGTCGAGGGAGATGAGGTGTCATGAGAACGACCACCCGCACGGCGAGGGGGGTGCCCCTCGCCGTGCTCCTTCTCTTCGTGTTCTTCCTGGCGACCGCTTCGGCGGCGGCGTCGGCTGAGGGGACGATCCAGCTCTACCAGACGGTTGACCCGTCTCAGATCTACGTCGCAGGCATGGGGCAGTCGCCGGAGACGGCGGGCGTGACGCTCGTCGTGCAGGGCGTCGGCGCGACCGGGGAACGATTCCCGGTGGACTGCATGTTGGTGCTCGACAGCTCGGCCACGGCCGAGCTCGCGGAAGCGAAGCTCTTTGCCCTCGACTTCGTCGATCGCCTGGGGCCGAGCGACCGTGTGGGCGTGGTGTCGTTCGCCGGGACGGCGCGTATTGTCGTGCCGCTTGGCGCCAGCAAGGGTGAGGCCAAGACGGCGATCGGGGGCCTGGCGGCCGGGGACAAGTCGGCGCTCGGCACCGCGCTGGAGCTCGCGCGGCGAGAGCTGGCGCAGATGTCGCGGCCGGAGGCAACCCTGCTCATCGTGCTTCTCGCGGACGGACAGAGCAACGTGGGGTCCGATCCAAGAGTCGAGGGGGAGATTGCCGGAGGAACCGGAATTCGGATCACGTGTATCGGCGTTGGGACGCTGGTCAACCGGTCGCTCTTGGAAGGCCTGGCCGGGATGACCGGAGGAGTCTTCGCGCCCCGTCCATCGGAGTCGGCCCTCCAGTTGGCGATCGAGCACGCCTTCGTCGGAGTCGCCGCGTCGGAGGTTGTGGTCGAGAAGCGCATTCCTGCGGGGCTCGCGTGGGTCGGATCGACCCCGTCGGCAAGCCACGTGCGGGTGGAGCAGCACGGCACGACCACGGCCCGCTGGGCGCTGGGGGAAGTCCGCCTCGGCCAGGAAGTCCGCATTGAGATCAGACTTCGAGCCACCGAAAGCGGGATCCTGCTCACCGACGAAGGGTCGACGGCGACGTACAAGGACTTCCGCGGCATGGAACAGCGGATCGATGTCGCCGCGGCGCGACTGAACGTCGTGATGCCGAACCGCGCGCCGGAAGCCGGGTTCGACCTGGAACCGGCGGCGCCAACGACCGCGGACCCGATGGAGTTCCGCGACGCGTCGCACGACGCCGACGGCGACGAAACGGTCGTCGGCTGGGTGTGGACCTTCGGAGACGGCGCGACGAGCGACGAGAAGAACCCCGTTCATCGCTTCGACAAGAGCGGAACGTACACGATCACGCTGGTCGTCATCGACGATCGGGGGCTGGCGTCGAAGCCGATCGAGGGGCGGGTCACGGTGGGCAATGCGCCTCCGACGGCTGGCTTCGCGATCCTCGACGCTGGGACGCTGACCGCGGTGGCCCAGCCGCGCATTGGGGTCGAGGTTGTCTTGGATGCCAGCGCGTCGTACGACCTCGACGGTCGGATCGTCGCGTACGAGTGGGACTTCGAATCCGACGGCGTCATCGATGTGGCGACCGACTCGCCGGACGTTCCTTGGACATTCATCGGGCCTCTGGACTACGACGTGACCCTCCATGTCACGGACGATCAGGGCGGCAAGGCAGCGCTGCAGCGGACGATCGTCGCGGTGACGAGCGTGAGGGCGAATCGATCGATCGAGACGTGCTTGCCGGACGACCGCACGATCCCGGGCGCGGTCGTGACGGTCACGCTGGCGTTGCGCGCGAACACGACCCTGAACGGCCTCGCCGTGAGCGAGACGCTGCCGGCCGGGTGGGCATTCCGCTCCGTGGAGACGGACGGCGCGACCCTTCGCCAGAGTGGAACGACGATGGAGTGGCTGTTCGTCGAGAAGTTCACCGGGACGGGCGCAGACTCGCAGCGCGAGATCCGGTACACCCTGACGGCCCCGACGGCGGCGCCGAAGGCCGACAGCGAGCCGGTGTCGATCCGGGGCGCGGTGAGCAGCTCGTCGCCGCGGCTCCTCCAGACGATCATCGGGGATGACCGCATCACGGTCGAGAAATACCTGGCAGTCCCGGTGGTCATCTCGCGCTGGAATGCGGAGACCTCCGCGATCGACCTCTGTCTGAGGGAGCTGATCACCTTCGACCAGATCCAGTACGCCGTGTCGCTCTGGCTGTCCGGGGCGGCGGTCCCGTATACGAACAACGCCAAGGTCGATCTGGCGACCCTGAATGACCTGATTGCGTATTGGCTGACCGGAAGCTCGGTGCACGATCCGCTTCCGTAGGGGAACGGGTTGCCGCCGGGTGCGATGAAGAGGGAGGGGGCCATGAACAAGATCCAACGTGTGTGGGTTGCCGCAGCGGCGATCGTCATCGCCGTTTCGTGGATGGCGACGGCGGCGTGGAAGGCGGACTTTACGCCGTCCACCTACAACCCGGGCGTAGGGGAAGCTGTTAGCTTCGCGGTCTGCGCGTCATGCTTGTCGAGCGAGACGTATACCTACCGCTGGGACTGGAACGGGGACGGCGTCGTGGACCTCGAAACGCGGGATCCCGTGGCGACCCACGCGTACGCCACGGCGGGCTACTACGAAGCGGAGCTCGTGATCGTCGCCGGCACGGGACTCCGCGACACGTGCCGCAAGGGAATCTTGGTGGGAGCGGTTCCCGCCTTCGCCGTGCGAGACGTGCTGGCGCAGGACGACGGAACGCTGCTCGTGGTTGTGACGGTGCGCACGGTCGATGCCATCCCGGGCGGGCTTGGGTTCGAGGAGCGAGTTCCTCAGGGGTGGCAGGTGAGCCTTGAGGAGACGGCCGGAACCATGCTCTCCGGCATCGAGTCGCAGAGTCGGACGGTGTACGCGCAGTGGGCCGCCGTCGACGCGGGGGCGGAGATGGTGTTCACGTACCGCCTCTCGATGTACGCAGGGTACGCCGCCTCCGCGATGCAGCTCTCGGGCGAGCTTCGAGGCTACGTTGGCGGCGTAAGGTTCGTAGCCACGATCTGCGGGGCCACGCGTCTTCCATCGTAGACGGATCTAGGGCGACGGGGATCTGTGATGGGCGGACGTCCCCTCGGGGACGTCCGCTTCCTGTTTTTCGCCCCGCGAAGAAGCGGCTGCCGGCCGGCGGGCCGCCGCCAGAAGCGTGATCGCCAGGGCGAGAAGCAGAACGGAGAAGCCGAGAGCTACGGGAAACGTCAGGGCGACAGGCAGCGCGCGGCTGCCCACGGCGGTAGCGACCGCCGCTCCGCCGATCCCGGTGACCGCGGCCGTGTACCGGAGGACGGCCGATCGCGGCACGAACGCGGAGAAGCGAGACATGCTCCGCAAGACGACCGTGGCATCCCACGCGAAGAGCGCCAGCGGGAGGCCGACAAGACCAAACGGCCGCGTTGCATCGGCGGCGGCAAGCACGACACACCCCCCAACACACAAGAGCATCGGCAGGACGTGAATCCGGCTCGCAGGACGCCAGAGGGCGAGGAGGACCCACAACGCCGCGCCGATGCCCGTCGGGAGCACCACAGCCGGCAGGTGGGCAAGCGCGGCGCCGCCCACGACGAGCCCCGATGCGAGGGCGGCGAGGGTCACGACCACCCACCTCATGCGCGCCTCCTCCCGCCGTCACGCTCGAGGCGCGCTCGGTGGAGGGCGACGGAGAGCGGCTCCTCCGTGTCCCAGGCAAGCACACGTACGCCTCCGCGGCGCATCTGGCGGACCATCGTATCGCGGCGCATCTCGCGGATGCGCAGCCCGAGGGCGAGGGCGTCGTCCGGCGGCTGAGCCGAGGCCTGCAGCTTCTCGCTGTTCAGGTGGAGGACGAGCACGGAGTAGCCGCGCGCCGTGAGCTGGATCGGCACGCGGTAGTCCTCATCATTCGGCAGCGAGGAGAGCAGGATGACCTGCGACCCTGAAGGGAAGACCGACATGGGGATGCTCGCCAGGTCCTCGAACGCGAAGCTCCGGACCGGCTTGGCTCGGAGAATGGAGGCGAGGATCTTCTCGAGGTGGAAGCGCCCCCCAGCGGGCTGAATCCAGTCGATGGACTGCCCGTAGAGGAGAAACCCGACGCGGTTTCCGGAGCGGATGAGGTGGTCGGCGAGGCTGGCCGCGCAGCGGCACGCCGGCTCGAAGGTGCCGCGGGCTCCCACTTCCACGTGGGCCTGGGCCCGCACGTCGAGGACAAGAATCACGTCGGCCATCCGCTCCTGCTCGTACTCGTTCACCACCAGGCGATCGGTCCGCGCAAGGGCGCGCCAGTTGATCCTCCGGACGTCGTCTCCGGGGACGTAGCCACGGCAGCCGAAGAAGTCTACGCCCGGCCCGGCCGTCCGGGCCATGATCGAACCGGCGACCGCGTGGGTTCGTCGCGGCCTGAGGATCAGAGGGGGGAGCTTCTCGATCTCCGGCACGGCGGAGACGTAAGTCGAGCAGACGAGGCCGTGTTCCTGGAAGGCCAGGCCGCTCCACGCCCACGACACCACGGTCACCTGCTTCTGAAAGTGAAGCCCGCGCTCCGGGCGAACCGTGTACGAGAGACGGACGTCTTGGTCCCGAGCGATAGGCCCCAGGTACGACGGGGAGCCTTCGTGGAGTCGTTCCCCATCGGGAACGGCATCGAGGACCCCGACGAGGGGAAGGGCCGCGCCGCCGTTGGATGCCGTCACCACGATCTGGATGTCGTCCCCGGAGCAGACGCGGTGGGCGGAGGGAGTCCTCGTGACGTCGAGTTCCGGTCGGGGCAGCCGCAGCCGTGCGATGAGGAGCGCCGCGGCGTAGGCCAGCACGGGGACCGAGGCCATGAACAGCCCCGCGTTCCGTAGGGCGAGGGCGGGCAGCACGATCCCGACGCTGAGGCACACGGCGATCGGATAGCGGGGATCGGACATCGCTCTACGACACCTTCGGCACCGGCGTGGCCTGGACGATCCCCGCGACGACGTCGCTCGTGGACGCCTGTCGGCTCCAGAACTCGGGACGTAGGATCAGGCGGTGGGCAAGCGCCAGGACGGCGAACCGCTTGATGTCGTCGGGGAGGACGTAATCGCGGCCGTAGAGGGCGGCCCAGGCTCGGGACAGCTTGAACAGCGCCAGGGATCCCCGAGGGCTCGCTCCGACGTAGATGCTGGAGTGTTTGCGGGTGCGGCCGACGAGCGAGACGATGTAGCCTTGCAGGTCCTCGTCGACGACCACCTCCTCCACGGCGCGCTGCATCTCGAGCAACTCCTCCGCCGAAGAGACCGCGTCGAGGTGGACCTCCTCCTCCTTCCGCCCGGCGCGCCGGCGTAGGATCTCAACCTCCTCCGGTGGCTCCGGGTATCCGACGCTCAAGCGAACCATGAACCGGTCGAGCTGGGCTTCGGGGAGGGGGAAGGTTCCTTCGTACTCGATCGGGTTCTGGGTCGCCATGACGACGAACGGCCTCGGCAGGGGCCGAGTCTCGCCGGTGATCGAGACCTGAAGTTCCTGCATTGCCTCGAGCAGCGCGGACTGCGTCTTCGGCGTCGCGCGGTTCACTTCGTCGGCGAGGATGACGTGGGCGAAGATGGGGCCGGGTGCGACGACGAACTCGCTCCGGGCGCGGTCGTAGATGTGGGACCCCGTGATGTCGCTCGGCAAGAGGTCCGGGGTGAACTGGATGCGGCGGAAGTCGACGCCGAGAGCGCGGGCGAAGCTCCGGGCGATCAGCGTCTTGGCGAGGCCCGGATTGTCCTCGAACAGGACGTGCCCGCCGGCGAGAATCGTCGCCATGACCTCCATGAGCACGTCGTACTTCCCGATCACCGCGCGACCGACTTCCGCTACGATCCGCTGAGCCGTTCGCTCCACGTGGGCCACGGGGATCATCGGCTAGGCCTCCTCCGTCTCGCGTTCGAGATACTCGACGGTTTTCTGCACGTAGAACTGGAACGTCGCCCAGGACATAGCCCCGGGGTCCTCCCGTTCCAGAAAGTGTGCTACGTCAGGGTCCGAGGCCCGGCAATGGCCGCGGAATCGCTGCCACGCCTCTTCCTCCGGGAGATCGAAGCGCTGGGCAACGATCCGCACGGCCAGGCGTACGAGCTGACTCGTCACGCGGGACCTCGCGAAGTGACTTGACCGAGACGCGCGAATCACGTCGCACAGCGCCGCCAGCGAGCCGGCGGACGTGTCCTCGACGCGGGGAACCGCGCGCGGCACCGAGCGCGTACGAAGCCGACTCGCGAAGTAGAGGATGATCGGGAGGGCAAAGAGGGGTGGAAGAAACCACAGGACGATCTGGGGCAGCACCGCGACGGCCTCCCAGGGGCGAGCCCCGTGCCGCATGGGGAAGGAGAGGGCGTAGATGACGAGGAGAAGGAGCGCGCCCAACGCGACGACGAGGAAGATGCCGTCCCCCATCTTGCGCTTCATGACGCGACCTCGGGCGCGGGGTACACCGTCGTGATCGCCGTCATGCAGCGGAGCGCCTCGCCGGTGAGCCCCTCCTCGGGGCGATGGCCGTAGTGAACCTGCTCGAACAGGCCGGACAGCTGGCTGATGGCCGCGCCGTCGAGTCCGACCTTGGCAAGCGCATCGACAAACTCCCGGGGCGTCAGACAGGCCGGGTCGACCCGTGAGCGCTCGGCGAGCGCTCCAAGCATCTGGCGGTAGCATCGCTCGACGACGCCGCGCGGATCGCGGCCGAGCCGCAGCTCGGTCACGGCGGCACGCACGGGGGCGAGGATCTCGTCGGCGGCCTCCTCGTCCGCGTTCCGCGGCCTGCGCCGCACGAGCCAAACCACGGTCGGAACTGCGACGCCGGCCGCGACGGCGGCAAGGAGCCCCGCGATCAGGAAGATGCTCGGTCCGGCTCCCCGCGCCGGCCCCTCTTGTCCCGTGCCGAAGAGCTCGTCGATGGCCCGGTACTCGGCGGGTTCACATCGCAGGCCGGCTCCCGTGGCGGTGTCGGCCCCCTCATCCGACTCGAGCTCCTCGTCGTCCGCAAACGGGGCGACCTCGTAGATGAAGATGGCCGCGGTGATCGCGACGATGGTGAACGCCAAGACGACGGCCGGCCAGCGGCCGCCGCGCCGCCGCGGCGCCCCCTCGCGACGCGCGTTCCGGCGGAGGTACAGAATCACGGCGAGGACCAGGATCCCTGTCACGCCGTACGCGACGACGAGGTCGGCCACGCGCAAGGGCTGGGGATCCGGGTAGGACTCGAGCGCGTACACCGTCCCCGGCGTCAGATCCTCGTCGAACGGGCGCCCCGACGAGAACGGAACGCGCTCCACACTCGCGGCGAACAGAGTCGCCACAGCGAGGAGCGCCGCGACGAGGGCGAGGGAGAGTGGGCCGGCGTGACGCCTCATGTCCTGCGGGTGACCTCGATTCCCAGCTCCGAAAGCTGCTTCGGCGCGGCCGGCATCGGTGCCTCGGTGAGGGGGCACATGCCGTTGGCCGTCTTAGGAAACGCGATGACGTCGCGCAGGGATTGCTCTTTGGCCATCAACATGACCAGGCGGTCCATCCCGAGCGCGAAGCCGCCGTGCGGCGGCGCGCCGTACTCGAGCGCGTCGAGGAACCAGCCGAACCGCAACCGAGCATCCTCCTCCGAGAGGCCGACGAGGCGGAAGATCCTCTCCTGAAGCGCGCGGGAGTGGATTCGGATGCTCCCGCTCCCAAGCTCGGTGCCGTTCAGCACGAGGTCGTAGGCGTTCGATCCGACGTGAAGAGGGTCGCTCTCGAGGCGGTCGAGCTCGTCCTCGTGCGGGGACGTGAACATGTGGTGTGCGCTCGTCAGCCGACCTTCCTCGTCGAGCTCGAACAGCGGGAAGTCTGTGACCCACAGGAACTGCCAGGCGTCCGAGGCAAGCGACTCCTGCCGAGCGACAGCGAGTCGAAGCTCGCCGAGCGGCCTCTCGATCCTGGCTCCCGCCAGGAGCAGGATGAGGTCGCCGCGGGTCGCGCCGAAGGCCGCGACGATTCCCTGCACCTCTTCTTCGCTGAGGTTCTTCGCGACCGGCGAGGTGACGCTGTCCTCGACCTTCAGCCACACGAGGCCTTTCGCTCCCGCAGCGACCGCGACGGCCTGCAGGCGATCGAGCGTGGCGCGCGAGTAGCCGGAACACCCTTTCGCGAGGAGACCGGCGACCTTTTCCCCGCCGCGGACGGCGTCCGAGAAGACGCGGAAACCGGACTCGCCGACGCGGGACGAGACGTCCACGATCTCCATTCCGAATCGCAGGTCCGGCTTGTCGATCCCGAAGCGGGCGAGGGCGTCGGCGTGAGAGATGCGCGGGAAGGGCGGGGTCAGCTCGACGCCGAGCACCTCTTGGAAGACGTGGCTCATGGCGCCCTCCAAGAGGTTGAAGATCTCCTCCTTTCCGGACGGGAAGGAGACCTCGAGGTCGAGCTGGGTGAACTCCGGCTGGCGGTCGGCGCGGAGATCCTCATCCCGGAAGCACTTCACGAGCTGGAAGTAGCGATCGACTCCGCCCACCATGAACAGCTGCTTGAACAGCTGGGGGGACTGGGGCAAGGCGTAGAAGGAGCCGAGGTGCATTCGGCTGGGGACGAGGAAGTCGCGTGCTCCCTCCGGTGTCGACTTCGTCAGGAAAGGGGTGTCGATCTCAAGGAAGCCGTGCTTGCTGAAGTAGGCGCGAGTGGCTTGGAACGTGCGGTGGCGCATCTCGAGTGCCTTCTGCACTCGCTCGCGGCGCAGGTCGACGTAGCGGAAGCGAAGGCGCGTGTCCTCGGTCGTATCCGCGCCGTCCCCCTCGACGAGGAACGGCGGGGTCTTTGACCGATTGAGGATCCGAAGCTCGTCGACGCGGACTTCAACCTCCCCGGTGGGCATCTCGGGGTTGATGTTCCCCGCCGAGCGTCTCGCGACCGTTCCACGCACAGCGATCACGTCCTCGCGATTCAGGGTGTGCGCGTCTTGGAGGTTGAGGTCGTCGCTTGCGAACAGGAGCTGAACCAGGCCGGAGCGATCGCGGAGGTCGGCGAAGGTGATCCTGCCGAGGTCACGGCGGCGGTTGACCCAACCCGCCAATCGAACCGTCTCTCCGACGCTCGCGGCCGTGAGACGGCCGCAGTACGCTGTGCGCATGATGTGGAACCTCCGAACCCTCTCGCGATGAGGGCTCATTATAGACACCTGACGGGCCCGCGCCATCGTCGGGAGGGTCGTGACTAGGCGTCCGCCAGAGTCCCTTTGAAGAAACGACGCTCCATGTTCCGTTCCCAGTCCGTGAAGTCCCCTTCCTCCGAGTCGGACGCGATGTGGGTCTTGATCATGTTCAGCTTTGCCGACAGGTTGTCGAAGTGGTAGACGGCGATCGCCTCGGGGGACTTCGGAACCATGGCCGCGGCGTACTCGAGCTCGCCGTGGTGGGCGATCAGGATGTGCTCGAGGAGGAGAGGCAGTCGTGGGTCCGGCCACGTCAACGGGGCCGCTGCCTCGCGCACCATGTCGCGCCCAAGGAGAAGGTGGCCGATCAACTGGCCCTCCAGGCTGTAGCGCGGCGCGATGGGGTTCTCGAGCTCGACGAGCTTCCCAAGGTCATGCAGGATCGCTCCAGAGACGACGAGGCCGCGGCGCAACCCGAGCGAAGGTTGGTCGTCGGCGAACCGCGCGACGCCTTGCGCCACCTCGAGCGTGTGCTCGAGGAGGCCGCCCATGTACGCATGGTGGTTTGAGACCGCCGCCGGCGCCTCGCGGAAGGCGTCCGCGTGCTTGCGCAGCAGGGACTCCGTGAGGGAGCGCAGGGCGTCGGGCTCGATCGTGGCCGCAAGGGCAAGGAGCTGGGACCACATCTCGTCGACGTTGTGCTCCGACGTCGGCACGAGGAGCGCAGCGTCGAAGCCTGGGAGCTTTCCACCATCCTGCTCTTCCTGCGTCAGGCGCCGGATCGACTCGACGATCAGTTGGAGGGCGTTGCGGTACGTCTCCACCCGCGCCTGAACGAAGACGAAGTCGCCCTCCTCGAACTGACTTGCGTAGCGCTGCGTCGCGTCGGCCCAGGCTCGGGCCTGCACCACCCCCGTACGGTCTGCGAGAAGAATCTCCAGGTACGGGTCGCCGGTTCGCGTGGACCGCTGGGCCTTCTTCTTGACGAGGAAGCACTGCCCAACGCGCGCTCCCTCGCGCAGGTCGGACACCGGGACGTGGAGGAGATGGTAGGGAATGTCTCCCCGAATCCGGTCGGAGAATCGTTCGGTTGACATGGCATCCTTTCCGCGAGCTGCGATCGGAGAAGTGTAGGAATGGGGGGCTCGGGAAATCAACTGGAGAGGTGCAGACCCGTGGCTACGCCGCCCGGCTCAAGAGAGCGGCGACCCTGTCACGGGGTCGCCGCCGCACGATTCGGGAAGCGCGCTGGGGAGCAAACTAGCCGCACGTCTCCGGCGCAGGCGTTGGTACAAGCGGGTGGGTGACGAGCGGGTAGGCATCCTGGTCGCCGTCGCTGTTGATCATATACGGGAAGTCCCGTATCCCGTCCTCGTTCGCATCGATGGCCTTGTAGTCGCTCCAGTAGTTGCCCTGCCGGTCCGTGTTCCAGATGTTCGGCTCGTCGGAGTAGGCGTTGTGCAGGTTCGAGACGAAGGCGTTCATCAGGACGCGGTTCCCCGTCGACCCGAGGCTGAGATACGTCCCCATGTGCGAGTTCTGGATCAGGTTGCCCGTGATCTCGTTTCGGTGGGAGGCGTCGAGCCAGACGGCGGTGTCGTTCCGATCGAAGACGTTGTAGAGGATCTGGTTCTCGTTCGAGAAGAACAGGTGTACTCCGTCCGTGTTCGTGTCCAGCACGCAGTCCGACACGCGCACGAACGTGGAGTAGTTCAGCGAGATGCCGACCCAGCAAGCGCTCAGCAGGCACCCCTCGACCCGACCGTTCCGAACGTAGCTGAGGGAGATGCCGGCCCTCATCGCGCCGGAGATCTCGACGTCGCGGATCACGAAGTACCGGGTCGTTCCGTGGATTCGAATGCCGTACGCGTCGTACCCCGCGTCGATTCGCCAGCCCTGGATGACGTAAGGATCTGCGGGAGTGCCGGACCCTGAGCAGACGCCGTTCTTCGGCGTGAACTCGTAGTCGTTCGTGATCGTGATGGCGACGTGGTCCGCCCGCTCCTGGCCCGCCACCGCGCACAGGCCGATTCCCGCCAACAGAACGAAGGCGCAAACAAGAACGGCACCTTGCTTCATAGCGAATCACTCCTTTGAACGATCTTCCCCCAACGTGCGGACCCATGATATCAGCTTGAATGTCAGATGTGAAGCCAATCGTACGTCGATTCGGGGACGTTTCTTCCGCTATACGCCCGGTCGCCGGCGACGGAGCATCTGCCAAAGCGCGACGGGGACCGCCCTCCGGCGGAGCCCGAAGACAAGGAGGAGCCCGGCGGCGAAGCCGCCAATGTGCGCATACCACGCGGTTCCCCCGGCGCCGCTCGCCGAGGCGAGGCCGCTTACGACCTGGAGGAGGAACCACACGCCAAGCAGGACAACGGCCGGCACGGCGACGAGGCGTAGGAAGAAGAAGATGGGGATCAGAGTGATGATGCGCGAGAACGGGAACAACATGAAGTACGCAGCGAGGACGCCGGCGATGGCGCCCGACGCGCCGATCATCGGAAGTGAGCTGGTGGGATCTGTCGCCATCTGGGTTCCGGCCGCCGCCACGGCGCACGCGACGTAGAAGATCAGGAACCGAACCGGGCCCATGGCGTCCTCGACGTTGTCGCCGAAGATCCAGAGGTAGAGCATGTTCCCCAGCACGTGGAGCAGGCCTCCGTGGAGGAAGATCGACGTCAGGAGGGTCAGCCAGAGGGGGAACGGGAGCGTGGGGGGCAGGTCGCGCCCGCCGAGAAGCTCCCCGGGGATGAGGGCGAACCGCGCGACGAGCTGGTTCGACGCGGAGATCGGATACTGCGAGGGACTCCCTCCGTCCAGAAGGTGGAGTCGGTACGCCTGTTCGCTGTAGGCGGGCGGAGGAAGAAGGTGCGCGTCGCGCCACGGCGCGAGGTCGTTCAGCGTTGCAGGCCGCGACTCGAGGTACCCCTGGTAGAGGAACACAAGCAAGTTGACGACGATCAGCGACACCGTAACCACGGGGAAGCGGCGGCTCCGCAAGGTGTCCCGGATCGGGATCATGTCGCGATGGTAGCGAAGCGCAGACGACAGGACAACGGTTGATCTTGTCCAGACCGCGACTACACTCTCCGGTTGCGGAAGGAGGCGGCATGAAGCTCTTGAAGCGACTGGCACAGGCGACGGGGGTTCCCGGCTACGAGGGACCCGTGCGACGGGTGATCGTGGAGGCCATCCGGCCGCATGTGGACTCGGTGGAGGTCGACGCCCTGGGAAACGTCATCGCCCACAAGATCGGCAAGGGGCCCGTGGTCGCGATCGCTGGGCACATGGACGAGATCGGCTTCCTCGTCAGCCACATCGAAGAGGCATCAGGCTTCCTCCGGATTCAGCCCCTGGGGGGCTTCGACCCCGTGACGCTCGTCGCCCAGCGCGTCGACGTGCACGCGGCGGGAGGGGACCTCTTGGGGTGCATCGGCCGAAAGCCGATCCACATTCTCACCGACGACGAGAAGAAGAAACCGATCGACCTGGCGGACCTGTTCATCGACGTTGGATTGCCCGCCGAAGAGGTCGCGAGCAAGGTCGCGGTGGGCGACGTCGTAACCCTGCATCAGGACTTCTTGGCCTACGGCGACGTCGTGTCCGGCAAGGCGATCGACGACCGCCTGGGAGTCTACGTGGCGATCGAGGCGCTGAAGCGCGCAAAGAAGATCGCGTGCGACCTCTACGTCGTGGCGACGTCTCAGGAGGAGGTCGGGGTCCGCGGAGCGCAAGTGGCCGGACACCGCATCGCTCCAGACATTTCCATCGCCCTCGACGTTTGCATCGCCGCCGACATGCCCGGGGTGCCGGAGAAGGATCAGGTGTCGCAGCTGCGGGGCGGGGTCGCGATCTCGCTGAAGGACGCCCGCTCGATCTCGCATCCGGCCCTTGTCCGCGCGTTTCGCGCCCTGGCGGAGAAGCGCAAGATCTCCTACCAAGTGACGCTGGCGACCCGTGGCGGCACGGACGCTGGGGGGCTGCAGCTCGCGGGAGACGGCTCCGCGGCGATCACGCTGTCGATCCCGACGCGGTACGTCCACTCGGTGGTGGAGACGGTGCACGTTGAGGCGATCGACGCGGCCATCGCCCTCGTGGCGGCGTTCCTCGAGACCGCGAACAAGGTGGATCTGGCGGGATGAAGTCCGTAAAACGCACGCTGTTCACGGGGTTCGACGTCGTCGCCACCATGGACGGCGCCGGACGGGAGATCCGGGGCGGATACGTGCTCGTGGACGGCCACCGCATCGCCGGCGTCGGAGAGAACCCGAGCGGAGTGCGGGCCGACGAGACCGTCCGCGGTTCTGGGAAGGTGCTTCTGCCGGGGTTCGTGAACACCCATCATCACCTGTACCAGTCGCTGTTCCGGAACATCCCCGGCGCGTCCGACGCGAAGCTCTTCGACTGGCTCCTGTTCCTGTACGACCGGTGGAAGGGGATCGGCGAAGAGGCGATGCGTACGGCGGCCGCCGTCGCGTCAAGCGAGCTCCTCCTGTCGGGGGCAACGACGACGACCGACCACTGCTACCTCTACCCGCGCGGCGGGGGGAACATCCTCGATGCAGACATCGAAGGGGCGCAACGGGCCGGAATCCGATTCCATCCGTGTCGCGGTTCGATGTCCCTGTCGAAGAAGGACGGGGGTCTGCCGCCGGACGGCGTGGTTCAGACGGAGGACGAGATCGTCGCCGACTGCGTCCGCGTGATCGAACGGTACCACGACCCCGAGCCGTTCGCGATGCTCCGGATCGCCCTCGCGCCGTGCTCTCCCTTCTCGGTCACGAAGGACCTGATGACGGAGACACTACGACTGGCCGACGAGTACCGCGTCCTTGTTCACACCCACTTAGCGGAGACGGAGGACGAAGAGGCCTACTGCCTCGACCGGTTCGGGCGCCGCCCGGTCGACCTCATGGACGACCTCGGCTGGCTGCGCGACGACGCCTGGTTTGCCCACCTCGTCGTCCTGAACGAGGGGGACATCGACAAGCTGGCTCGCGCCCGCGTGGGGATGGCCCACTGCCCGACGTCGAACATGACGCTCGGGTCGGGGATCGCCCCCGTCACGAGGATGCTCGACACGGGGATCAAGATCGGCCTGGCTGTCGACGGGTCGGCGAGCAACGACTCGTCGAACATGATCCGCGAAGTCCGCCAGGCGATGCTTCTCCAACGCGTTCGCTACGGAGCAGGCGCCTTGTCTGCCCGCGACGTTCTCTCCATGGCGACGATCGGCGGCGCGCGCGTCCTGCACCGCGAGGCGGAGATCGGATCGATCGAGGTAGGAAAGGCGGCCGACCTGATCGCCTTCGATCTCTCGGACATCCCGTTCGCAGGGGCTCAAGCGGATCCTGTCGCCGCCCTCGTCCACTGCGCGGCGGATCGGGTCGACCTGGCCATGGTGAACGGGGAGTGGCGCGTACGGGACGGGCGGCTCGTCGACGAGTCGCTGTACGACCTCGTGCCGCGGCACAACGAGATCTCTCTGCGCCTCGTGGGGTCGTAGCACGATGCAGATCTCGGTGGAGCTCGGCTTTTCGTTCAAGAACGAGCTGGACGCCGACTACCGCCGGCTCTTGCTTCCGGAGGGATCGGACGTCGAGGCGGCGGTGCAGGCCCTAGCATCGCGACATCCCGCGGCCAGGCAGCGTCTGCTTGACGACGCGGGAAGGGCGCGTCGTCACGTCGCTGCCCTCGTGAACGGAGGGAACGTCACGTGGCGGGACGGGCTGCGCACGGTCCTGCGCGACGGAGACCGCCTCACTCTGTTGCCGCCGGTTGGCGGCGGGTAGATGCCGGAAGGGCAATCGGGGAGCTCCCGTAGGAGGCTCCCCGATCGGTGTGGTGGCTATCCGCAAGGAGGTTTAGCGGAAGAGCAGCCTTACGCTGCTGACCCCAGAATGCCCTGCGGCTGTGAATGGCGTGTGAAGACGCGATGGTCGCAGCGTGTCGATTCCGACGGAGCCTAGGGCCGCTGGGCCTGCGCCACGCCCACCATGCACGTTCGCGGCCCCGCCCTCCACACTCAGTCCGTTTGCGGCCCCGCCCTCCGTACACGATTGCGGCTCGGCCCACCGTACACGTTTGCCGCCCGCACTCGGCAGTCCGTGCACTCGCCGCTCAGTCCGTTTGCGGCCCGCACTCGGCACTCCGTGCACTCGCCGCTCCGTCCACGTTTGCGGCCCCGCCCTCCGTACACGATTGCGGCTCGGCCCGCCGCACACCGTCCGTTTGCGGCTCCGTCCGCGCTTGCCGCTCGGCCCGCCGCACACCGTCCGTTTGCGGCTCCGTCCGCGCTTGCCGCCCGCACTCGGCACTCCGTGCACTCGCCGCTCAGTCCGTTTGCGGCTCGGCCCGCCGTCCACGCTTGCCGCCCGCACACCGTCCGTTTGCGGCTCCGTTCACGATTGCGGCCCGGCCCACCGTCCACGTTTGCCGCCCGTTGAGGCTTGCGCCGCCTAGATGTGTCCGGCGCCCTCCGTTCGGGCTTGCGCCGCGCCCTCCGTTCGTGTTTGCGCCGCGCCCTCGGCCCGCCGTACAGGCTTGCCGCCCGTTCGTGTTTGCGCCGCGCCCTCGGCCCGCCGTCCACGCTTGCCGCCCGTTCGTGTTTGCGCCGCGCCCACCGTACGCGTTTGCGCCGCGCCCATCGTCCGTGTTTGCGCCGCCTTCTCTGCGACGCGGGCTTCGAACCGCGTCGCGTCGATGACGTAGCGAACGTGGCGGGCCTGTGCGACGGGTTCCACCTCGTCGCGGGCCTCGATCTCGAAGGTGAGACGCCGGCCTTCGACCTCGACCAACGTCGCGCGGACGGTCACCGTCATCCCGGGAGGCGTCGCCGCAAGGTGGTCGAGGCTGATCGAGGCCCCTACGGTCTTCTGGCCTGTCGTCAAGTGGGGCTCCACCAGTCGTCGCGCGCATTCCTCGCAGAAGCCGACGAGCACGGGCGTGGCGAGGACGTCGACCAGTCCGCTTCCGAACGCGCTTGCCAGGTGGCCGGGTTCGACGATCCACGTCTGCTCTCTCGAACCTCCGACCTCGATCATGACGTCCCCCTTTCCGAGAACCGCGATCGAGCTTCGTCTCCTAGGTTCGGTAGAACTCCGGGCGACGATCGCCGAGCTTGTCGTTCCGAGAGGTCAACTTCTTGTCGCGGGCCTTCGCTGGATCCACGTCGACGACGGCCACCTCGACGCGGTCGGGCGAAAGACGGACGAGCACCGAGCCGTCCGGAGCGATGATCTGGCTCTGTCCCGTGTAGTGGAGGGTCTTCCCGGCGCGGGACTCCTCGCCCACGCGGTTGGCCGTCGCCGTGAACACGCCGTTCTCCAGGGCTCGGACGGTCATCGTCCGCTGCGCGAGGTCGGGAAGGACGAGGTTCGACGGATGCGCGAGGATGTCGGCGCCGAGCAGCGCCAGGGAGCGCGCCGCTTCGGGAAACAAGTGGTCGAAGCAGATCATGACCCCGACCCGTGCGTCGCCGACCTCACGAACCCAGAACGGCAGGTTGCCCGGGGCAAACCAGCGCTTCTCCTCCCCGAACAGGTGGATCTTGCGGTACGAGGACAGGAATCCACAGGGGCCGACGAGAACCGCCGCATTGTAGACGACGCCAGCGACCCGTTCGGGGACTCCGGCCACCGCAAAGCAGCCACGGTCGCGGCAGAACGACTCGAGCGCGCGCACCGTCGAGCCGTCGGGAACGGGCTCCGCGAGGTCTTGGACCTCCTCAGCGCGGGCAAACTGGTAGCCGGTCGCGAAGAACTCCGGGAGCACCCACAGGTCGGCGGCCTCCCGAGACAGAAGGTCGAGCGCGTCGCGCAGGTTTCGGTCCCGCTCGCCGAACGCCGGACAAGACTGTGCGATCCCGACTCTCATGGCTCCACCGCCCTCGCTCCTCGATCGGTCTTCGTCGGGTTCAGCCGCAGGTACCGCCGCAACCTCCGAGGAGTTTCCCGATCAGGATGCAGGCGATGACCAAGTAGACCAGAAACGACAGATCCATGGTTTCCCCCCTCGTGGCGCGAACCCGACATCCCATCATCGGTCGCGCCGTGGCGGGATTCTACCCGATCAGTCCCCGATCTCGAAGCTAGCGCTCGTTGGCGCGTACCGCAGCACGGCCTCAGGAAAGGCCAGGATCGATACGTACAGCCAGACGTCGCCCGAGGAGCGCTCGATACCGACGCGGACGCAGTCGGCGACGTCCTTGAACACCCCGTAGGACACGTCGTCGAGTCCGGCGGAAGCCGCGGAGTACTCGATCCCGAGCTCGAGACCCCAGCCTTCGCCCACCGTCAGGCCGGCGGTGACGTTGGAGGCGGCGAGCTCGCGGGCGTTGAGGTCGAAGTCGCTCTCCAGGGAGAGCGACACGGCCTGCCACTCGGCCGACACGTCGAGCGAGGCGGTGGAGAACCTCCCCTCGAGGGCGTCGTACGGGATCCTCCAGGTCACCTTGCGGCGCTCGTCACGCCAGGTGCCGCGCATGCCCAGAGCCGACAGGCGCGCGAGAGCGGGGCTGTAATCGGCCGTGATCTTCCACGTCGCCCAGTCGTCCCAGCTCGCTGCGGCACGCACCAGTCCGGGGCCGTCCTCGGAGCTGAGGGTCCCCGAGACCGATAGGTCCACCGCGCCGGAGCGCTTGGCGGACCACGTCAGGCGATGTTCGGTCGTCGCTTCGTCGAACCCGAACGGGCTCGATCCGCGGGCGAGGGTGCTCGTCCATCCTAGCTCGAGGCCGCTGCGGACGGCCGAGGCGCCGACTTCCACGCTCTCGACGTCTTCCCATTCCGAAGCAGCTCCGTACCACGACGTCTGAAACGAAGCCGAAGGCTCGATGCGGAACCCCGCGAGGCTTACCGCGGCGGTGGTCGCCGTGACCCGGCCGCGCAGGCGAAACCGCTCCTCGGGAAGCTCGTCCTCCTCCAGCTCCCGGTACCAGCCGGCGGAGAGCGTCGGTCGAAGCGAGAGAGGGCCGACGCGGCGGGGCGGGAGCGAGAACGACACCTCGGGGAGCCGTTCCTCGACGGTCGTCGTCGTGGTCGTCTCGATGAGGCGGGAAACGAGGAGTGAGACGTCGGCGCCGGCGAGCGTTCCGCGAAGCTTGGCCGAGAACGACAGCTCCTCGTTGTCCCCGTCGGCCTCGTACTCCAGACGGCCGACCCCCTGCCATTCAGGACCGAGCGTCACCGTGTCGGTCACGCTCACGTCGACCTCGGAGTCCGCGACCTTGCCGGGAAGGATGTAGGCGGAAGCTCGCCCCTCGTGGCCGGCGGCCGCATAGCGCAGCGTGGCGCCGACCCCGATCTCACTGTACTTGCTGTAATAATCCAGGAGGACGGTCCCGTAGATCATGTCACTCAGGAAGAAGGGTAGATTCCACTTGACGAACCACCCGCGGGACGAGCTCGAGCCGAAGGCCGGAAAGAGGGGAGAGTCGAGCGTCTCCTCCAGGGGTTGGACGTACAGAGGAAGCCAGAACACCCGCGCCGCGCCTACTCGGGCCGTCAGGCCATGGGCGACGAGGAGACGGTCCGAGTAGAGGCGGAGGCGGCTGGCCTTCAGGCTGTACGGCTGGCGGTCGAGGGGCAGGCCGCAGCAATCGCACGTCGTGACCTCGGCCTGCTCGGCGACCAGTTCGCTTACCTCGCCGGCGTCGTCAAACGCGACCTCCCCTCGACGCGCGCGAAAAAAAAGCTCCTTCTCATCCCCCTTCGAGTTCGTGAACGACATTCGTCCGTAGAGGCCGTCGGCCTCGGCGCGACGTGGGGACACCTCACCGCCTCGGCTGTCGACCTCCAGCACGATCGAGTCGCCCCACAGCTCCGTCTCTCCCGGAACGACGAGCGCCACGGACCCCGAGGCGGACAGCCGCCAGCTTCCGGACTGGATCCTCTCGACGAGGAGTTCGTCCGCGTCGAGGCGGGAGCTCTCGAGCGTCGCGTGAACGGAGCCCCGAGCGTGGAGCGTGGAGCCGTCGTCCGCGAGGTCGAGCTCGTCGCACTCCAAGTGAACGGGGACGTCCGAAGCCTGGGCACAAAGTGGGACGGTCAGCACGACGAGGAGGGCGGCGACGAACGGGAGGCGCGACCGCCATCGGCCGCGCACGTCGCGCGTCGCCAGCCGATCGACGCGAGCGTAGAGGTACACGCCCGCGGCGCCGAACACGAGGTCGGGGAGCCACGCCGCCCAGGCCGGGTCCATCGCGCCCCGCCGGCCCAAGGTCTGGGTCCACCACAGGAAGCCCTGGAATACGGCGACCAACAGGAGACCGAGGACGATGCCGACGGCTCGGTTGCCCGGAAGGAACGCGAGGCACAAGGCGCCGCCGAGAAGGACGAACACCACCGTGGCGAGCGGAAGCGACAGCTTGAGGTGGGACTCCACGACGTACTCGTGGATCCGCTGGCCGTTCTTGCGCGCCTGGGCAATGCGGTTCTGAAGCTCGGCGATTCCCATCTCCGCAGGGGTGCGAGAGTGGGACACAAGCTCGGCGACGCCCTGCTCGATGGGGATGACCAAGGACTCGATCGTCGCTGTGAACACAAGCTGGCCTTCGCGATCGAACCCGTAGACCGTCCCCGCGGACAACGTCCATGCCCCCGCGGTCCACGCCCCCTCGTCGGCCGTGATCATCGTGACCTGCGTTCCGGCCTGGGGAAAGAGGCGGCCGGTCGTGTCGTAGATCACAACGTCGTAGAGCTTGCCGCTCGTCTCGTCGTAGCGGCGGATGTAGAAGAACTGGTCATTCTGGCCCTTGAAGAAGGCGTTGGGCGTGATGCGAGGCGTCCCTTGGCGGTAGATGACTTCCCGCAGCGCGTCCTGGTACGCGGCCTCGGAGGCCGGCACGAGCCAGTTGTACAGCGCGAAGTCCGCTGCCCCGACAAACGACGCGGCGAGCAGAAGCGGCAGGAGGATCCGTCGGAGGGGAATCCCGAGCGACTCGAGCGCGAGCACCTCGCGGTCGTGGGCCATCCGCCCGAGCCCGAGGAAGGTCGCAAACAGAGCGCTCATCGGGACCGCGACCACCAGCAGGCTTGGGATCTTGAGCAGCACAAGGCGCAGGAGCGTGGTCATGCTAACGCCGCGATCGACCATCAGGTCGGACAGGGAGAGGATGACGTTGAGGAGGATGAACAGCACCAGTCCCGCGAGGGCAAGGAGAAACGGACCTACGGCCTCCCGAAGGACGTAGCGATCGCAACGGCGAAGCATGGCGCTCGGATCTTACCGGACCGGAACACCGCCGAGCTAGGCCGGATGTCCGACGCATGCCGCCGCGTTCTCCAGAGGGTTGGATCGGGTTTCGCGGTTTTGGATATAGTTGGCCGATCGCGGAGATGCGCAAGCGGATCTACATCGAGACGTGGGGCTGCCAGATGAACCTCCACCAGTCGGAGGGGTTGGCGGGTGCGATGCGCCGGGCGGGGCACGAAATCGTCGATCGCCTCGACCGTGCCGACGTCGTCCTGTTCAACGGGTGCATGGTCCGGCAGAAGGCCGAGGAGAAGCTGCTTGGCCGGCTGGGCGCGGTCGCTGAGGAGAAGAGGCGGCGTCCGGTTCTCCTCGGCGTCGGCGGCTGCTTCGGTCAGATCCACGGCTCCAAGATCCTGACGCGGAGCGCGGCGGTGGACTTCGTCTTCGGGACGCGCGGACACGCGTCGCTTCCGGCGCTCGTCGATCGGGTCGCCGCCGCGGGGGAGCGCCTCACCGCCGTCGACGGCGAGGAGGACGACGAGGAGTCCGTGTTCGTCCGCAGCTCGTCGGTATCGGCGATGGTGACCATCACCGAGGGCTGCTCGAACTTCTGCTCGTACTGCATCGTGCCCTATGCGCGGGGACCGATGCGCAGTCGCGACCCGGAGCGGGTCGTCGACGAGGTCCGCCGAGCCGTCGATGACGGGTATCGGGAAGTGGTTCTTCTCGGCCAGAACGTGAATTCCTACGGGCGGGATCGCCCGTCGTACGGCACCTTTGCCGAGCTGCTCCGGCGGGTCGCCCGCACGGGAATCGACCGGGTCCGGTTCACGAGTTCTCACCCTCGCGACCTGACGGACGACGTCATCGGGATCATGGCGGGCGAGCCTCACGTCTGCCGACACCTCCACCTCGCGTGCCAATCGGGGAGCGACCGCGTTCTGGCGGCGATGAACCGCGGGTACACGCGAGCGATGTACCGGGAGCTTGTCGAAGGCGCGCGGCGCGCGATCCCTCGCCTCAACGTCACCACGGACCTGATCGTCGGGTTTCCGGGCGAGTCGGAGGCGGAGTTCCAGGATACGCTGGCGCTGGCCGAGGAGGTACGCTTCGGTTCGATCTACGCGGCCAAGTACTCGCCGCGGCCGTTGACGCGCGCTGCGGAGTCGGTGGATGATGTGGCGTCGGCGGCGAAGGAAGAACGCCTCGAGCGACTTCTCGCAGCGCAGCGCCGAATCGCGCTCGAGGAGAACCAGCGGTTCGTCGGGGAGACGCTGGCGGTTCTCATTGAAGGAGAGACGCGGGACCGAGTTCACTACGGCCGCGCCGACGACCACCGGACGGTCGTCGTCCACGGTGCGGTCGAGGTCGGCGAACTCGTCCCGGTGTGCGTAGAACGCGCGGCGGCGGCGGCGCTGGTCGGGGTCGCCCTCGTGCCGGAAGGAGCGGTGTCATGATCGTCACGGTCACCCTGAACCCTGCGGTGGACAAGATCTACTGGGTCGACAGCCTCCGGGTTGGGCGCGTCGTCGAGGAGGAGTTCCTCACCCGGGCGACGCGAAGCTCGACCTCGGCGGGCGGGAAGGGCGTCAACATGTCGGTCTTCCTCTCCCAGCTTGGCATGGAGAACGTGGCGATGGGGTTCATCGGCGGATTCGCCGGGCACGTTGTGGCGCGAGACCTCCGGGACAAGGGCGTCACGACGAACTTCGTCTGGACGCGCGGGGAAACGCGAACCAACGCCGTGGTCCTCGAGGAAGGGCAGTCGCGCATCCTGATTTTCCTTGGCGAGCCGGGGCCGACCGTGGACGGGGACGACGTGAAGCGCTTCGTGCGGCGGTATCGCAGGATGCTGTCGTCGGCGTCGTGGGTCGTGCTCGCCGGAAGCCTTCCGCCCGGGGTCGACGCGAGCCTCTACCGCGATCTCGCAACGATGGCCCGTGAGGCCGGGGTGAAGGTGGTGCTGAGCGCGGGAGGCGACGCGCTCGAGCGGGGCCTCGAGGCGGGGCCGTTCATCGTCAAGCCCGACACCCGGGAGGAGCGGCTGCTCGGGGGAAAGAGCCTCGCGACCCGGGACGCGATCGTCGCGGCGGGCCGGCACATCGTCAACCGGGGGCAAGCGGAGATCGTGATCGTCTCCCACGAGGTCACGGGCGATGTGATCGTGTCGCGGGATGCGGCGTGGGAGATCCGATCCTCCGTTCCCGTCTCGGATCTCAAGAACCTGGTCGGTGCGGACGACGCGTTTCTTGCGGGGACCCTCTTCGGGCTGGCACACGGCGAGTCGATGGAGAGCGCCCTGAGGTTCGGGCTCGCGGCCGGAATGGTGACGGCCGAGTCGGAGGGCAAGATTCGCGGCGATCGGGGACGGATCGAAGCCAAGATGAAGCAAGTGACGGTAGACCGCATCTCGTGAGGAGGGCGCGTGAACGTCCGGGAGATCATGACGAAGGACCTGACGGCGGTGGAGAGCGACGTTCCTGTGCGGGAGCTGATTTTCATCCTCGACAACGCCGAGATGCCTGGGATGCCGGTCGTCGACGACGACGGCCGACTGATTGGCTTCATCTCGGAGAAGGACCTGATCCGCGCCGCGCTTCCCGGGTACTTCGAGCTGCTCCACAGCGCGTCCTTCCTCCCCGACCTGAACCAGCTGTCGAAGAAGCTGACGAAGATCGCCGGCGATCCAATCTCCAAGTACATGCGCAAGGAAGTCTTCTCCGTGCGCGAGGACGAGGACGATCTTCACGCTGCGGACCTGATCATCCGCAAGGACGTGATGAGCGTCCCGGTCGTCGACGCGGCGGGTCGCCTGGTCGGCCGCGTTCGCCGGATCGATCTTCTGCGGCACTTCCTCTAGTGGATGGGCATTCCGTGGAAGTCGCTCGGGTGGGAACGGTTCATCTCCGTCGCCGACGGCCGGGCCGCGCTGTTCGTCGATGGAGTCCCGCAACTCTCGGCGCCGCTTGACGGATCCCATCCACTCGCGAGAGTCGTGTACGACGAGGGAGGGGCGAACGCCCTCGACATCGCTCCGTTGGTCCGCGCCATCTTCCCCTGCGCGGCCGACCACCGTCCCGAGGCCATGGCTTCGCACCTGCAGCTCCCGACGGCGACGTCCGCCGAGCGCGTCGGGCGGATCTTCGTTCGGACCCTCGAAGAGGTCACGGAGCTCGACCGCGATGTCGTGGCCCTGCTTGCCGAGCTTCTGCCTCCACCGCTGGCGCGTCTTCTCGTGCAGCTTCTTCCGGTCTCGGCTCCTCCTCGCGAGCCGGAGGAGGTCTCCGCTCCGTTCGGGCCGCGTGCCGTCCCCGCGGCCGACGTCGACGGGGTGCTCGGTCCCGGTGGCGTGGTCGCGACGTTCCTCCCGCGGTACGAGGTCCGGGCGGGGCAGCTGTCGATGGCGCACCGGGTCGAGGCGGTCCTGGACGAAGGGGGTGCGCTGTCCGTCGAGGCGGGGCCGGGGACGGGGAAGACGTTCGCCTACCTCGTGCCGGCGATCCTGAAACTCCGGGCGGACAAGACGTCGCGGATCGTGATCTGCACGCGGACGAAGCAGCTTCAGGAGCAGCTCTTTCGCAAAGACATCCCGTTCCTGACGGAGCGGATCGCCCCTGAGTTGTCGGTGGCGATGCTCAAGGGGCGTGAGAACTACCTGTGTCTTCGGCGGTGGGAGATCCTGTTGCAGGAGCTCGTGAACGGGTTGGAGCGCGACAGGCTCGCGTTGCTGGCTCCGCTCGTGCGATGGCTCTCTGACACCGAGACGGGGGACATTGAAGAGAACTGCGCGTTCCTCGCCGACGCCGGCGCGCAGGAGCTGTGGAGCCGCCTGTACGACTCGCCTCACCACTGCGTTGGCGCCTTCTGCCCTCACATGGACGGCTGCTTCTCGATCCAGGCGCGTCGGCGGGCGCGGAAGGCGGACCTGGTGGTCGTCAACCACTCTCTTCTCCTCGCGGATGCAGCGGCCGACGGCGTCGTGCTCGGGAAGTACAGCCACCTCGTCATCGACGAGGCTCACGCGTTCGAAGCCGTGGCGCGAGCCGCGTTCACGGCAAGCCTGTCGCAGGGGATGGTCGAGCGCGTCGTCGACCAGCTGGCGCCGCCGCGCAACCGCCGCGGGGGTTGGGTGGGGCGACTCCCGCTCGCGCCGGAGGATGAGGAGTCGCTTCGCGCGGTGGACGCTGCGGCGGCGCTCCCCGGCCAGGCGGCGCGGCTCTTCCGCACGGTGGAGTCGGTGCTCCGCGAGGAGCGGCGCGGCCGGCTGCCTGACCTGTCGGCGGCGCGTGGAGCCATAGAAGGGTTCCGCGCGGCGGTCCGCGGGCTGGGCGTGAATGTCGAGGCGCTGGTCGAGCGGGTGCGCGAGGAGTCCGATCTGGCGCGGGAGGGCGAGGGCAGCCTTGCCGCGCTGAGCGAGCTCGAGCGCGCCGCGCAGCTGCTCGGCGGAGAGCCGGCCGAGAACTCAGTCCATTGGTACGAGCGCGAGGAGGGGCGGCTCGGCCTGCATGTGACGCCTCTCGACGTGGCCCCCATCCTCACGGAGCGGCTCTTCGCAGGCCTCGAGGCCGCCGTGCTGACGTCGGCCACGCTGTCGCTTCGGGGCGATTTCGCCTACATCTACCGCGCCCTCGGCCTCGAGAGTGCGTTCTCGGACGTCGACGGGATGGTGGCGGAGAACCCCTTCTTCTACGAGGGCCGGATGAAGATTCTCGTGCCCGGGCGCTTCCCCACCGTCCTCGGCGACGTCGAGACGTACGCCGAGGCGCTGGCCAACCTTCTCGCGGACCTGCACCGCGCGCTGCATCGAAACGGCCTCGTCCTGTTTACGTCGTATGACCTCCTCCAACGGGTACGAGAGCGCCTCGTGGGTGCTGTCCCGCTTCTCGCTCAGGGGGTCGATGGCTCGCGGACGAGCCTGGTGGAGCGGTTCCGGCGCGGCCGGGATGGGGCGCTGCTCCTCGGGACCGACAGCTTCTGGGAGGGCGTCGATCTTCCGGGCGAGGAGCTGGAAGTTCTCGTGGTCACCCGTCTCCCGTTTGCCGTGCCCAGCGATCCGGTGTTTGAGGCGCTCTCCGAGCGGTACGAGCGGATGGGGCGTGACCCGTTCCTCGAGCTGGCCTTGCCGCAGGCGGTCTTGCGACTGCGGCAGGGGGTCGGGCGCCTGATCCGAACCCAGAGCGATCACGGCGTCGTGGTCGTGACGGACGACCGAATCCGTACTAAGGGGTACGGAAGGAGGTTTGCCGAAGCGCTGCCGGTCGCCGTGGAAGAAGTCGAGACCGCCGAACGCCTCGTGCGGACGGCGGTGGCATGGTTCGAAGGCCTCGAACATGAGGAGGGGACTTCTCCGGCGCATTGACACGCGACGGACGAGCCGATAGAATGGCCTCAACCAACGGGTCAACATCCACATCCACTTACATAACTCAAGAATCGATGAGCATTTCCGTGGTGGTGCCTGCGTACAACGAGGCCGGCCGGATCGGGGCGGTGCTCGAGCCCGTTCTCCGGAGTCGTTTGATTGCCGAGGTCATCGTCGTGGACGATGGCTCGGAGGATCGAACGGCCGAGGAAGCGGGTGGCTTCCCCGTCCGTGTTGTCCGGCTGCCTGAGAATCGCGGGAAGGCGGCGGCGCTCGACGCCGGAGTCTCGGCGGCGAAGCACGACGTGTTCCTGTTCCTCGACGCGGACCTCGTGGGCCTGCGCACGGAGCACGTCGACCGGCTTATCCAGACGTACACGGAGCGCGGGCTCGACATGGTGGTGGGGATCTTCGCCGACGGTCGGAAGAACACAGACCTGGCACAGAAGATCAACCCGTACGCATCCGGGCAGCGGATTCTCCCTCGCCGCCTCTGGGAGCGCGCCAAGGAGAACGTGCAGGACATGAACTTCGGCATCGAGATCGCCCTGTCCAAGCTGGCCGCGAAGGAAGGGTGGTGCAAGGAGTACGTCAAGCTCGATGGGGTCACGCACGTCCTCAAGGAGCAGAAGCGGGGGTTCGCGAAGGGGTCTCTCGACCGACTTCGCATGTACGGCGACATGATCAAGTGGTTATTCAAGAGGCTCTAGATGAGGATCGCGATCGGGTCGGATCACACCGGGGTAGAGCTGAAGGCCCATCTCGTGGCCCACGTGCTGGGGGAGTACGTCGTGACCGACGTCGGGGCTCACTCGGCGGATCCCGTGGACTACCCGGATGTCGCGCGCGCCGTCACGAAGCTGATCCGGCGCGGCGACGCAGAGCGAGGGATCCTGATTTGCGGAACCGGCATCGGGATGGCGATGGCGGCCGGGAAGTTCCCGGGGATCCGCGCCGCGACGTGCACAGACTCGTACTCGGCGGAGATGAGTCGCCGGCATAACGACGCCAACGTGCTTTGCCTCGGCGCCCGCGTCCTCGGGATGGGACTCGCGGAGCACATCGTGCGCGCGTGGCTGGCCGCGCCGTTCGAGGGCGGACGCCACGCGACACGGGTGGGCAAGCTCGAGGACCGATCGGCCGGCGGGAGCGCCTAGAGGGCGAGGATCTCGCCGGAGCCGCGCCGTCCCTCGACGCGACGTTAGGGAAGATCACACATTCGAGGTGAGTGGGAATGGAAATCCGAGAACTGCGCCGCAAGACGATCGACGAACTCGAGCAGTTCGCCGACACGATTGAGATCAAGAACTCCAGGCAGATCGGGAAGGACGACCTTCTGCGCATGCTGATGGCGCACCTCGCGCGGAACAAGGATCTCCAGTTCGTCGACGGCATCCTGGAGCTTCACCCAGACGGGTACGGCTTCCTGCGAAGCGACAGCTGCCTTCCCGGGAAGGCAGACATCTACGTATCTCCGTCCCAGATCAAGCGCTTCGCGTTGCGGGACGGCGACCTCGTCTCCGGCCCGATCCGTGGACCCAAGAACAACGAGCGCTACTTCGCGCTGCTGAAGGCGGACGCCGTCAACGGGCGCGACCCCGAGGAGTCGCGGCGCCGGGTGAACTTCCAGGAGCTGACGCCGCTCCACCCGAACCAGCATCTCAGGCTGGAGCACGACCCGGAGGAGATCTCGACCCGGATCATCGACCTGTTCTGTCCGATCGGGAAGGGTCAGCGCGGACTGATCGTGTCTCCCCCGAAGGCGGGAAAGACGACGCTCCTGAAGAAGATCGCGAACGGGATCAACGCGAACTACCCCGACATCAAGCTGTTCGTCCTCCTCGTCGACGAGCGTCCTGAGGAGGTCACCGATTTCACCCGGTCGATCAAGAACGGCGAGGTCGTCGCCGCGACGTTCGACCAGGAGCCGAAGCACCACACGCGGATCGCCGAGCTGGTCACGGACCGCGCGAAGCGCCTCGTCGAGCTCGGGCACGACGTCGTCATCCTGATGGACTCGATCACGCGGCTCGCGCGAGCCTACAACCTCTCGATCCCGGCGTCCGGGAAGCTCCTGTCGGGCGGCATGGATCCGACGGCGCTGTACAAGCCGAAGGAGTTCTTCGGCGCGGCGCGGAACATCGAGGAGGGAGGGAGCCTGACGATCATCGCCACCGCCCTTGTCGACACGGGGAGCAAGCTCGACCAGGTTGTGTTCGAGGAGTTCAAGGGAACCGGCAACATGGAGCTGGTTCTGAACCGCGACCTCCAGAACCGCCGCATCTTCCCGGCGATCGACATCGAGCAGAGCGGCACGCGCAAAGAGGAGCTGCTTCTCGGCGAGAAGGAATTGAAGCGCGTGTGGATTCTCCGTAAGATGATTAGCGAGTTGAACGACCTGCAGGCAGCGATGCAGTTTATCAAGGCGAAGATGGAGGCGACGAGGGACAACGAGCAGTTCCTCGAGCTGATGAAAGGTGACTAGCCGGCCCAGGTACGGATACTCGTCCGCGAAGCCGATCCGCAAGGATCGGGTTCTGATCGCGCTTCTCGTCCTTGCCGCCTGCATCGTCATCCCGCTTCTCCTGCGCTCCGGGTGCGCCCGGCAATCGGAGGGCGAGCTCTCGGTCCTCTCGGAGAACCCGAGCGACCAAGCGGCCGCGGCGATCGCCACTCCGGCGCCGACAAGCGTCGATTCGGCGGTCAACCAGATCCTCTCTCCCGGCGGGTCCGCGGCGACGAAGCCCGCGGCTACGGCTCCAGCGGCCAGTGCACCCGCGAGCACGACGACGACCAAACCCGCGACGACGGCGCCGTCGACCTCGGCCGGTGCGATCGTCTCCTACACCGTGAAGACGAGCGACACCCTGTCGACCGTCGCCAGCGCGCTCGGCGTCAGCGTCCGCGTTCTGCGCGCGAGCAACCGCCTGCACGAGAACCAGGCGCTCGCGGCGGGGCAGGTGGTGTACGCGTCGCGCGCCGGCGTGATCCACACGATCAAGGCCGGTCAGACGCTCACCGACATCTCGCTGACGTATGCCGTGCCCGTCCAGACGTTGGCGTCGGCCAACGGGCTCTCGACCGCGTCGACGATCTACGCCGGCAGCCGGATCATCATCCCCGGAGGCACGTCGGCACTGTGGGACACCGTGGACGACCTGTCGAAGGGGACTGCGTCGGACTACATCTGGCCCGTCGAAGCCGATGTCGTGTCGACGTTCGGGTGGCGCGTGCATGAGGTCCTGGGGACACGACAGCACCACGATGGGATCGACCTCAACGTCCCCGAGGGCACGGTGGTGCGAGCCTCCGCCGGAGGCGAGGTCTACTACTACGGCGAACAGCCGGGGTACGGGAACCTCCTGATCATCGAGCACGCGGACACCTGGTACTCGATGTACGGCCACCTGAGCAGCTCTCTCGTCTACGTCGGCCAGTACGTCGAGGCCGGCCAACGTGTGGCGATGTCGGGGAACACGGGAATCTCCTCGGGGCCGCACCTTCACTTCGAGCTGCGGAGGGGCGAAGTCCCGGTCGACCCGCTCCGTTACCTCCCGTAGCGCGCCCCGGGGACGCAGGGGTGGGTTCCGAACGGTGCGCTACGTCCTCCCGGCGATAGCCCATGGGGATCGCGAAGCGAAGATCGATCCGTTACCCTCGGCAGACCGGGTAGGTGATTGTGGTTGGACGCGCTGATCATTGAGGGTGGGCGGCGCCTGTCGGGGCACATCGCGATCGAAGGCGCGAAGAACTCGGCGCTTCCAGCGTGCGTCGCCGCACTCCTGACGGACGAGCCGATCATCCTTCGGCGCGTTCCGCAGCTTCGCGACGTCAGCACGATCCTCTACACGCTCGGCGCTCTCGGGAAGCGCGTCGTGCGCAATGAAGGGGGCGTCGTCATCTCGGGGGACGGCCCACTGTCCGGAGAGGCGAATCCGTACTCCGTCCGCAAGATGAGGGCCTCATTCCTCGTCCTGGGGCCACTCGTTGCGCGCCTCGGTCGGGCGCGCGTCCCGCTGCCGGGAGGGTGCGTCATTGGCGCGCGTCCCGTCGACCTTCACCTGCGGGGGCTCGAAGCCCTCGGGGCGCACATCGAGGAGCACGACGGAGTCGTCGACGTGTCGGCGGACCGTCTGCGCGGCGCGCGGATCGAGCTTGGGTTCCCGTCGGTCGGAGCTACGGAACACCTGATGATGACGGCGACCCTTGCGGACGGGGCGACGGAGATCGCGAATGCCTCCGTCGAGCCCGAGGTGCTGGACCTCGTGGATCTCCTCCGCTCGATGGGGGCCGAGATCGAGGTGGACGAACGAACGATTCGCGTCGCGGGGTCGCGGGTTGGGGCCGCGGAGCACACCCTGATCCCGGATCGCCTGGAGGCGGGGACGATGCTCCTCGCGGCGGCGATCGCCCGCGGCGAGGCGACGGTCGATGACGTGGACCCGGAGCACCTGCGCCCGCTGGTGGACGCCCTACGGTCGGCGGGTGTCGACGTGCGGGAGGAGCGAGACAGCGTCACCGTCTCGGCCGGCGGCCCCCTTCGAGCCGCGGCGATCGAAACGGCGCCGCACCCGGGGTTCCCGACCGACCTTCATCCGCCGTTCGCCGCGCTGCTGACCCTGGCGGAAGGGACGAGCCGAGTGACGGAGACCGTCTTCGAGAGCCGATTCACATACGCCGTGCCGCTTCGTGCGATGGGGGCGCAGATGTCGGTCGAGGGCAGGACCGTGACGATCCGCGGGGTGGATCGGCTGCGAGCGTGCGCCGTGGAGGCGCCCGACATTCGCGCCGGGGCCGCCCTGGTCGTCGCGGCGCTCGCCGCGGAGGGAACGACGACGCTCACCGGGCTCGAGCAGATCGATCGTGGGTACGAACGGCTGACGGAGAAACTGCAGCTCCTGGGGGCGACGATTGAGCGACACAGCATCTAATGGAGAACGACGTCCGCTCGTCGAGGATCGTCTCGGCACGCGAGCGCGGGTGTATGGAAACGAGCGCGCTGTGCTCGTCGGCATCGATCGTGGACACGCCGGCGAGGGCCTGTTCGACGAACTTCAGTCCCTGGCCGACACGGCCGGAGTTGCCACGCTCGCGACCTTGGTGCAGAAACGGATGCGGCCGGATCCGGCGACCTTCATCGGCAAGGGCAAGCTGGAGGAGGTCCTGGCGGCGTGCGACGAACTCGGCGCCGACACAGTCATCTTCAACGATGAGCTTCGCGCGAGCCAAACGCGCAACCTCGAGGATGCGCTCGGCCGCAAGGTCATCGACCGCACCCAGCTCATCATGGACATCTTCGCCCAGCGCGCCGCCACGAAGGAGGCGAAGCTAGAGGTTGAGCTTGCGCAGCTTCGGTACGGGCTCCCTCGGTTGCGCGGATGGGGAGCCGCGCTGACGCAGACGGGGGGCGGAATCGGCACCCGCGGCCCGGGCGAGACGCAGCTTGAGATGGACCGCAACAAGATCACGCGACGGATTCACGCGATCGAGAAGCGCCTGCGGAACGCGGCCGAGGAGCGCGCTGTCCGTCGAAAGCTGCGAGGCAAGAGCGACCTCCCGCAGGTCGCCCTCGTCGGGTACACGAACAGCGGGAAGTCGACGCTGCTCAATCGGCTGACGAGCGCGGACAGCTTCGTCGAGGACAAGCTGTTCGCGACGCTCGATACGATGGTCCGACGGGGCCCGCTCCCCGAAGGCCGCGAAGCGCTGTTCACCGACACGGTGGGATTCATCCGGAACCTTCCCCACCATCTTATTCCGGCGTTCGCGGCGACCCTCGAGGCGGTTCGCTACGCGGACCTCGTCCTTCACGTTGTCGACATCGCTCGACCGTCGTGGAACGAGGACTTCCGCTCTGTCCTCGATACCCTGGAGCGTGAGGTCTTCCGCGACGGCGACGCTCGACCGCCGATCCTGAACGCGCTGAACAAAACCGACCTTTGCCCCGAGGATGCCGAGCGGGACCTTCCCGGCGTGCGGATCTCGGCACGCGACGGTGCTCACATCGATCGGCTGCTCGTCGCGATCTCGGAGGTCGTCTGCCCGGGGGATCGGGAGGTCGAACTCCTCGTCCCGTATGCGACGCTCGGGCGGTTCGGGAGCCTCCGCGACCCGCGGCGGGTCCGCTCGCTCGAGTACACCGACGAGGGGGTACGGGTTCGCGCGCTCTTGTCGCCAGCCGAGCTCGCGGAGGTCGAAGCCGGCGGCGGAAAACTCACCGCTTCCGCTTCTTCCCCGGCTGCAAGACCTCGATCTCGTCGACCGTAGCCTCGATCCGCTCCCGATCCTCGGTCAGGATCGTCACCGTCTGTCGGAAGATGCTGTGGGAGATCACTTTGCCCTGCTTCTCGCCGATCGCGACCTGGGCGCCGAGCTTCGGCAAGAGGGCGAGCTCGGCGAGGTAGGCCTCGTGCTCGTAGGCGAGGCAGCACATCAGCCGCCCGCACGCTCCGGTGATCCGCTCCGGGGAGACGAACAACTCCTGGTCGTAGGCGAGCTCCATCGGAACCGGCTTCGGGTCGCGGAGGAAGCGATGGCAGCAGATCTCGATCCCGCATCGGCCGATGCCGCCGCGCAGGCGCGCTTCGTCGCGGGCTCCCATCTGGCGCAGCTCGATGCGTGTGTTGAAGCGGCTCGCCAGGTCGCGTAGGAGGTTCCGGAAGTCGACCCGGTGGGGTGCTGTGAAGTAGATGCGGAGCTGCTTGCGGTCCAACGTGTACTCGGCGCCGACAAGGTGCATAGGCAGGTCGTGGTGCCCGATCGCCTCGCGCGTGGCGGTGAGGGTGCGCTCCGCGTCCGCCTGGTTGTAGCGGTGGGCGTCGAGATCGGCGTCCGTCGCCACGCGGACGACCCGCTCCAGCCGGCCGGAGAGCTCCTCGCCGGCCGGGACCTCGTCGGCGACGGTCCCAAGGCGCAGGCCGGTGCTCTCGACGACGCAGGAGTCGCCGACGTGGAGCGGCAGGTCCTGGGCATTGAAGTAGACGGCCTCGCGTTCGAGGTCGAGAACTCGCACGAGAACGATCCGGTCATTCGGCATGGATGAGCCCTCCGGCCGCGAAGAAGAGGGACAACAGGACTCCCTCCGCGGGCGCGAAAACGTGGAGCGCGCGATGGGCGCGGTCCACCGCGGCGCACGTCCGCTCGAGGTCGATTCGACGGAGCGGCCCCGCCGGCTCCCCGGCCTCCTCCGCGGCGATCGCCTCGCGAAGGAGGTCGAACGACGCCGCCAGCAGCTCCTGCAGGAAGAGGGCGAGGGTCGTTCGCTCCTGAGACGACAGACGCACGACGCCGGTCGCGCAGAGGCGTGGATCGAGGCGGACGGCCCGGACCACGATCTCGATCAGGGCTTCGCGACGCGCGATGGGATCGTCGCCGAGCGCGACGGCGACAAGATCGTCGACGCCTGCGGCCGTCGACCGCGCACGGGCGGCGGCTCGCGCGGCGGACGCGTCGATGCGCGAGCTCAGGAACCGCTCGAAGTCTCCGGGGCGGTCGGCGACGCGCGACAGCCACTGCGCCTCGTCCGCCGAGTATCCGCAGGCCGTCAGCCGCTCGCTGCGGGCCTCCCGCTCCTCGGGCGGCACACGGACGATCCGGCTGCGGGAGACGATCGTCGGAAGGAGCTCGCCGGCGTGCTCGGCGAGCAGCGCGAAGACCATCCCGCGCGGCGGCTCCTCGAGCGTCTTCAGCAGTCCGTTGGCGGCCTCGACGGTCAAGCTCTCGGCGCGCGCGACGAGGCACACCTTGCGGTCGCTCTCCACGGGCGTGAACTGGGCCGCGCGGATCGCGTCGCGGACCTGATCGATCCCGATCCTCTCCTTGCCGGCGGGGGCGGAGAGTTCGATGACGTCGGGGTGGAGCCCGCGCTCGGCGAGGGCGTGATCCGTGGGGCGGCTGGAAAGCATCGGCGCGGCGAGACGGCGGCCGAGCGCCTGTCGGTCGGCACGGGGCGGCACGAGGAACAGGGTCGCTGTGGCCGGGCTACGCGCATCGGATGCTGATGTCATCGCGATTCGAGAGTAGCACAGCCCCGAGCGGCGCGCAATCGTCAGTCGGCCGGAGCCGCGAGGATCTCCTCGATGAGTCCGACGATGGCCTCGCGGTCGCGCGGCGACAGCGCGCGGACGCCGTCGGGAAGAGCCACGTGCTCGTCGGTGACGACGGCGACGACGTCGATCTCCCCCGCCAGCGGCTCGCGGCGCAGGTCGCGGCCTCGCCGGAACACCTCGATCTTCGGCCAGGGACCATGCTTGAACCCCTCGACGAGAACCAGGTCGCAGCCCGCGAACAGCCGCTCCAAGTCGGCGGGGAGATCCTCATTCTCGTGCTGCCACGTGAGCGACGACGTGCGCTCGCCGCGCAGGAGGACTCGGGTGGCGCCCGCGGCGAGGTGTTGCTCGCTGTCGGAGCCGGGGCGGTCGACCGCCCCGAGGTGGGGAGCGTGCTTGACGGCGCCGACGTGGTACCCGCGCTCGACGAGGAGGGGGATGATCTCGACCAACAGGCGAGTCTTCCCGCTGTCATGGTGGCCGATGAACGACACGACGGGGATCACGGCGCCGTCCTCCCCACGCGGCCGGCGCAGTCGGCGAGCCCGAGGCGGCGCAGCGTTGCGTCGCTCGGTCCGTATCGCGTGTAGCCTCGCTTGCGGTAGTAGGCGGACACGGCCTGCGCCATCGCCTTCGGATCGACTGGATGACCGGCGCTGGCGCCGCGGGGCAGCGCTTCGGCGAACCGCCGCGGGAGAGCGTCGTCGTCCATGACATGGCCGGCTCGTCCGGAGAGGAGCCGAAGGAGCGCGTAGTTGCGCGCGCCGATGCGCTGCATTTCGTCCGCGTCCACAACGAGGCCCGTCGCGGCTTCGAGTAGAGAGCGGATCGCCGGGAAGCCGTAATTCGGCCCGGTCTCGCTCGTCGTGAAGCAGCACAGGACGAGCGAGTTCGTGAACGAGCGGAGATCCTCAAACACCACCGCCGGCTCGACCTTGTCGAGGAGGGTGAACCGATCGTAGGTCTGCGTAACGCCGAGCTCCGGACAGGGAGACTCGCGCGTGAGCATCGTATCGTGCATGCCCTCCATGTGATTCGCTCCGCGTGGGGTGGTGGCATAGGAGATCCCCAGGCCTTGTTTTCCCCGCGGCTCATGCATCGGCAGCTCGACGCCCTTGATCGTCATCGCGAAATCGGCGCCGAGGTCGCGGGCGAAGATGTCGAGCCCGTCGGCGAGCCGATCGCCGACTCCCTCGCGACGTGCCAGGGCGTGAACCACGGACACGACGGCGCGCGGGTCGCCCCAGGCGACCTCCTCGTCGATCAGACCCTTCTCGCACGCCTCCATGAGGAAAGCGACGGCCACCCCGGCGGAGATCGTGTCGAGCCCGTAGTCGTTGCACAGCTGGTTCGCGAGCGCGATCGAGGCAAGGTCGCCGTTCAGGCACAGCGACCCGAACGCGGCGACCGTCTCGTACTCCGGCCCCCCGAACTCCGGGAGGACCTCGCACCCGTCGAACGTCGTCTTCACCATACGCTTGCAGCGCACCGGACACGCAGCGCACGTGTCGCGTTTGACGAGGATCGTGTCGTGCATCCGCTCGCCGCCGATCGCGTCGGCGTCGTCGAAGACGCCCTCGGCGAAGTTGCGCGTCGGCAGGATGCCCTGCTCGGACAGCCATGGCACCCCGGACGCCGTCCCGTACTCGCCGAACCCCTGCGGGCCCTTCTCGAGGAACCGCTTTGCGTAGGCGGCCCGCTCCGTCCGGAATCGCGTGGCGTCGTGGAGCGGCTTCTCAGTGTGGCCTCGCACGGCGATCGCCTTGAGGCGCTTCGAGCCCATGACCGCGCCGAGGCCGGGGCGTCCGGCGGAGCGAGTGCGGTCGTTGATGATGCATGCCTGGGACACGAGCGACTCGCCGGCAATCCCGATCGAGCTGACGCGCGCGCCGGGGTGACGCCCCTGCAACGCCGTCTCAGTCTCTCCGGTTCCCCCGCCCCACAGGTCGTCGGCCGGGTGGAGCGTGGCGACGCCGTCGAGGAGGGAGAGGTAGACAGGGCGCTCCGATCGGCCGCGAACGAGGATCCCGTCGTACGCTGAACGTCCAAGCTCGTGGCCGAAGTATCCGCCGGCGTACGAGTCAGCGACGCACCCGGTCTTCGGCGAGACGGCGAGCACCGCATGCCGCCCGGCGCCGACCACGCCCGTTCCCTGGAACGGGCCGGTGGCGAAGGCAAGGATGTTATCCGGACCGAGAGGATCGACGCGGGCGGGCAGCTCGTCGAGGAGGATGCGCGCCGCGATTCCCTTGCCGCCGAGGTGAAGGCGCGACCACGCCTCAGGGACTGCGTAGTCGCGGATCCTGCCGGTCGACAGGTCGACGTCGAGGTAGCGCCCGTAGCGTCCATCCATGCGTGCCCTCCTTCGCTTACCCAACATCTTACTGGACGATGCGGCGGACATCCGAGCCCGTTGCGAGCCCGCTCCGCGCCCCCGATAATCCGATGCGATGTCGTCACAGAAACCCGATCACGAGGTGAATCGATGAGAACGCTTTCCCAAGTTCTGCGAGACACGACCTCGAAGTTCCCCGCGCGCCCGGCGATCCTCGACCCGAGCGGCACGACGCTGACCTACGCGGAGCTGTCGGAGAAGGTCGACCGGCTCGCCCGCGGGCTCCTCGACCTCGGCGTCGGGAAGGGCGAGAAGGTCGGGCTCTGGATGCCCAACATCCCTGAGTGGGTCGTCGCCTACTTCGCCATCGCCCGGATCGGCGCCGTCGTCGTGCCGATGAACACGCGCTACAAGACCCACGAGGTCGAGTACATCCTCGGGAACTCGGAGGCGACGACGCTCTTCGCCGTGGATGCGTTCGTCGGCATCGACTACCTCTCGATGATCGGCGAGATCCGCCCCAAGCTCCCGAACCTGAAGCACGTCGTGATCGTCGGCAAGCCCGGAAAGGACATGCACCGGATCGACGACGTCATGGAGCGCGGCGCCCGCAGCCCCGCCGGCGGCAAGCTCGCGAAGCGCGAGGCCTTGTGCAAAGCGGAGGACAACGTCTTCATCCTCTACACCTCGGGGACGACCGGCAACCCCAAGGGCGCGATGCTGTCGCACCACAACATCGGACACAACGGCGAACAGGTCACGGAGGTACTCCACGCGAGCGAGAGGGACGTGTTCCTGCTTGCCGTCCCGTTCTTCCACTGCTTCGGCTGCGTCATGGGGATCGCCGGGGCGATCACGTGGGGCGCGAGCATGGTCCCGATGCAGGTGTTCAAGGCGAACGAGGCGCTCGAGCTCGTCGAGCGGTTCGGCGTGTCCATCCTCTACGGCGTCCCGACGATGTTCGTCCTCGAGCTGGAGGAGAACCGCAAGGGGAAGCCCGGCGGCGGGAAGTATGACATCTCGACCCTGCGCACCGGAATCATGGCCGGCGCTCCGTGCCCGGTCGAGGTCATGCGCGGGACGATGAGCGAGATGCACTGCAACGTGTCGATCGCCTACGGCCTCACCGAGGCGTCGCCGGTGATCACGATGACGCGCTTCGATGACCCGATCGAGCGCCGCGTCGAGACCGTCGGCCGCGCCCTCGAGGGGATCGAGGTCAAGATCGCCGATGACGACCAGAAGCCGGTCCCGAAGGGCGAGACGGGCGAGCTGGCGTGCCGCGGCTACAACGTGATGATGGGCTACTACAAGATGCCAGATAAGACCACGGAGGCCATCGACAAGGAAGGCTGGCTCTACTCGGGCGACCTCGCGACGATGGACGCCGAGGGGTACATCAAGATCGTCGGGCGGAAGAAGGACATGCTGATCACCGGCGGGTTCAACGTGTACCCCGCCGAGATCGAGGAGTACCTGTTCACCCACCCGAAGGTCCTTAACGTCTCCGTGATCGGCGTTCCCGACCCCGTGTTCGGCGAGGTCGCCGCCGTCTACGTCATCCCGAAGCAGGGCGTGAAGATCGATCCTCAGGAGCTCGTCGACTACTGCGCGAAGGAGATCGCAAACTTCAAAGTGCCGCGCTACATCGTCGTCGTGAACGAGCTTCCGATGACCCAGTCCGGCAAGATTCAGAAGTTCCGACTGCGCGAGATGGCGCAGGAAGCGTTTGACGCCGGGAAGATGGTCAAGCTCTCCCCGTCGGGCGGCGAGAAGTGAGCCCCGGGTCCGGGCGCGACGCGTACCGAGGCGCGAGTGTGACGCGCATCACTGTCGACCCGAACGAGGTCGTGCGCCTCGCCTCCGACCTCATCGCGATCGAGAGCCACAGCGCGACCCCCGGACGCGAGGGAGCGATCGGCAGCTTCCTCGTCGAGTGGTTTCTGTCCCGAGGTGTCGACGCCAGGCTTGTGCCGGCCCTCGACGGCCGCCCGAACGTCGTGGCGCGGGTCGATCTCGGCGCCCGCGGCCCCGCGCTGCTCTTGAACGGGCACCTCGACACCGTTCCCGCCGGCGACATGAAGGATGCGTTCTCTCCGCGGATCGAGGATGGCGTTCTGTGGGGCCGCGGCGCATGTGACATGAAGTCGGCTGTCGCAGCCATGGCGTGTACGTTGGCTGCGACAGCTAGGGAGTTGCACGGGAAGCCCGCAACTCCTGGCGATGGTGCGGCAAAGGCTTGTGTTCTTGCCGCGACGGCTAGGCAGTTGCGCGACCGGTCGCTCGCAACTGCTCGGGCTAGGGAGTCTCGTCTCCTTGCAGGAACCCTGATCTTCGGTGGCACGGTCGATGAAGAGACGGGGTCGCTCGGCGTGAAGCGGCTCGTCGAATCCGGCCTGAAGGCCGACTACGCCGTCGTTGGCGAGCCCACGCGCCTCCGAGCCGCCATCGCTCACAAGGGCGCCTGCTTCATCCGCATCGGGCTTGTCGGCCGCGGTGCCCACGGAAGCTGCCCCGAGAAAGGCGTCAGCGCCGTGTCGTACGGCGCGCGGATCCTCACCGCGCTCGAGGATGAGCTGCGCCCACGCCTCGCGAAGCGAACGCACCCGCTGCTCGGCGCCTCCACCGTAAGCGTCGGCAGGATCTGCGGCGGCACCGAGCCGAACATCGTCGCTGAGCGGTGTGAGCTCTACGTCGACCGCCGCACCCTTCCGGGCGAAGTCGATGCGCTCGCCGACGTGCGCGCAGTCGTTGCGTCGATCTGCGACCGCCTCGACGGGCTGTCGTACGAGATCGTCGAGATGGACCGCACATCGGTCGTGCCCCACGTCGCGCTTGGAACCCCGCCCGACTCCAAGCTCGCACGGGCGTGCGCCGCCGCGTGCCGCGACGTCGGAGTCCCCGCCGAACCCGTCGGCGTTACCTACTGGACTGACGGAGCGCACCTCGCCGCAAGCGGAATCGAGACCGTCATCCTCGGTCCCGGCGACATCGCCCACGCCCACGGCCCCAACGACCACGTGCAGATCGCCGATCTCCTCAAGGCGGGAGATATCTACCTTCGGATCGCGGATGCTCTGCTCCGGGAGTAGCACGCGCCGGGCTTGCGGCACCCTCAGGGTGCGGACTCGCTGTCGTCCGGGATCTCCGTCTAGGCGGTGTACGCCTGGCGGCGCATGCTCAACACGCTCAACACGAGGGTCACGAGGGCGATGGCGCCGAGGACGGAGAGCTCGAATCCCAGTTCGCCGAGGCCGGATCCGGTCAGCATGACCTTGCGCAGAGCGGAGTTGGCGTAGGTGAGAGGGATGGCGTAGGAGAACGGCCGCATGGCCGCCGGCATGCTCTCGAGCGGCCAGAAGACGCCGCTCAGCATGATCGACGGGATCAGGAGGAAGAGCACGAACTGCATCGCCTGCGCCTCGTTCTTCGCCAAGGTCGAGATGAGGGTCGCGAGCCCCTGCAGGCCGACGGCGAACAGGAAAACGACGAGCACCACGGCGCCCGGGCTCCCGACGAAGCGGATGTGGAAGAGCAGGATCGATGCGATGAGCAACTCGGCGGCTTGGAAGATGGCAATCAGACTGAACGCCAGCGTGTAGCCGAGGGTGACCTGCCAGGCGCTGGCCGGCGCGATCAGGATGCGCGTCAACGTGCCCCCGGTGCGTTCGCGAACGACGGCCATCGCGGTCAGCATGATCGTGATCAGGGTCATCGCGAAACCGATGATGCCGGGAGCGGTGAAGTCGAGCATCTCGATCTTGCCCTCGTACAGCGGGCGCACTTCGAGCAGCGAATCGGCGGTCAGAGACGACTGCTGAGTCGCAAGCACCTTCGCGAAGGCGACGTTGAGCGCCTCGAGGACGGCGGCGGCAATGAGCGGATTGGAGTCGTCGACCACGAGTGTCGTCGGCGGCGTGTCGACTCGATCGCTGGGCAAGACGGTGACGGTGTTCCCCTGGAACCGGACCCTTGTCCTGCCCCCGGCGCGAACGGCTTCGTTGACGACCGTGTTGGAGAACGAGCTCGGAAAGACCAGAGCGGCCCAGACGCCGTCGCCGACGGAGGCCAGCGCTGCGTCGGCGTCGTCGAGCGTTGTGACGCTGAACGTCTTCGGGTCGAGGGCGTCGACGAACGCCGAGGCGAGATGGGGGGCCAGGGTGATACGGCCCAGTTCCGCGGTGCGCACCGAGGCGAGGCCGTTGTCGGCATTCACGACGACGATCTCGAGATCCGAGTACGAACCGGAGAACGAGTTGCCGTACAGGAGAACGAAGAACAGCGGCAGGATCACGATCAACGCCATGGTACGAATGTCGCGTACGATCCGGCGAAGCACGTTCTTCATCACGGCGAAGCTCGTCACGACTTCACCTCGTTGCGTTCCTGCAGCTCGATGAACGCGTCGTCCAGGTTCGTCTTCCCGGTCTCTCTTAGGATCTCGTCCGGCGTGCCTTGGGTGAGAAGGCGACCGGCCATCAGGAAGCCGACCACGTGGCAACGTTGCGCCTCCTCGACCAGGTGGGTCGTCACCACCAGGGTGACGTCCTGTTCCGCAAGCGCGCTGAAGTAGTCCCAGAAGGAACGGCGGAGCTTCGGGTCGACGCCCGCCGTCGGCTCGTCGAGGAACGCGAGCCGCGGCTTGTGCAGCAGGCTGATCGCCAGCGAGACGCGCCGCCGCATGCCGCCGGAGAGAGAGCCTACGCGGTCTCGCCTGCGGTCGCTCAACTGGACGAGATGGAGCAATTCGTCCGCTCGTTCCCGCACATGAGCGCGGCGAAGGCTGTACAGCTCCCCGAAGAACTCGAGGTTCTGCATGACGGAGAGGTCGTCGTAGACGGCGAAGTCCTGCGGCATGTAGCCGAGTTGGGACCGGACTCGGGTGTTCGGCATGCGCCAACCCAGGAGACGCGCCTCGCCTTCGTCCGGACGAAGCAACCCGCAGAGCGTGCGAATGAGCGTCGTCTTGCCGGCGCCGTTTGGACCGGCAAGCCCGTACAGCTGTCCCTGCGGCACCGACAGGCTGAGGCCGTCGAGCGCGACGTGCTTCCCGAATCGTTTTCGAAGCCCCTCGGCGCGGACGACCTGCTCGTCGGCCATCAGAAGAGATCCGCCTCCAGGTGAACGGCCAGAGACAGAGTGATCTCCTCATCGCCGGTCGCGTACTGGGCGCCGCCGACGAGGCTCAACCCGACGGAGCCGAGAATCTTCGTCGTCAGACTCCCGGAAGCCGCGTAGGAGAAGACGGTTGCGTCAGACTTCGTCCACATGCGGTCGACGGACACTCGCCCGCTCGCTCGCGCCGTCCACCCGTCCGGCAGACGGCGTGCGTACGACACCTGGGCCTCGAGGCTCATCTCTTCGGGCCGAGCCAGGCGGAACTTCGCCTCGGCGCTCGAGTTGAGTTGCGATACTGGATCCGGGACGGCCGCGAAGCGAGCGAGAAGGATCCCCGTGGCCGCGAGAGCGAACTCGGGATGGAGAATGGCCGAAGCGCCGAGGCGCGCCTGGACGTCGCTGCCGCACAGCCGGGTCTCATCGCTCGACTGCAGGACCTCTTCGATGGCCAACAGCCCGCGGATGCCGATCTCGTTGCCGAGCACAAGGCCTGTGGCGACCAGCCGTTCGGACACACCGACCAGTCTCTCGCTGTCGGTGGGACCGCTCTCGCCGAGGATCTGCGCCAGGTCGAGCAGCGCACCGTCGGTCAAGGGGGCCAGGAGCTCTCCGAGGTCGAGCAAGTCGTTCTGGATCCGGATTGCCTGTGCGAGGGGGGTAACGTCGCGGAAGCGGCCGCTGCCGAGGCCGCCGGTCAGGTCAATCCCGAGACCGGTCCGGGTCGATGCGTCGAGGTCGACGACGCCGACGCCGAACACGTCGCCGGTGAGGAACGCCCGAAGGCTTCCCGCCCCGGACAGATCAGCGGTCCACCCATCCCCGGCCCCACGAACCTCTGTGTGAGCATTGAGCGCTCGCGCGAAGGCGAGAGACGAGTACAGCCCCTCGTAGTCGGCGACGAAACTGGCTGACATGGCGCTGTTGCGGTCGTCGGCATACGGGTCGTCGTACCAGTTGAACGTCCCCTGGACGCCGAGATCGGAAATCCGGCTCTCCGGGGGCTCGTAGTCACAAATCGACAGCGTCCCCTCCCGGGCGACAGCGGGAAGCGAAGCGATGAGAAGCGTCACCACGAGCGCCCGGCACGCAATCCTGTTCATCGATCCCCGCCTCACACGACTGTCTGCCGAGCGTACAGCCGGCATGGGGGACGGTCAAGCGGCGCTCGGGTCCGGGCGATCTTGGGACCGCCTCTGGCTACGCGTCGTGACGGTTGCGCCGCCGGTGCGCTAGACTGAGGGCACACAGACGGGCTGAGGTTGGACGCAGGCGACCCGGCCTCCGCACGTCCTTGCCTGGTTCGAGGCGCGAGAGCTGCAGAAGGAGGGGAAATGGGCAGACGAGGTTTCGGGGTGATAGCGATCTGCGCGGCGGTAGCCATGGTGGCTCTGGCCGAGCCGGAAGCCTATGTGCGCCACATCGTCGAGGACAGGATCGAGGGTTCCTACATCACGAACGTCCCCGACGACTCGCAACCTCCACCGAACCCTCTCGGTTTTCGCTCGGTGGACAACTGGTGCGCGCCGCTCGCGGCAGCCAACGCCATCGTCTTTCTCGACCAGGTGGCGGAGGCGGAGTGGGCCATCAAGGTGAGCGGCGGCTTCTCCCCTGACGCCCTCAGCGCGTACCTTGGCTACTTCCTTGCCACGAACGGCGAGGGCAGTCCGGATCGCGACAACGCGTCGTTGCGCCGACCGGGGACCCTGAACAGCGACATCCCTGCGGGGGTTGCGGGCTTCGTGCGGTGGAGCGGAGGCAGGCCTCCCGTCCCGATGTCGAAGGAGAGCTACGCGTGGCACGTGGATCTACGTGAGGCGGATGCGGGGCTCGAGACGCTGTGGGAAGCGTACTGCGAAGTGATCGAAAAGGGCATTCCAGCCGTCTTGTGCTTCGCCTTCTGGAATCCAACGAATCCGACCGCGCTGAAGCTCCTTCTTTCGTCAGGCGACGTAGCGACGGTCAGCGTCTACCTGTGGGGGGAGCCGCTTCCATCCACCGAGCTGTTGCGAAAGGAGGACGGCAAGATCCCGGAGGAGGAGTGGGACGAGAAGCGGGGGATCGGGCACGCCGTCACCGGAGTTGGATTCCTCAAGGGCGATCCGGATGGCGACGGTCCCCTTCCTGAGGGACTGTGGGCGATCGTTCACGACAACTGGAGCACGACGGCCGAGGATGTAGTGATCCCCTGGGATCACCTGACGGCGCTCGTTCGCTTCCTCCCCGAGTGAAGCGTCCGACCTCCGAGCGACCGCCTG
>Ga0209609_10000129_pt1 | contig 43994 bp, 40 predicted proteins | sample LakKivw325mmetaG_FD_184136 | JGI IMG/M metagenome (GOLD analysis project Ga0209609, IMG submission 184136) | Anoxic lake water microbial communities from Lake Kivu, Rwanda to study Microbial Dark Matter (Phase II) - Lake Kivu water 325m metaG... | ecosystem: Environmental > Aquatic > Freshwater... | reverse complement strand
AGAAAAGAAATAACTGCCTCAGGGGCGATCGATTCATCGATCGCCCCTGCTTTTCCTCACCACCCAGTCCACTTTACTCCATATTCCCTGAAGGATACGGACATCCCGCTCCTCCATCGGGCTCTCCCCGAACAGCCGCCTGAACGTCTTCATCATCCTTTTCGAGTTCCGGGTTTCTAAGAATCCGATGCTGAGGAGTGTCTTCTCCATATGGTCGAACATCCTCTCCCTCTGCTCGGATGAGGCCATCGCAACAGCGGGTTTTGAAATGGTCTCACGGGTCTGAAAAAGCTCATAGGAGATAACCATGACTGCCTGGGCGAGATTGAGAGAGGGAAAGGTTGTTGAAGAAGGAATCCTTACATAAAGGTGACAGAGGCCTAACTCCTGATTGGTCAGCCCCTCTTTCTCTGAGCCGAATACAATTCCCACTGAGTTCATTTCTGAAATGGGGGCCAACTTCCGAATCATCTCTCTGGGGGTGAGAAGCGGAATTCTTCCTCTCCCTGTTCGTGAAGTCGTCCCGACGACACATCCCATATCAGAAATGGCCTCCCTGAGTGTTGGGAATTCTCCCGCCCTTTCTAAGATATCCTCAGCCCCGGAGGCCAATTTATAAGCGTCAGGATGGAGAGGTGAGTTCCCCTCCACCAGGATCAATTTGCAAAGACCCATGTTTTTCATGGCCCTTGCCACGGAGCCTATGTTCTCATGGAATCTGGGTCTCACCAGGATAATACTGACCGCATCGAGATTGACTCCTTCTCTCATATTCTATATTATACCTTTACCCGTCAGCCTTGACTATCCATTTTTTTTATCTTATTTACATCCGTTAAATGAAAGGGAGAAGTTGAAGGCAAAGGTTCCCTTTTTTGATTTGACTCATCAATTCCTCTTCTTGAAAGAGGAGATCCAATCCGCTTTGGACGAGGTCTATAAGACCCAACAGTTCATCCTGGGACCTCCCGTACAGGCCCTTGAACAGGCTATTGCGCCTTATTGCCAGACCCGGTATGCAGTGGGAGTTGCCTCCGGGTCGGATGCCCTTCTGCTTTCACTCATGGCCATAGGAATCGGACCCGGAGACGAGGTGATCCTCCCTCCCTTTACCTTCTTTGCAACCGCCGGGTCTGTCTCTCGCCTCGGAGCGATCCCCGTCTTTGCGGACATCGATCCGGAGACGTACAACATCGATCCCGCCGGAATCGAAGAGAGGATCACCTCGAAAACGAAAACCATCCTCCCCGTCCATCTTTTCGGGCAGTGTGCGGAGATGGATCCCATCCTTCAAATCTCAAAAAAGAGAGGCATTCATGTGATCGAAGATGCTGCCCAAGCCTTAGGGGCTGAATATAAACCCAGGTCTCATTCGGATAGCCGGAGAGCCGGTGGGATGGGAGATCTGGGATGTCTCTCTTTTTATCCGACAAAAAACCTGGGGGCTTTCGGTGATGCCGGAATGGTTGTGACCAATGACCCCGATCTTTCCGAAAAGGTCAGACTCCTGAGAGCTCATGGTAGCCAGCCCAAATACTATCACAAATGGATCGGAATCAATAGCCGCCTGGATACCCTTCAGGCCGCTATCCTTTTAGTTAAATTTAAATATCTTGAGAAATGGACCGAAGCCAGACAGAAGAGGGCCACAAGGTACCAGGAACTTCTCCAGGAACTCATCCGATCCGGAGTGGGGTTAAGGCTTCCAGGGATCCAATATAAAAACCGCCACATCTTCAATCAGTATGTGATCCGTGCACCCAAAAGAGACCGATTGAGAAAGTTCTTAACGGAAGAAGGGATTGGAACGGACATCTATTATCCCCTTCCCCTCCATTTACAGGAATGTTACTCCTCTTTAAAATATCGGCTCGGGGACTTCCCGGTTTCTGAGCAAGTTGCCAGAGAAGCCTTGGCCCTGCCGATTTACCCTGAATTAACTGAAGAGCAACAGGATAGGGTCGTTGATCGGATCAGTGCCTTCTATCGGAAAAAATAGATTGAACCACGTTTTGCCGTCCTATCCTTTTCTTTATTAAGTGAGGATAAAGAATGAGCGTTGATCAACTTCTCAAAAGGATCCTTAAGAAAAAAGTGTCGGTAGGCATCATCGGGTTGGGGTATGTGGGCCTCCCCTTGGTTTTAAGGTTTTGTGAGGAAGGCTTTAAGGTCATCGGTTTCGATGTCGACCGGAAAAAAGTGGACCTCCTCAAGAGAGGAAGAAGTTATTTAAAAAACATTCCCTCTTACCGCATCACCCGATTCATCAGGAATGGCCTTTTAGAGGTTACGGATAATTTCTCCCACCTGCGAAGACCGGATTGTATCCTGATCTGTGTTCCCACCCCTTTAACCGAAAAGAAAGAACCCGATCTCCAGTATATTGAAAATACAACGGCCTCGATCCAATCCCATTTGAGGAAAGGTCAACTGATCGTGCTTGAAAGCACAACCTATCCGGGAACCACTGAAGAGTTGATCCGACCAAGGTTGGAATCCACCGGTTTGAAGGTTGGAAGAGATTTCTTTCTCGGCTATTCTCCAGAGAGGGAGGACCCCGGGAATAAAGGATTTACCACCTCCCAGATCCCGAAAGTGGTCTCCGGAGTAACCCCTTCTTGTAAGAAGATGGTCGCCACTCTCTATGGTCAGGTCATTCGAAAGGTTATTCCGGTTTCTTCACCCAAGGTGGCGGAGCTGACGAAACTCCTTGAAAATATCTATCGAAGCGTCAATATCGCTTTGGTCAATGAGTTGAAAATGCTGGCAGACCGGATGGGGATTGACATCTGGGAGGTCATCGAGGCGGCGAGCACCAAACCATTTGGATTCACCCCTTTCTATCCGGGCCCGGGGATGGGTGGACACTGTATTCCTGTTGATCCCTACTATCTTTCCTGGAAGGCGCAGGAGTATGATTTTGCAACAAGATTTATCCTCCTCGCAGGGGAGATTAATGTCCATGTTCCCTACTATGTGGTCTCCAAGGTTCAGGACGCCCTCAATGGAATGGGAAAAGGCCTTAAAGGTTCAAAGATTTTGATTTTAGGGGTGGCCTATAAAAAGGATGTCGATGATGCCAGAGAATCCCCTGCCCTCGCCATCATGGATCTCCTTCAAAAGAAGGGAGCCACCCTTCTCTATCATGACCCATTCATCCCCATCCTCCCCCATTTCAGAAAATACCATTTCAAACTACAATCTTCCCCTCTCACTCTCCCGCTGTTGCGCCGGATGGATGCCGCAGTCATCATTACGGATCATAGCCAGGTGGATTATGAAGGCGTGGTGAAAAATGTTCCGATCGTCATCGACACCCGGAATGTGACCAAGGGGATGAAGCGATGGAATAAGAAGATCGTCAAGGCATAAGCCACCCGTTTTTCCCGCCATCCATGCTGATCATCCATTGAGTGAAAAATGGAAGTATCTGAATCCGGCCCTCCTGGGAGGGACTATATTTTTTAGATGGATGAAATTTCTTTTTCCATACATTTGGGTTACCATGAGGGGATTCAAATGAGTGAAGCTCCTCGCCCACAGGGCGGGGCTTCCCGGAAAGGAAATCTCATTTATATTGTGCCCCTTGACCCCGCCTACAAGGCGGGGCTTGCGGGGCACTTACCGGTCAACGGTCCAATGAAAAGAGGGGAAGGAAAATGAGGAGGAATAGAAAAAGCGGGTTTATCCTGATAGCCCTGATCCTGTCTTTCTTTCATTTACCTTCAAATGGATTGGCTCAGGATGATGAAGAAACCCGTCTCACGCTTCAAGGGTTTCAAGGTGTATATGTGGTAGTCCAGCAACTGAGCCCGATAATAGAAAAAAATGGGCTGACCACAGATCAACTGCAAAAGGACACGGAATCAATACTTCAGAAGGCTGGGATAAGGGTATTACCCAGGGGGGAATTTCTGAAAACAGCCGGGAAACCCTATCTTTATGTCAATGCAAATATTTCCATGCTGAGAACCCAAATAACAAGATATATTTTTTATGTCAGAGTCGAGTTTAATCAGGATGTCTCTTTGGTAAAAAGTTCGATGGTCGTGCCTGCTGTCACTTGGTCAACTGGCGGATGGGGCATTGATTTTAGTTTAGAAAATGTCCATGAGGTCATAAGAAATCAAGTCGGGAAGTTTGTGATTGCTTATTCGGCCGTAAATTTGAAATAGGGGAAAAACTTCTTTTTCAGGATACGGTAAAAATAGAACCGCCCCCTTTTAGGGATGATTTCGCCAGAAATGGTAGAGGTAGAGCTGAGCATAACCCGCATAAGGACCAAAATGGTCTGAAACAAATTCCTCCACCGCGTGATCTCCGACCTTTCTCCCGTTGAAATAAATCTTTTGTAACCCCTTTTTAATCCAGGTATCGATTGGAAAGGCCTTAAGGAAATCAAGAGAATAAAGCAGTGTACAATCAGCCACCTTTTTACCTACGCCGGGGAGCTCCATTAATATCTTCCTTGCTTCATGATAGGAAAAACCTTTCAGGGCAAGAAGCTGGCGACGATCGATACACCGGTGGGTCTGGATCAGGTAATCCGTTCGAAAACCCGCCCGGACCGATTCCAGCTGGAAAGGGTTTTGGATAGAGCGGGGCTCCGGAAATCCGTAACCCACATGTTCCTTCCAGCGGATCTTCTCTCCGGAGGATTGACAGAGCGCCTCAATCATCACACGAATTTGAGGGATGGACTTCGCAGAGGAGCATAAAAAGGAGAGCAGGCATTCCCAGGGGTCCTGCCGGATCAATCTCATCCCTGAATATTTCCTGATTGCCTGGTGGATGACCGGATCCCGGTCAATCTCTCTGAGGATTTGCCCCATATCATCATTCAATCTTAGAAATTCGGTGAGAAATTTTTTATCCACCCCTTCATAAAAGAGGAGGTCTCCCTTCTGAGAGAGGGAAAAGATCCGGTGATGGGATTGAATAAGATAAGACCCTCCGAGCCGTGTAAAACGAAAGAATTGCCCGGATTCCAGGGTATCTCTGAGTGAAAACGGGTAAATCCTCAGATATCCGCTCATTCCTTCTTTTCTCGTGGGGGACGGATAATGGCAATGGCATAGGCATCGAAACGGAAATACTCTTTTACCACCCGCGCGACATCTTCCCTCTTCACCCCCTGGATCTCCTGCGGGTACCTCTCATAATGGTCGAATCCGATCCCATAAAGTTCATCGAAGGAGATCTGGTTGGCCTGAGATCCATTGGTCTGAAGCCCGATCTCAAAATTCCCGATAAGGTACCTCTTCGCCCTTTCAACCTCCTCCTCTGTAAGACCTTCCTCTTTCACTTTTTTCAATTCCCTCAGAACCCCCTCGATCGCCCGATCCAATTTGTCAGGATGAGTCCCCATATAGACACCAATATATCCCGGGTCCAGATTGGGATTGGCCATAAAGCCCAAGGCATAGGCCAGGCTCTCCTTATCTCTTAACTCATAGAAGAGTCTCCCTCCCTGACCGGAAAGGGCCGCATCCAGAACCTCCATGGCATAGCGATCCTTGCTCTGAAAGGTGATCCCGGGAAATCCTAAAACGAAATGGGCCTGTTCCTTCTTTTTAAATACCTCTAGTTTCTTGATTTCCCGGAGGGATGGGTCTCCCGGAATATCAGGAGGGGTGAAACGCTTCTTGGGAAGATGTCCAAACTCCTTCTTCACAGATGAGATGACCTGGTCCAAATTTACATCTCCTACAAGGGTTAATACCATGTTCTCCGGAAGGAGGATCCCCTGATAATATTCCTTTAAATCCTTTTGAGTGATTCTCTGGACGGACTCCACCGTCCCGATCGTATCCATCCGGTAGGGATGCTTCTCGTAAAGGGCCTTTCGGAAGAGTTTAAATACCATCCGGTCGAGGTTGTCTTCCTGCTGGCGGATCGCTGCTATGACGAGGCGCCTTCTCTTCTCCATCTCCTCCATGTCAAAAGAAGGCTCCTTAAGGACCTCGGAAAACAGGGCAAAGGCCTCATCAAAATACTGGCTGAGGAAGGTGAAGGTGAGGCCAAAGCTGTTATAACCGGAGAATCCGCTGAGGCTCCCGGCCATCCTTTCAACCCTCTTGGCAATCTCAAGACCGGTCTGTCTTGCGGTTCCTTTGGTGATCATCAGGGCCATAAATTGATGAATCCCATTGAGTTCCTCCTTTTCAAATCGGACCCCTCCTAAAAAAGAGGCCTGGAGGGTCACCATCGGATGACGGTGGTTCTCCTTGACCAGGATACGGATTCCATTGTCCAGCACGGTTCGGTAAACCTTCGGACTTTCCTTTTCTTTCTTAAAGGGTTCATCCAACCCTGTCTTTTCAGCAATTGCCCGGAGATTCAGATTTTTAAAATAGTCTTCCTTTTGGGAAGGGACGAGAAGGCTGATGACCAGATGAGAGGTCTTAAAATACTTCTTGACAACCTTTTCCAAATCGTCGCTTTGAAGAAGGGCGATCCTTCTCATATACTCCTTCTCAAACTGGAGATCGCCTGCAATCACCTCATCATATCCCATCTTTCTTGCCTGACCCTGTACGGTCTGTCGGTCATAGATCAGCCCGCTTTCAACATTCACCTTAACCCGGTGTAACTCCTCTGAGGACACCCCTTCTTTTCCTAAATGGGAGATTTCATCTAAAATGGCTTTTAGGGCCTGCCCGGTCTTTTCCGGGGCAAGGGTCGCATCAATGAACACTCCTCCCGGGTCGCGTGGGGTATAGGAAGAGGCTGAAATGGAATGGACCAATCCTTTCTCCAGTTTGACTTTCTGAATCAGACGGGAGGGTTCCCCTCCCCCGAGGATATGGGAAAGGGCATCAATGGCTGGTGTATCTTCATCACGAATCGAGGTTCCTGGGAAAGCGACCTGAAGGTAGGTCTCCTTAAAATTCCCGGAGGAAATCCGGATTCGAATTCCCTCCGGTTCAGATTCTCTTGGTCTTTCGCGAGATTCTCCAACCGTGCCTTTAAATCCTCCGAATGCCTCTCTCACCTTTCCCTCCATTTCTTGAAGGCTGAAATCACCAACGGCAATGAAGGCGATTCGGTTCGGTATGTACCATCTCTTAAAAAAGGAGGCCATCTGATCTCTTGTGATCGACCGGACCGTCCCCTCATATCCGATGATCGGTCTCCGGTAGGGATGACGCTCGTAAAGGAGGGCCATGGTCTGTTTGAAGAGTCTCCGGTCCGGGTCATCCTCACCCATTCGAATCTCCTCTAAGATGACCTCCCTTTCTCTCTCCAATTCCTGGGGATCAAAAGTCGAGTTCTGAATGGCATCGCTCAGAATATCCAGACCGAGATGGGCATAACGGCTGGCAATCGTAATATGGAAAACGGTTTGATCATAAGAGGTATAGGCATTGATCGATCCCCCGAGGGACTCAATCTCCCTTGCCATCTCGCCGACTTTTCTCTTCTCGGTTCCTTTAAAGATCATGTGCTCTATGAAATGGCACATTCCTCCCTCTTCATCCTTTTCATCTGCACTCCCGACCTTCACCCATATCTGGAAGGCAACCACAGGGGCATTTCGATTCTCCTCCAGGATCACGGTCATTCCATTTTCCATCGAAATCCGCTGAAACCCTTCTTTGGAAAATGAGGTTTTGACCTCTCCTAAGATCAAGAAGTTTAAAATGAGAAAGAGGATGAGAAAGAGACGACGGTGCTTCATACGATTTCCTCCTGATTTTTATTATAAGGGATCAATTTGAAAAAACAAAGGGCGAATCCCATGAACGATGGGGGATTCGCCCTTTGTTTCCTTTCGCGACCGGATTTTTAAGAAATAGCCCCTCTTCCTGCCTTGAAGGCTCTGAGATTGAGCTCGTGGATCTTTGGAGGGAGATGGCTGAGGAGATTCTTTTCCCAGATCTCCTCCCGGATATCGAAAAACTTTGAAAAGGCACCGATGATGACCACATTGACTGCCCTCGCATCCCCGCACTTCATTGCGAGATCCAAACCATCCACCGCATAAACATGGCCATTGAAATATTTCTTAAAGACCCCGACGACGTCTTCAGGGTACTTCATCTTCCCGAGATTCACCGCAGGAGGAAAGACTTCCTGTTGGTTGAGGAGGACCTTTCCTCCTTTTTTCACCCAGTTGATATACCTCAATCCCTCGAGGAGCTCCAGGGAGATCAGATAATCCACATCCCCATACTTGATGAGGGGAGAATAGACCTTCTTTCCAAATCGAAAATGGGTGGTCACATCCCCTCCCCGTTGAGCCATCCCATGGACCTCGCTCTTCTTCACATCGTAACCGACCTCATGAAATACGGAACAGAGAATATCACTCGCGAGAATGGTTCCCTGCCCTCCTACTCCTGAAAGCAAAACATTGGTCACCTTCTCTTCCATCCTGCTTCCTCCTTAAGCCTTTCCCGGGACGATTGCATCGAACTTACAGATCTGGCGGCAGAGACCACAGCCGGGGCATTGGACCCGGTTGATCTGAACCACACCCTTTCTCTTATGACCATCCCGGGTTATGGCGTCCTCGCCTGAAACCTCTTTCCAGCTGATTGCAGGACATCCCGCCTCAAGACAGAGTCCGCACCCTCTGCAGTTTTCCGTCAGGACGGTATAGAAAGGATGTTCAAATCTTCTCTTTTCCCTCCGGTGGAGCATACAGGGTCCGTTGGCCGTAATAATCACAGAGGCTTCATCCCGCTCCACCTCTTCTTTGATCACCTCCATCGTCTCCTGGAGGTTATAGGGATCCACTTTTCTCACCTGCTTTACCCCCAAGGCCCTGACCAATTCCTCTAAATCGATCTGATGGGTGGGCTCTCCGGTGATCGTCAATCCGGTCCCCGGATGCTCCTGAAGACCGGTCATTCCGGTTGTCCGGTTATCCAGGATGATGGTCGTGGAATTTCCTTTATTGTAAACAATATCCATAAGCGGAGGGATGCCTGCATGAAGGAAGGTCGAATCTCCAATGACAGCGCAACATTTCCCAAGTCCCTCCTTTCCAAGGGCCTTCATCGCACCAAAGGCCCCTCCTATCCCTGCGCCCATACAGATGGTCGAATGAATGGCATTCAGAGGAGGTGCAGTGGCGAGGGTATAACATCCGATGTCCCCAAAGGTGAAAAGGCCCAATTTTTTAATGGCATAGAAGAGGGCCCGATGGGAACAACCCGAACAGAGGTTGGGTGGCCTTTTGGGAAGCTCTTCGGCATTGATTCTCTCTTTAGGGGGTTTATATCTCTTCCCCTTTAAGGACCTCTCAATCATCTCAGGGGAAAGTTCATAAAAGCTGGGGATCACATCCTTTCCGCGAAAAACCTTAATCCCCATGGCTCTGATCTCTGTTTCCAGGAAAGGATCAAGCTGTTCAACAACGATGATCTTTTTTACGCTTCTGGAAAATTCAGAAATCATCCTTCTGGGAAGGGGCCAAGCCATACCAAGCTTCAAATAGGAGTATTGCGGGAAGACCTCTTTGGTGTAGTTATAACAGACCCCGCTTGTGATGACCCCGACTTTCGGATCATTCATCTCCAGGATGTTGTATTTAAATTCATCTGCAAAGGCTTCAAGTTTTTTCATCCTCTCTTCAACCAATCTTCTCCTGATCCTCACATAGATGGGCACCATTGTATATTTGGGAGCTTCTTTTTTATCCAGTCCCACCGGGAGGGTGGATTCCTTCCGATCCTCCAGCGTAACAGGGGAGAAGGAGTGCGCAACCCTCGTTTCTGTTCTGAGGAGGACAGGTGTATCAAACCGCTCACTCAGTTCAAAGGCCATTTTCGTGAAGTCTTTGCATTCCTGGGAATCACAGGGTTCCAGCATCGGAACCTTCCCAAACCTTGCCCAGTGACGGCTGTCCTGTTCATTCTGTGAACTATGGGAGTACGGGTCATCAGCGACAATGACGACCAGGCCTCCTTTCACCCCTGTATAGGAAACCGTCATAAAAGGGTCAGAGGCAACATTTAATCCCACATGTTTCATAGAGGCCATTGATCTCACGCCTGTAAAAGAAGCTCCGATAGCCACCTCAAGAGCAACCTTTTCATTGGGTGACCATTCAGCGATCACATCCTTCCTATACTGTTCGGACATCGCAGCGATAATTTCGCTGCTTGGCGTTCCCGGATATGCACATGCGACTCTCACGCCTGCCTCCCAGGCCCCTCTGGCTATCGCATAATTTCCCTGCAATATCTTCTGCATAAAAACCTCCGATGTCTTCACTGTTTGTTGGAATAATAAAATATGTTAAGGAGTTCCATCAGAGATATCATTTTTGTCACACACTTACCTGAAAGTCGTTATTTGTGAAGTGAAATATTTAACTTATTCTTTTTCAAGATTCGAAATCTTTCTGAGAACGGTATGGGTTAAGGGAGATTTTGAAGATATTTTTAAAAAGGCCCTATAATTTTCCAACGCTTCCTTCTTTTTTCCCATCTTTTCATAGCATCTGGCAATATTGAAATAAACATTTGTCCACTGTGAGATCTCATCCATACGAAGAATCTCCTGATAGGCATGGAGCGCCTTTTCGAAATCCTTCTTTCCCTCATAGGCATAACCCAGGCCTTCAAGGGCGAAGAGACGGTAAAGCTTCTCTTTCCCCGCCTTCTCTAAAAAGGCCTGATAGGCTCTCATCGCCGCTTCGTATTCACCTAACCTGAGACAGATCTCGCCTTTATAGAGAAGCGAAAATCTTCCGGACGAAGTTCTGGGAAAGGAGGAGTAAATTTCTTCAAATTTATCCAATAGGCTCTTATATTCCTGAGGGCTGCTCTCCCGGTAGGGAGAACTGACGGCCTGGTAACTCTCAGAGGCGAAACGAAACTTTTCCATGGACTTCTCCTCTTTCTCCCTCTCCCACATTTGAAATACGAAAATGGTCAAAAAAATGAGGATCAGAAGGGTCCCGCCAATGGCCATTTTTTTAATATGGTGAGTCACGAAGGTCAATGCCTGCTGTGTGAAACTGATAAATTCATCGGGTTTTTTTAACCTTTTTTTCGTAATCTTCTTTCTTGCAATCATCCTGAAGTCCTCCCTCCCAGTTCTCTCTCTGGCATCAACTCTCTTTCCCTGCCCTTAATATCCTTTTATCTCCAACACGAAGCGTCAACTTCATCTGGTCGAAATATTCAATCAGAGGAATGGCATACTTTCTTGAAACCCCGGTCATCTCTTTAAATTGAGGGGTGGTAATCTCCTGGTGTTCTCTCAGGTAAGTGGCCAGCTCCTCTTTGAGCTTTCTGAAAGGGACCCGATGAAAATAGAGACCGCTCTTGGCCTTGATGAGCGTCCCTTCATGGGTGAGGTGTTCAAAAATAGCCTGGAGGCTCTTCTCCTCCTCAGACCATTCTTCAGCCAGTTCTTTGGGTGAGGGGGGTTGAAGCCCGCTCCTCAAAATGGCTTCCTCCACTTTCTTCACGAGCCCCTTTTCATCTGCGGAAGAGACGCTATGGCCGGTCAATCTCAATTTATCCTTTTCCATCGAAACCTTTCCCGATTGGATGAGGTCGTTGAGAAGGATTTGAAATAGCTTCACATCCACTTCAACGGGTAATTTCGTTCTCATTTCCTCTTTGGCCAATCCCGATTTCATAGGAAATTGCCGATGAAAATCCCCCAATTGGGCCAGAATCATTTCCTTGAGCTTTTGATACTGGGAGGCGTCGATGACCTTGGATCTCTCCGGGTCGACGAAAAGAATGTCTCCCCTCTGTGCCATCTTCTTAAGAAGGCCCTGTATCTCAACGGGCGAAATCGCTACCCGTTTCAATAGATCTTCATAGCCTATCCCTCCCATCCCCGAGTGGAGAATATGCTGACGGAGGGCCTGCTCACTGCTTCCATCTCTGAGCAGTGCTAAGTCTGAAATCACTTCGTGCGAAAATCGCTTATGCTTTTCCGGGTGGGTATCAAGCACGACACCGCCTCCGATGGTTTGAATGAGAGAGGAACCTCTGATGACAAAGCAGTCCTGGGGCAGGGCCACAATGGGTCGATCCGGCTTCAATTGGACAAACCCCCCCTCTCCCGGGGCCAATTCCTCCCGGTCAAGGAGAAGAATGGAGACAGTGGCCAATAAAGTACCGATATGAAACCTCTGGGTCGTTCTGTTCTTCAGCGGCCTTGGCGCACAGGGCAGGTGCTCCAGGTAGGCATCAATGAGTGTGGTTGGATTAAGGGTGTGGGGTCTGGCGATGACCTCCCCCCGATTGATCTCGGAGGCCTCTATCCCTTGCAGATTGATGGCTGCCCTCTGACCTGCTACGGCTCTTTCAACCGATTGATTATAGGCCTGGAGATTTCTGACTTTCCCTTCAAAACCAGAGGGAAGGACCTCCACCGTCTCTCCTATGGAGAGATTTCCTGAGATGATGGTTCCAGTGACTACCGTCCCAAATCCCTTCATCACAAAGACCCGATCAATGGGCAAACGGAATAAACCCCCTTCGGGTCTATCCTTCACTTCCCGGGAAAGCTGGTCAAGGGTTGAGATCAATTCTGGAATTCCTTCACCGGTAAGAGAGGAGACCGCAACGATAGGTGCTTCTTTTAAAAAAGTGTCCTTTACAACTTCAGACACTTCCTCTTTGACCAAATCCAAGAGCTCACGTTCAACCAAATCCACCTTGGTCAGAATGATCAGCCCCCTTTTCACCCTGAGAAGCTTACAGATATCCAAATGCTCCCTGGTTTGTGGCATAACCCCTTCATCTGCAGCAATGATGAGCGCCACCAGGTCAATGCCCCAGACCCCTGCTACCATATGCCTGACGAATTTTTCATGACCCGGAACATCGATTATTCCCAGCCTTATCCCATCCGGAAGATCCAAGAAGGTGAACCCCAGTTCGGTGGTAATCCCCCTTTCCTTCTCCTCCTTTAATCGATCCGTATCCACACCGGTGAGCGCTTTCACCAAGGCGGTCTTTCCATGGTCAATATGTCCGGCTGTTCCTAAAATGACATGCTTCATTTGTTCTCCCTCAAAATCCTCTTGAACGATAACAAAAACACCTTCATCTTTCAATAGGATCTCTCCTTTTACAACTTAAATTTGATTGGGATTGTTTTTTCAACCAGGGAATTCCATGACAATAAAAAGCCTTATTTTAAAGGAGGCAATCTCCCTATCTTTTTCCGTGATGGAATTTATCTGCACTTGCACAACCGGATCCGTTCTCTTATCGGTTCTGCTTGACTTTACCGAGGGGAAGAAAAGCGATCGCTTTAAAATCAAGGGATAAAGAGCTATGGGGTCTTCAAAGGTAATAAAATCAATGGCTGGAGGAAGATCAGGGGTAATGTGAAAATCTTGTGGAAAAATAAAGTCAGGGCTCCTTTGTCCTTTTATATAATTTTTTAAAGATTAAAAAGTATCACCTACGACTTAAAATTATTATATAATTTCAATAAGTTATAAAGTTGTGTTTTTTGATTTTAAAAATACAATATCTTGTGGTTTGAAGCGACCTCTCTAATCCTTTTTGTTCATAACCTGTGAATAGACTGCTTTTCCTGAATGGACCTCAACGGGAGAATCTGTGTGTGAATCCGAAGGTGAATAAATAATTATTATCCTTTCTAGAAATAAAAAAGGGGGAGAATTTTTACTCCCCCATCATTTGGATAATAACTTCATTAAATCGAATGGAATAAAATTACTTCACAGTATTCTTGAGCAGACTACCAGCCTTAAATTTGGCCACCCTCGCGGCAGGAATTTTAATCTCCTTTCCTGTTTGAGGATTTCTCCCCAATCTTGCTTTCCTCTTTGTTACAGAAAAAGTCCCAAACCCTGTAAGTGTCAACTTGTCTCCTTTCTTCAGCGCCTTGGTAACGGCATTCGTAAATGACTGGAGTGACTTTTCAGCCGAGGCCTTGGAAATCTTTGCCTCCTTCCCCATGGTGGCAACTAACTCCGCTTTCGTCATCTAAATCACCTCCTCCTTTTACTAAATCTATAAGTTAAAGTTCGGTATCCCCTCCAAAATGATGCTCATCATAAACCAACGGTATTTTAAAAGTCAAGCCCTTTGTTAAAAAAAATTTCCCTTACGGGAAAGTCGGCTGAATGCCCCGCCTTGTAGGTGGGGATGAAAGCCGACAATATTAATGACACTACCTTAACCCGAAAGCCCCGCCCTGTGGGCGGGGAGCTTTACTTGTTCGGTCCGGATATTCGAGATCCCCTGCAAATGGGCCTCTGATCCATGTGGTCATTCCTGTCTTGTGGAGAAACCTCTGGCTAAAGGTCATCGATATCACAGGGGGCCTTTCCCAAAATCGAAAATATTTTTTTTTCAATCTCGAGGGTAGCCTTCTTCAAATCCTCCAGGCGATCAATGGCCCTGGGGTTTTTCCCGTATCTTTCCCCGAGGTCTTCGAAACGTTCCATCAATGAAACAATCCTGCTATGTTTAACCCTCTTGTCGGAATAATTGACAACCTCTTCCTCGGATACGATGGACGGGTTCATCTCTTTCGACAGATGGACATGTTCTCCCACCACTTCTCCCACCCTTTCAAATCCTATCTCCCTGAGAAGTTTTGAACCCGTAAGGGCATGGTCCTCTTTTGTCTTCAAACATTCGGTCTTGGTTAGATCGTGGAGAAGCGCTGCCGCTTCCACCAAACAGAGATCAATCCGTTGACCTTTCTTATTTAATTCCTCTGAGAGGTAAAGAGCCACCTTTGCCACAGCCAGGCTGTGATCAATGATGTGCTCCAGCATTCCACACTCCTTAATCAACCTCAGGCAATCTTCTCTTGAAGGGGTCATCTTATCAGAAAAATCATCTCCTCCTTCTCTCCATTAATGCTGGATGATGAGATGGCCTTCCACTTTCTTTTTCATCATGTTGGAGATCGATATCCTCCATCTGCTCTCCCTCTGTGACTCTTCTATAGGAAATTCAATCCTGAGCGGACTCTTCCCTGAAACGGCCGGAGGGTTCTTAATATTTCCTGACTCTTTAAAAGAAATGACGAGAGGGGATCCTCCTTCTTCCCACCTGACCTCAACCATCATCTTTTCACCGGGATATTCTCCTTTAGGCCATGAAGGCGAAAACTTAAAAGAAAACTCATCCTTTTCTTGCCCTCCGATCTGAAATGGAAAGACGATGAAGGTCCTTTCGATCATGTTATTTTCTAAACGAATATCATCCGAATGGAGCTTCGGTAAGACAAAAGCCTTCACCTGAGCCATCCCCTTGATTTCAATCCGATACGGAGGACCGAGGAGATATTGGTTCCCTGAATGAGCCTTCAATATCTCCGAATTAAAATGTTCAAAATCTGAAACCTTTCGTCCATTTAAAAATATTTTGATTTGAAAAGTCGCTCCCTTCCTGAGGTCTACTTCACCCTTATTAGAAAGGAGGAGAGAGAGGTCTAAATCTTCCGCCAGATAGAGTCCCTTAAGCACAATGTCAGGCCCCACGGGGAACCCCTCTAAAACCTTTTTCAGGGAGTTGTTCTTCCGATTGGTTTCCTCCATCTCCTTCGATGTTTCAATACGGGCTTCAATCTCATGGCGGCCTAAAATGATAAGGGGAGTGGTTACGGTCATACTCTCGTTGGGTTGAAGGAGAGTTTGTGCCGAGAAACTTTTTAGATAGAACTCTTTCTCAAGTTTTCCATCCATCCTGACTGACATCTCTCCATTTTCTACGGAAAAGGGGGCCTCACCAATATTTGCAAGAGTGGCCACCAGTCTTCTTTTTTGATCGAGTGAAAGATGGGTCACCGTGAGGTCAGGGAGTTTTCTATGCTCTTTCGGCGGCTCCGGTTCTATTGGAATGGAGACAAGAACAGGAGTTTCCGGAACTGCCTCCGGCCTCTTTGCTTCTCCCTGGGTTTCCTCCTCCTGTATGGTTTCCTCCCCTCTCTCATCATTCAGGGTTTCATAGTTGGAAATGATGGAGAGGGAAGTTGGCGCAGGCGGTGATGAGGACGGAGAAGGTTCGTAGCTTATTTTGGTCGTGCAACCGTAAAAAAAAATTAAAAAGGCGAAAGAAAAGATCGCCCCCTTACACATCAACCGGATCTCAGCCTCCTTTTTCAAAATTATACCAATCCGTGTTCAAATGCAAGAGATTTTATAGGATTGTAACCCCTCCATTAAACGGGGCAGGGGTGACTTCATTCGCCTTGAATAAACCCCGATTAAATCGGGACCCTACCCGGTGGCCCTCGCTTCAATGACACATTACACAGGATTTTCCTGTAATCTTGACAGGCCTTGCCTAAAATTGTATTTTGGAATAAAACCATGAAATGGAGGATCTATGAAGGTTCATATCGATCTCAGAAGCGATACCGTGACCAAACCGACCCCGGCCATGAGAAAGGCAATGGCGGAGGCTGAAGTGGGAGACGATGTTTACGGGGAAGACCCCACCGTTAATGCGTTACAGGAAAAGATTGCTCAGTTGCTTGGAAAAGAGGCATCCCTCTTTGTCCCTTCCGGGACGATGGCCAATCAACTGGCGATCAAATCCCACACCCAACCCGGCGATGAGGTGATCATTGAGGCTTCCTCACATCCCTTTAATTTCGAGGGTGGAGCGGGGGCTGCCCTTTCGGGAGTTCAGTTCCATTGTCTGGAGGGAAGGCGTGGTATTCTCGATGCCTCCCAGATTGAGGAGGCGATCAGACCGCTGGATCACCACTTCCCTGTCACCCGCTTGATCTGTCTTGAAAATACCCATAACCGGGGAGGTGGGGCAATCTACCCTGTTGAAAAGATAGAGACCATATCCCGCCTGGCCAGAGACAGAGGCCTGTTGATCCATCTTGACGGAGCCAGGCTCTGGAATGCTTCAGCGGCCACAAGAATCCCTCTTTGTGAATATGCGAAATGGGTGGATTCCGTTTCCGTCTGTCTTTCAAAAGGGCTCGGAGCTCCCATCGGTTCTCTCGTGGCTGGCTCTAAGATCCTGATTGACCGTGTCCATCGTTTTAGAAAGATGTTCGGGGGAGGGATGCGTCAGGCAGGGATCATCGCCGCAGCCGGCATTTATGCTATCGATCATCATATTGAGCGTCTGAAAGAAGACCATAAGAATGCAAAAAGGTTGGCCCTGGGGTTAAATGAAATAAGAGGAGTTTCCATCCATCCGGAAAATGTGGAGACGAATATCATCCTTTTCGATATAAGCCAGACAGGGATGACCGCTTCCCTCCTCACGGAGGAGATGAAAAAGAATGGCGTTCTCATCCATCCTATTGGAAAGACACAGGTCCGATTGGTTACTCACCTCGATGTGACAGAGGAGGATATTGAGACTGCATTAAACCTATTCAAGGAGGTGCTACACAGAAAATAACTTCTTCAAATCCCCCCATGCTCCCTTTGCCAAAGGGAGGGTCTGGGACGAAAAAGAGTGGCTTTTAATCATGAAGACACGAAAGAAAAGATTTGAAGCGCTGGAGAAGAAAGTGAAATCTCTTCATTCCTATTCCGTCCCGGAAATCATCGGCCTTCCCATTGAAAAGGGCTCTTCCGCTTACCTCGCCTGGATCATGGAAAGTACAAGTACAGGAGGGTTATGACGGAAGGTTTGGTCTTTTGAGATGAAAGTCCGTGCTCTGCTCAAATGTATAAGCCACCCTTAAGAGTCTTCCCTCATCAAAATGTCTTCCCATCAGCTGAAGACCGATGGGAAGCCCCTCCCGACTCAGTCCGCAGGGGATGGAGATCCCAGGGATTCCGGTGAGGTTGACCGGAATGGTATGAATGTCCGAGAGGTACATCTGTAACGGGTCTCCCACTTTCTCCCCGATCCGGAAAGCAGGGGTGGGAGCAGTGGGCGTAAGGATCACATCCACCTTTTGAAAGGCCTCTTCAAAATCGGCCCTCATCAAAGTCCTCACCTGTGAGGCCTTCCGGTAGTAAGCATCATAATATCCTGCAGACAGGACATAGGTTCCCAGGATGATCCTTCGTTTCACCTCCTGGCCGAACCCTTTGGCCCGGGTTTGAGTATACATCTCCATCAGGTCTTCATATCCGATTGAACGGAAACCATACTTCACACCATCGTAACGGGCGAGGTTGGAACTCGCCTCTGCGGTACAGATGATATAGTAGACGGCGACCGCATATTCGGTATGGGGTAAAGAAATGCTCCGGATCTCCACCCCCCAATCCTGAAAGAGACCGATTGCCTTTTCGATAGACCGCTCCACCTCCGGATCCATCCCCTCGATAAAATACTCCTTCGGAATCCCGATACGGATCCCCCTGACATCCTTGATCAGGAATTGTTTATAATCAGGAACCTCCATCTTTACAGAGGTGGAGTCCAGAGGATCATATCCGCTGATGACATTCATCAGAATGGCACAATCCTCCACATCCTTCGTGATCGGACCAATCTGATCCAACGAGGAGGCAAAGGCAACCAGCCCGTACCGCGAAACCCTGCCGTAAGTGGGCTTCATCCCTACCACGCCGCAGCAGGAGGCGGGTTGTCTGATGGAGCCTCCGGTATCCGAACCGAGGGCAGCAAGACACTCATCTGCGGCCACAGCCGCGGCTGAGCCCCCGCTGGAACCCCCCGGAATGCGACCGAGGTCCCAGGGGTTTCGGGTAACCTGAAATCCAGAGTTCTCTGTCGAGGACCCCATGGCGAATTCATCCATATTCAACTTCCCTAGAAGAACAGCCTCTGCCCTTTTCAGCTTGCTTACCACGGTTCCGTCATAAAGAGGGATGTAATTCGCCAGGATCTTTGAGGCACAGGTCGTTCGAATTCCTTTGGTGCAGAGGATATCCTTAAGCCCTATGGGAACTCCAGCCAGGTCTCCGATCTCCTCCTTCCCGGCTATCTTTCGATCAACCTGGTCTGCCTGTCGAAAGGCCTCTTCCTCGGTCAGCAGGAGGTAGGCCTGAGTCTTCCCATCCACCTCCCTGATCCGGCGGTAGAGAGCTTCGGTTGCCTCCCTTGAAGAGACCTCTTTCTTGACTAACAGGTCATGGAGCTGATGAATGGTCAATGAATGTAAGTCCATATTCCTTATTAAAATATTTGTCGTCTAATGGTTAGGGTGACGATGCCCGTTTCGTCAAAGGGTTACGTCATTTGCCTTCATAACCGTAACCTTTTGGCCATAAACGATACGAGCTTCGTGACCCATCAACGTAAGACAATTTTCATCCTTTTGGTTATTCAATAATCCTCGGTACCTTGAAATGCCCATCCTCCTGGGCAGGAGCAATACCCAGTGTATCCTCCTGAGACAGGGAAGGTCTGGTTTCGTCCTCTCTGAAGACATTATGAATGGGAATGGCATGGGAGGTGGGTTCCACTCCTGCGGTATCGAGGCGGTTCAACTGTTCCATATAATTAAGGATCTGCTCCAACTGGTTTCCAAAAGTCGCCTTCTCTTCTTCCGAAAGTTCAATACGGGCAAGCCCTGCTACTTTCTCAATATCCATCTTCATCGGTCCGACCCCTTTAACCCAGCGCCTCCCTAACCTTTCTCAAATTTTCTTCCAGCTTCTCCTTGAGAAGTTGGTACTCGGTGGCTCTCCCCTTTTCCTGATGGACCACTTCAGGAGGTGCCTTGGAAAGGAACTGCTCATTGGAGAGTTTCTTATTGACAAAGGCGATCTCTTTCTCAACCTTGACGATCTCCTTCTGGAGTCTCCTCACTTCCGATTCTATTCTCGATGGGTCCATGGGAACAAAAATCTCAACCTCCCTGACCTGAGCAAACGCACTGCACGGAGGTCTCTTTAATGCGGCGCTGATTTTCAACTCCTTAACCTTCGCCAGATTTTCTATAAACCTCCGGTTTCTCTGGATCCTTTCCTTCATCCCCTCGCCCTCTTTTACCCTTAAAAGGACCTCTACCGGTTCTCCCGGAGGGACATTCATCTCCCCTCTGATATTCCGGATCGCCGTGATGAACTCGATCACCGATTCCATCTCTTCGATCAAAGGACCATCGTTGAATTTTTCGTCCGGCTCCGGGAAAGGAGCAACCATGATGGATTCTTTTTCTCTTCTCCCCGGAAGTTTTTGCCAGATCTCTTCGGTGATAAAGGGCATAAAGGGATGAAGCATTCTCAAGATAGCATCCAGGGTATCGAGAAGATTCTTCTGTGTCAGAACCTTCCTCTCACGATCCGAATTCTCATAGAGATAGGGCTTGACCAGCTCAAGATACCAATCGCAGAACTCATGCCAGACGAATTGATAGAGAAGATGCGAGGCCTCATTAAACTTATACTCCTCCAGGGCTTGCCGAACGCCACGAATGGTTTGATTCAATCTTTCCAGGATCCACCGGTCGGGAATGCTGAACTGCTCAGGAGAATATTCTTTGGCCCTTCCCTGAGGTTCAAAATCTTCGAGATTCATCAGGACGAACCTTGAGGCATTCCAGATCTTATTGACAAAGTGGCGATATCCTTCGGTCCTGGCCTCCGAGAGCTTCAGATCGCTTCCGGGCATGGTTAAGGCAGCCAGTGTGAAACGAAGTGCGTCCGCGCCGAAACGGTCGATCAGGTCCAGGGGATCGATCACATTCCCCCGGGTCTTCGAATATTTTTCTCCCCTCTCATCTCTGACCAGACCATGGATATAGACATCCCGGAAGGGAACATCTCCCATAAATTTGATCCCCATCATCATCATCCTAGCCACCCAGAAGAAAAGGATATCGAAGCCCGTGACCAGGACCGAAGTGGGATAAAAGACCCTCAACTCCCGGGTGGACTGGGGCCATCCCATGGTGGAGAATGGCCAGAGGGCGGAGCTGAACCAGGTATCCAGGACATCGGTCTCTGGTTTCAAACGGTTCGAATGACATTTTGGACAGGAGGGAGGTTGATCTTTTGCGACAATCGTCTCTCCGCAGGATTCACAATACCACGCCGGGATCCGATGTCCCCACCAGATCTGCCGGGAGATACACCAGTCCCGGATGTTCTCCATCCATTCAAAATAGGTCTTCTCCCAGAGTTGCGGGATGATCCGTGTCCGGCCTGTTTTCACCGCTTCAATGGCTGACTGGGCCAAGGGTTTGGTCTTGACAAACCACTGGAGGGAAAGATTGGGTTCAACGATCGTCTTGCACCGATAGCAATGGCCTACCTGATGATGGTAACCCTCAATCCTGATGAGCACACCCTTCCGCTCAAAGTCTTCGACCATCCTCCTCCGGCATTCAAAACGATCCATCCCTCGATAAGGGCCTGCCTGTTCATTCATCCGTCCCTCTTCATCGATCACCTTGATCTGGGCAAGGCCGTGTTTTAACCCAATCTCAAAGTCGTTAAAGTCGTGTGCAGGGGTGATCTTGAGACATCCTGTCCCAAACTCAATATCCACATAGGGATCTGCGATCACGGGGATCTCCCTTCTCAAAACAGGAAGGACAACCTTTTCCCCGATGATCCCCTGATACCGCTCGTCTTTGGGATTCACCGCAACCGCCGTATCCCCCAGCATGGTCTCCGGCCGGGTAGTCGCAACGATGACAGATTGATTCTTCCCCTTAAGGGGGTACCTGAGGTGATAGAGCTTTCCTGACAACTCCTGGTGTTCCACCTCCAAATCTGAGAGTGCCGTTTGGCAACGGGGGCACCAATTGATAATATAATGGCTTCGGTAGATGAGGCCTTCCTGATAGAGACGGATGAAGACCTCTTTCACCGCCTTGGAGAGCCCCTCATCCATCGTAAATCGTTCCCGGCTCCAATCACAGGAAGCCCCTAATTTCTTCAACTGGTTGATGATCGTCCCACCAGATTGCTCCTTCCATTTCCAGACCCGCTCGATGAACTTCTCCCTCCCCAGGGTTTGCCGATCAAGACCTTCCCCGAGGAGTTGCCTCTCCACGACATTCTGCGTGGCGATGCCAGCATGGTCCGTTCCTGGCATCCAGAGGACATTGAAGCCTTCCATTCTTTTGAATCGGATGAGAATGTCTTGCAAAGTATTGTTCAGGGCGTGCCCGATGTGGAGGACACCTGTGACATTGGGGGGCGGAATGACAATGGAGTAAGGTTTCCGGCCTGAATGCTCATCGGCCCTGAAATAATTTCCTTCCATCCAATAACGATACCATCTCTCTTCCACCGGGTGGGGATCATAAGATTTTTCCAAGGTTTTTGAAACCATCGCTGCAACCTTCTTCCTCCTATTCTTTTTCTTCCTTTTGAAGCCGTTTGATCTCTTCTTGGATCGCCTTCTCTGCGATCTCTGGAACGGTTTCCCTGACCATCTTTTCAATTCGATCGATGGTCAGGGTGAGGATGTTGCGGGTTATCTCCGGAATAACCTTGATCATAAAATCCTGCATCATCTCCCCAACCCCTTTCGAGATGATCTCTTCGATTCTCTTCTCTACCTGAAATAAAGGAGAAGGGATCTCTTCCGGTGATACCCTTTGAACAAGGATTTCTTCGACCTCCCTGATCTCCTCCTTTTTAAACTCCTCAACAGGGGCCACCTCTTCTTCCGGTCCCTCTTCAAACAGGGAAGTGGGAGCAGCCTCTTCCTCAAAGGGCATTGAAATTTCCTCCTCCTCAAGTTTCTCAGCCTCTATCTCCACCGGCACCTCTACCGGAATCGCTTCCTTTTCTTCCAGTTTTTCAAGTTCTCCCTCCAGTTCCTCTAAGAAGGCCTCCGGGAATTCCTCCTCTGAAAGCTCCTCAAGCTCCTTCTCAACAGGAGCCTCTTCAGAGATGACCTCTCCCGGAGCCTCCCTCTGCGGTTCTTCTATCAGCAGGGGTGGGAGCTCTTCCTCTGCGGGGATTCCCTCTACCTCCTTCTTGAGAGCAGTCTCAAACTCTTCAATTCCTAAAACTTTTTCCTTAGGCTCCATAGCGACTGGGATCGCTTCCTCCAAAACCTCTTTCTCTTTTTCCGGTGCCTCCTCCATCTTCTTGGCAGGCCATTCCTTTTCGATAGAGGGTTGAAGTTTTTCTACCTTCTGCAGGATCTCCTCCAATTCGATCTTTTCAAAAAGTCCCTCTTCAGGAGCCTTTTCTTTTCCCACCGCCTTTTCTTCGAGCTGAAGGGATACCTCTTCTTCCGCTAATCCCTTCTCTTCCGGCGGCAGGGCGAACTCCTTTTCAAAAGGCTTCTGCTCCTCCTGCTTTGTCCAGGGTTCCAAGGGAGGAACCTCTTCGAAGGCCTCCTCCTTCTGAGAAATGGCAAAATCAGTGATGCTCATTCTCTGCTCAGGCTCTTCAAAGACCTCCACCAGTTCAATGATCTCCTCTTCTGTCTCTCCGATCTCTTCCGGGGTGAAGGCCTCTTCCTTCTTTGCAGATTTCTTCTCAATACCTGCCAGGGTCTTCCATTCCTTTTCTTCTTCTGAAACCGTTCCTTCCTTCACCGCCTTTTTCCCCACCTCCATCACTCGATCCACTGAATTCAGGACGTCATCCCCATTCAGAGGTCTTGAGATCATTCCTTCTACCTGTAAAAACTGTCGTTCCTTTTCAGAGAGGTCTTCAAATGGATTAAGAAGAAGAATAAACGGGATCTGTTTAAACTCCGGATCGTCCTTCACTGCCTGGCAGAGATCCCTTCCACCCATGATTAAATCCGGCCTGAAAAGTTTTATCCGGAGAAGGGTTTCCTCCTCATTACCTGAGAAGACGATCTGATAATCCGTGATCTCAAAAATCTTCTCAAATTCCTTCTGAACTGATTTATCCGATTCAGCAATCAAGATCTCTTTTGCCATTCTCGGGTCTCCTTTAATCAAAGTTCGAAGAAGATAGCAAATTTTTTTCTATTAATTTTAGCTATTTATCATAAGGCTGGGTTAATGTCAAGAAAATGAGCAATTTTAACGTAAACCGCATCGGGTTAAAAATTCATTCAGGGAGGCAGCGAGGTCAATGTCAAAATCATAAGTCACTCTTACGGTTGGCTGATTGATCCTCAATCTCCTTCTCAAATCGGTGGGGGTGGCAATGACCACTGCATCGCAAACCGATTGTCTGATCGTCTCTTCAAGGTCAGCTATCTGCTCTCCCGAATAACCCATGCAGGGGAGGACATTTCCAATGTGGGGGTACCTTTCATAAACCTGACGGATTGAACCCACGGCATAAGGTCTTGGGTCCACCAGCTCCCTTGCCAATTTTCTTGAAATCGAAGCACCTGCCCCATCCGGCATTCCTCCATGAGTGATCGTAGGTCCGTCTTCAATGACCAGTACCTTCCTCCCCTTCACCCGTTCGGGGTGATCAAGATGAATGGAGGAGTAAGACTCGAGCACTTTTCCATGAGGATTGGCCATCGAGATATTCTCTCTGATTCTCTTTACGGATTCTGCGGTCCCCTCGTTGACCTTGGTGATGATGAGAATTTCAGCTCTTCTCAAATTGACCTCTCCCGGGTAAAAGAGTCTCTCATGGCCGGGCCTCAGGGCATCCAGCAGGACAATCTCAAGGTCAGGTCTGATAAAAGGGAAATCATTATTGCCTCCGTCCCATATGATCACCTGAGACTCTTTTTCCGCGGTCCTCAAAACCTGCTCATAATCCACCCCTGCGAACACTGTTACCCCCATCTCCACAAGGGGCTCAAACTCCTCCCGCTCTTCAAAGGTGCAGGCTTCCTTATCCATCCCCTCCATACTGGAGAAACGAAGGACGGGTTTAAAGCTGCAATACGCCATCGGGTGGCGGATCACCGAAATATGAAGTCCCCTCTTTTTCAAAAGGTTAGCGATCTTTCGGGTGATGGCTGACTTCCCGCATCCCGTCCTGACCGCACAAACGGAGATGACCGGAACCTCACTCTCAAGCATCGTCTCTTCAGGACCGAGAAGGACAAAATCCTTCCCTCTGGAGAGAACCCATGAGGCCTTATCCATCAGTTCTTCATGGGAGACATCGCTATACGAAAAAACCACCTGCTGAACAGGGGTGCGTGAGAGAAGCTCCGGAAGGTCCTCTTCGGGATAGATGGGAATGCCATCGGGGTAATTTTCTCCTGCAAGTTCTGAAGGATAGGTCCGGTTGGCAATGAATGGGATCTGAGCGGCTGTGAAGGCGATCACCCGATAGAACGGATGCCCCCTGAAAAAGGTGTTGAAATTGTGAAAGTCCCTCCCTCCCGCTCCGAGGATAATCGCATGAATGGGCCCTTTTTTTGAATGGCTCCGGTTCTCTGTCTTTCTCAATCGTGAGGTCATAGGGTCATCCAGGGTAAGGGTAAGAAGGCCTTTTCATAGAGATTAAATGCGTAACGATCCGTCATCCCTGCCAGAAAATCGCAGATACAGCGCTCCAGAGAATCATAAAGAGAGGGCCGGTCAATCAGTTTTAAAAAATCATCGGGGTGACTCATGAAGTATTGATAAAGTTCCTTTAAGATCTTGGCTGCCTTATGGAAATCGTCATGGACCGTCTCATTTTCATAGACCCTTTCCCAGAGAAATTCCCTTAGGGTCCAGATGGCTGAAAGAATCTCTTCTGAAATGGAGAGTCTCCCCCCTCCTGCGCTCAGGGTTTTGTGGATGATGTCATTGACCATCCGGTTGATCCTTTTCGAATGGGTCTCTCCTAAGATGGCGACACAATCTTTTGGGATATCGTCCTGGGAGATCACCCCGCCCCGAATCGCATCGTCAATGTCATGATTGATGTAAGCGATGATATCGGCTATCCTCACCACCTGACCTTCCAGGGTTTCAGCCATGGCTGAAGGGTCCTCGCAAAGAATCTCTCCCTTTCCCTTTGTATGTTTTAATATCCCGTCTCTGACCTCAAAGGTTAAATTCAACCCCTGCCCCTCCTTCTCCAGCAAATCCACTACCCTCAAACTCTGCTCCGCATGATTGAAACCCCCTGAAACCAGTTCGTTGAGGGTATCTTCTCCCGCATGCCCGAAGGGGGTATGGCCTAAGTCATGAGCCAGGGAGATGGCCTCCGTAAGGTCCTCATTGAGACGGAGAGATTTTGAGATGGTCCGCGCGATCTGAGAGACCTCGAGGGTGTGGGTCAGCCGTGTCCGATAATGATCTCCGGTCGGAGCAAGAAAGACCTGGGTCTTATGTTTCAATCTCCGAAAGGATTTGGAATGGATGATTCGGTCCCGGTCGTGTTGAAAGGCTGGCCTGAGAGAACACTCTTCTTCGGTGAACTGCCGCCCTTTGGTCATTGAGCTCAAGGCCGCAAAGGGTGAGAGGATCTTTTTTTCCTGTTCCTCCAACTCCTCCCGCAGGGTTTTCCTGCTTTCAAGTGGTAACGACAATTGACAAGCCTCCCTCGCATCGTCTATGCTTTTGATTAGCGAAATTACCATAAAAAAAGAAGTTTATCAATGGATGAGAGAGAATTAGCCAACAAAATTCTTAAAGATCCAAACCTCTTAAAACTCTCCGGGCTAGCCCGGGAGAAATATGTTTCCTTATTTTTGGTGGGAGGTTATATCCGGGACCTTCTCCTCAATACGCCCCGATCTCCGGGTTGGCAGGGAGGGGTGGACTATGACTTTTCCCTGCCCAAAGAGGATCTTCCCTTCCTCTCAGCGATTGAAGAGATATTCCAAATCCATTTTTTTAAGGTGGGAAAGGAGGAAGCTAATACCCTTACTTACCGGGCCATTCAGGGGGAAATATCGATCGACATCACCTCTTTTCAAGGGAAAACGATCGAAGAAGATCTTCAGAGAAGAGACTTTACCATCAATTCCATCGCCTTCTCCCTCCTCGATGAAAAGACTCATTCTTCGGAAAGAGCCCTTGAGGATATAGAAAAGAGATGGATCCGCATGACCTCTCCCTCCTCCATTGACCAAGACCCTTTAAGGATGTTGAGGGCAATCCGCTACCTCTGCTCCCTCGAGGGATTTCGTCTGGAAGAGAGACTGGAAAAGGAGATTTCATCCAAAAAGGAGTTGATCCGGACTGTCCCTTCCGAAAGAATCAAGATGGAGCTTGACCATATTCTTCTCTCCTCGCATCCGGCAACCGGGATGAATTACCTTTATGAAACCGGGCTCCTCTTCATCCTCATGGAGGAATTAAAAGGACTGGAAGGTCTTGGCCAGAGTGAACACCATCATCTCCACGTCCTCGGCCATATCCTGCTGATGATGGATAAAATACGATGGGCTCTCCACTGGGTTTTACAGAATGGGAAGCGTATGAACCTTACCCGGGAGGATTATCTCACCTTATATTATGCCGCTCTCTTTCACGACCTCGGAAAACAGGATACTTATTCTCAGGATGAGATGGGAAAGGTCCATTTCTATCAGCATGAATCCTTTTCCTGCCAGAGGGCAGGAGGAATGATGGAAAGATTGAGGTTCTCTAATTTGATGAGAGATAGGGTACTTCGTCTCATCCGGCATCATATGAGAATCCTCAATCTATCGGAAGAGACAAAGGAGACTGCCCTCAAAAGGCTCATCCATCAAATGGGAGAGGAAACGCCTTTGCTCGTTCTCCATACCCTTGCCGATAAGGAGGCAAGCCGAGGGATCCTGTCCATCCAAATGGATGAGGTCATTGAAAGGAATTGTCTTCGAATCCTCAAATTGTTCGAGGAGAAAGAGATCCTTCATCCCCCCTTTCTTATCACCGGCCATGATGTCATGGCCCTGGGTTACCCACCCGGGCCCAAAGTGGGTGAAATCCTGAATGACATTCGTGAAAAGCAGGTCGAAGGTGAGATTAAAACAAGAGAGGAAGCGCTGGAGGTATTGAAGAATAGATTTAGCACCTGAGGATCTGATCAATTGATCGGAAACGATGCCTCCCTTTATTGACAAAACAGTTCTAAATCCATTATAAATATTTTGTGTTCGCCCTTTAGTTTCAATACCTTGCTTCAATAGTGTCTGGGCTCTATGCCCTTTGCTATATGGCTATAAATAAAGGGTTTAAATCCTATGTGCGGCATCTTTGGCATTTATAATCATCCCGAGGCATCCAATCACGCCTATCTGGGTCTCTATGCCCTTCAACATCGAGGCCAGGAAAGTGCTGGAATCGCCTCCTCCGATGGAAAGCAGCTCCATACTTACCGCCACATGGGACTGGTTTCAGAGGTCTTTACGCGGGATATCCTAAAAGGACTCGCCGGTAGGAGTGCCATCGGCCACGTCCGATATTCTACGGCAGGGTCAAGTGAGCTTAAGAATTCTCAACCTTTTGCCGTGGATTACGCAAAAGGAATGATGGCTATTGCCCACAATGGAAACCTGACCAACGCCTTTCTCATCAAAAGCGAACTCGAATCCAAGGGGTCCATCTTTCAGTCCAATATGGATACCGAGGTGATCGTTCATCTGATTGCCCGTTCAAGAGAAAAATCTTTTATCGTGCGGACAGTCCATGCGCTGAAGCAGGTCGAAGGAGCTTATTCCTTATTGATTTTGACTGAAAAAGAGATGGTTGCGGCAAGAGACCCCTTTGGTTTCAGGCCCCTGGTTCTCGGTGATCTTAAAAATGCCCCGGTCATTGCCTCGGAGACCTGTGCCTTTGACCTCATTGGTGCAAAATTCGTGAGGGAGATTGAACCCGGAGAAATTCTTCTTATCAATGAGGAAGGGATTAAATCGTTTAAACCCTTTCCTCAAAGAGAGCCCCATCAGTGCATTTTTGAATTCATCTACTTTGCCCGTCCGGACAGCTTCATCTTCAACCACAATGTCTACGAGATAAGGAAGTCCTTTGGAGCCCGGCTCGCTCAGGAATCACCCGCAGATGCGGATATGGTCATTCCCATTCCGGACTCCGGGTTCCCGGCCACCCTGGGATATTCTGTCCAGCTGAAACTCCCCCTGGAGCTCGGGATGATCAGGAATCATTATATCGGCCGAACCTTCATCGAACCGGAGCAGAGGATACGCCACTTCGGAGTTAAGATTAAATTGAATCCTGTTAAGGAATTATTAAGGAGAAAGAAGATCGTCATTGTAGATGACTCCATTGTGCGTGCGACGACCAGCCGGAAGATCGTCAGGATGTTTCGAAACGCCGGTGCCAGAGAGGTCAATGTCAGAATCAGTTCTCCACCCATCATTGATCCGTGTTACTTCGGGATTGATACACCCAGAAAATCAGAGTTGATTGCCTCTTCGCATAACGTGGAGGAAATCCAGAGGTTTATCAATGCAAATTCTTTAAACTATTTGAGTTTAGAGGGTTTGAAAAAGTGTGTGAGAGGTGAGGAGGAGAACTTCTGTTACGCCTGTTTCACCGGCGAATACCCCTATCCTTTTCAGATGAAATTTGAATAACAAAGGAGCCTCCCGGGAGGCTCCTTTGGAGAAAGAGAGAGAATCGGGTGGGGTGAGAATTAATTGTGTTTTGCCCGCCAGATGTGGCGACTGGCACGGTTTTGCTCTCGGGTCAGACGTCCTGCCTCTCTCGGGGTCATCACTCCATCTGACCACGCCCTTTGACGGTTTACCTCAATTCCTGCCTGTTGTCGTTCGAGCCTTTGGTATTCCCCCGCTGTGAGCGAACCATTCTGAACACCCTGATAGATTCGTGCCTGCTGCCTCGCCTCTCGCCAGGTAAAAGGACCTGCAAAAACTGTGGATACTGTGCCAATAATTAAAATCCCTGAAACCATGATCAAAAATATCTTCTTCATTTCTCTTTCCTCCTCTTAATTTTTGATTGCTAATCTCGAATTCACCTCCTCTCTCCATGCTTTCATTTTATTGATGAGCAAGGGGTGTGCCAAATCAGACTGGTAAGTTTAGCCATTGAAAGAGCGCAATCTCCCTCTAAAAGCACAACCAGATAGTAACCTTTTGATATTTCGGACATATCTGAAACATTGACATTTAAAAAAATTATTTTAAAAACCCTTTTAATCAAGGTCTTATCCATGATTCATTCTTTTCGATTCAGGACGGATTAAGGAAAGGTTTGTCGATCAGGTGTATGAGGAGATTTAATTTTCTTTTTGATTTCAATAAGAAAAATAAAATTCGACAATCCTGCCGGCCACCTCGACAAGAATTGCCTGAATCAATTTCTTAAGGATTTAGGGCAGGAAGCAGGGGTTTTCTGATTTTAACTTGCGGTTCACGGAGAGGACTTATTCTCTTCTTCGATGTAATTTTTAACGGTTTCGTAGACCTTATCACTGATCAAACCAACCTGGTGGAGCCAATCCATGGCATCGGATATTTTAAAAAGGACATGAGGTTCAATGCGGGAAGACCTGAGCCTTTCTTGACCTCCTTGTTCTCGGTCCAGAAGGACAACCAGCTCATTCACCACTCCTCCCTGATCCCTGACGACCTCTGTCGCTTCGATGACGCTCTCGCCGGTCGTGATGAGATCGTCCACAATAAGAACCCTGTCGTTTCGCTCAAGGATCCCCTCAATCTTCTTTCTTACGCCGTGTTCTTTTCTCGCCTGCCGATAATAGATAAGGGGAATCCCTAATTTCTGGCTCACCACGGTGGCAAAGGGAACCCCGGCAGTGGGAACTCCCAATATCTTATCGATTCTATCCTTCCCAATCTCATTGATGACAATCCTTGTCAAAGAATTGCCGATCCAATCCATGGTGATGGGGCTTGAAATGGTCAGCCTCAAATCAATATAGTAAGGACTCTTTTTGCCAGAAGCCAGGATATAATCTCCAAACTTGATGGCGTCATTTTTGATAAGGAGGATCCCCACCTGTTTCATCAGAAAGAGTTTCTCTTCACCCCAGACCCTCTTCTCAATCTCGTCGATCCCAAAAATCATGGTTCATCTTTTATAAAAATCTGCCGGATAAGTCAAGAGAATTTATAAGATTACAAGAGGGGCTTCAGTTCACAATGAGCGTTCCGCTCTCTCCCATGAAGGCATTCGAAAGATTCTTTGGCGAGGTGATGATCGCCTTTTTGCCTCCGCCTTCGAGAAACTCGATCATGGCTTCAATTTTCGGTTTCATCGATCCCGCTTGAAAATGTCCTTCGGACAGATAATGTTTTATCTCCGGGAGGGTGGCATGGCGGATCGGTTTCTGGCCCTCTCTGCCAAAGTTCAAATAGGCCGCATCCACCGCTGTCAGGATGGCAAACGTATCCGCACCCAAGCCTCTTGCCAAAAGAGAGGAACCCAGGTCTTTATCAATCACAGCCTCCACGCCTTCAAGTTCCCCCCGCTCATTTCTTACGACAGGGATTCCACCTCCACCCGCGGCCACCACAATGTAGCCCGCCTCCACCAACAATCGGATTACATCCAATTCAACGATCTCCTTTGGGATAGGTGAGGGGACGACACGTCTGAAACCACGGCCCGCATCTTCCATGACCTGCCATCCTGACTCTCTTTGATGGGTCAAAGCCTCATCCTCAGACATAAACGAACCGATGGGCTTTGTAGGAAATTTAAAAGAGGGATCGTCCCGGTCCACAATGGTCTGGGTCACTACTGTGGTGACCCTCTTCGAGATACCTCTTCTTCGAAGCTCGTTCAGAAGTGCCTTCTGGATCATGTATCCGATCCCTCCCTGGGTATCCGCTCCGCAGATATCCAGGGGGATGAGCGGGAGTTCATGGCGGGCAAGCTCCCCTCTCCTGTAAATAAAACCGACCTGCGGACCATTGCCATGAGTGATCACCAGGCTCAGGCCTTCTCTGACCAGGCCCACAATATGTTTTATGGTTTCCTTTAATGTTTCATATTGCCAGGATAAGGCGATATGGTTCTTATCCCGGATAAGGGAATTTCCTCCGATGGCCAGAACAGTTAATTGAAATTTCATATGACAGACTCATGTTGTAAGTGAAATTTTAATAACCATATCTCAAGCTCCAAATAATAGCCAATGACCAAATCCCAATGACCAACCCTTTTTATTTAAGAAATATTCTCTTTCGCTATTTGTGTTTGGAATTTATCTGGATATTGGTATTTGGAATTTCATTATTTCCTTAATCATCTTTTACCGAAGACCATGGCAAGCAGGGCCATCCGCACATAGACCCCATTCCTTACCTGCCTGAAATAGGCCGCTCCGGAATAGTCATCCACATCGGGGTGGATCTCATGGACCCTCGGTAAAGGATGAAGGAGGGTGATCTTCTTTCCCAGTTTTTCAAGGAATGTCCGATCAATGATAAAACTGCCCTTTACCTTCTCATATTCCGACAGGTCAGCAAACCTCTCCTTTTGAATCCTCGTCATATAGATCAGATCACTTTTTGAAGCGGCCATGACGAGATCATCCGTTTCAACCACCTTACAGGCCTTTTCCTTCAGCCGTTCCGTTATCTCTTTTGGCATCTGGAGAATATCCGGAGCTACGAAGTAGAATTGGACACCGAAGTGGGAGAGGACTTCCACCAGGGCATGAACGGTCCGTCCATTTTTAAGGTCTCCCACCAGGGAGATGGTCAGATCCTTCAGGGAACCCAGTTCTTTGTAAATGGTGTAAATATCGAGGAGGGCCTGGGTCGGGTGTTGCCCTGCTCCATCCCCGGCATTGATCACGGGGATGGAAACGGCATCAGCCACCTCCTTGGCTGAACCGATTCGAGGATGGCGAATCACGATCACATCCGCATATTGAGCTATGGTCCGGGCCGTATCCGTCAATGTTTCTCCTTTGGCTACGGAAGAACCCTCCACCGGACCCATGCTGATCACTCCCCCTCCGAGTCTCTGCATCGATGTCTCAAAGGAGAGGCGTGTCCGTGTACTCGGCTCAAAAAAGAGAGTCGCCAGGATCTTTCCTCGCAATAGGGGGAGATTGTTTCTCCTCTTCAATTCCTTCTCAAACTCTGAAGCCACCTTGATAATGGATTCGATCTCTTTTCGGGTAAATTGATTTCCGTGGAGAATATCTTTTCCTTTGAGGATGCCCATTCTATCCCCCCCAATTAATTTTGAACTTTAAAATTTGGATTTATAATTTGACCTTACTGATCTTCGTCGCAAGAAACCTCCCATCGCCCGGCCTTCCCTTCATCACTCCATCCTCGACCAATATTCTTCCCCTCTGCATGACCAGGACAGGCCTCCCTTTGCACCTTCTCCCTTCATAAAGAGTATAGGGGGCCCCGGAATGCTGGCTCCGGTGTCTGATCGTATGGGTCTGTTTCGGGTCGAAGATGACAAGGTCCGCATCCGATCCCTTTCGAATAATCCCTTTCTTTGGATAGAGGCCGAAGACCTTTGCAGGATTTTCTGAAAGAAGTTGAACCAATCTGGTTGGCCTGATCCTTCCCCGATTCACCCCTTCATCGTAAGTGACGGTTAGCATGGTTTCTGCCTGGGGAGATCCGTAAGGAGCTTCAAAAAAAGGATCCTCGATCTTCTTCACCTTTGGGGCATGATCGCTTGCCACGACATCAATGATTCCCTTCTGTATCGCTTTCCAGATAGCCTGCCGGTCTCTTTCGGTCCTGAGCGGAGGGCCGATCTTTGCCATGGGACCTAATCTCTGAAGTTGTGCATCGGTCATCGTAAGATACTGGGGGCAGGTTTCAACATAGACCGGTTGGCCCTCTTCTCTCGCCTGTTGGAGGGGAGCCAAACCCTTTTCTGTACTCAGATGGACAATATAAAGAGGACATTTCATCACCCGGGCAATGGAAATTGCTCTGAAGATCGCCTCCGCTTCAAGGATATCGGGCCTCGTCTTTAAGAAGGCCTTCCTCTGATCCTCCCCTCTCCGGAGAGACCGATTCTCCAGGTAGTCAGTGACCAACCCATTCTCCGCATGGACCATGGCCATCCCCCCGCACTGGGCAATGATATCCAGAGTGGCCGCAAGATGGTAATCATTCGTCATCCACTTCAATTTGGCATAGGTCAGGAACATCTTGAATGAAGAAACCCCGAGTTCAAAGGCCTTGGGAATCTCTTCGGCTTGAGAGGATGGGTCAAACAGAGCTCCATGAATTCCGAAATCGAGAAGGGACTGCCTTAAACCTTCTTCTTTGTATTTCTCTATCGTGTCAATTAACTTCATTCCCGGCTTTGCGTAGGCAAAATGGATCAGGGTGGTTGTCCCTCCATGGGCAGCAGTGCAGGAAAGACCTCCCATATCGTCCTCATAAACAGGGTGAACATGGACATCAATTACCCCCGGCATCACATACCTGCCGGAGGCATCGATCACCCGTCCTGCCTGCTCCTGCGAAAGCCGAGGTTCGACAGAGGCGATCCTTTCCCCTTTGATCCCCACATCCGCCCTTCGAACTTTCGAACCACTGACGACAAAGCCTCCCCGAACCAAAAAATCGTATCTTATCGACATCCCTTCCTCCAGATTGAATGATCAGTTGGAAATTCGAAGTATGATTACATCATCAGGGCCATCAGCGCTTTTTGTGTATGGAGCCTATTCTCCGCCTGATCAAAGATGACACTATTTTTCGAATCCGCCACCTCATCGGTCACCTCTTCTCCCCGGTGGGCGGGAAGGCAATGCATGAAAAGATAATCCTCCTTTGCCTGCTCAACGAGTCCGGCATTCACTTGATAAGGCTTAAACGCCTTGATCCTTCCTTCCCTCTCCTTCTCCTTACCCATGCTTGCCCAGACATCGGTATAGATGACGTCCGCACCTTTGACCGCCTCTTTCGGATCATCCGTCACCTTCACCCCTGAACCATTTCTCTTTGCCTCTTTGTTTGCCTGGGAGACCACTTCTGGATTGGGCTCATATCCTTTTGGACAAGCCAGGGTAATATTCATACCCATTTTGGAACAGCCATAGAGAAGAGAATGGGCAACATTATTTCCATCACCCACATAGGCAAGGTTTAATCCTGAAAGCCTCCCTCTCTTCTCATAGATGGTAAAAAGATCGGCCAGACCCTGACAGGGATGCGTAAAGTCCGACAGCCCGTTTATGATCGGGACAGTCGAATATCTTACCAGATCGAGGATGGTCTGATGGGAAAAGACCCTTGCCATGATCCCATTCACATAATGGGAGAGGACCCGTGCCGTATCGGCAATGGTCTCTCCCCGGCCCAATTGAAGATCGTTGGTGCTCAGGTAGAGGGCATACCCTCCTAATTGCCACATCCCCACTTCAAAGGAGACCCGTGTCCGCGTCGATGGTTTTTCAAAGATCATCCCCAGGGTTTTCCCCTTGAGGAGCGGATGCTCCTGTCCCCGGAGACTCTGAAGCTTGAGCAATTCTGAGATTTTTAAGATCTCTTCAATCTCTTCTCCCGTGAGTTCGTTAAGGCTGGCCAAGGACCTTCCTTTCATCCGAACAGCCATTTTTCTACCTCCCTCCGATTGTATCTGAAGATTCGCTAAAATATATCAAAGGGTGTCCCCTTCATCCAGTGAGCTGACAAATTAACCGAACTTTAACAATTTCTCAATCCTATTTCAAGATAATCGGAAGGTGTAATGATCTTGACTTCTCCTCCATCATTTGCTAATTTTTATACCCAAGAGAGCTTGCAAAAGGGGGTGATGATGGTGTCAAACGTACTGGGGATCATTATCGGAGTTGTGGTCATCATTATCGGTCTCATCCTTCTGGTGAACTGGTGGAGTATGTTCCTTAAGGGCCTGATGGCGACCGTTCCCATCCTCCTTATTCTGATCGGTTTCGGCGCCCTTGTTTACTTCATCAGCGAGATCAAATCGAAATTGGAAATTAAAAAAGAGGAGGCATCTGCCGAGAAGAAGTAGACAGGTCAGTAGATCCGATGAAAAGGCGGATTTGGCCTCCTGTGTCCGATCCGCCTTTTTTCTTTCCCTTGCTTCTTGAAATCACCCGCTTTTCATTAGACCTGAGAATATGAAAAAACTTGAGCCGGAAAATGAAATCATTAAGGTGGATCAGGAGATTGGGATCGCATGGATACTCCTTCCGCCCGATCCATCCCTGGGAGGGTTTCGCGGAATATCCCCCCGGATCATGGATGAAGCGAAATTCCTCGCCGCAAAGAAAAAGTCGAAGGGAAAAAAGGATTGAAGGTCATGGACCTCACCTCTCCCGCTTCAGGATCACCCTTTCGCACCCCCAACGGCAATCCATCCCTCCAAATTCTGTCAGCAGGGGATTCTGACAATCGATCTGTTTGAGTGTCCTCTGAAGGATTCTCCCCTTCTCTGAAACGACATCCCACTCGCACATCACCCGGGTCCTCCCCTTCCCTTCGGGGCAGGCGATCGTCCTCCATTCCCTCTCCTTTTTCTGTTCCATCTTAAAGATCCTCCCAGGTTTCTCCATCAATGTTTGACCCGTTCTTCCCTCTTTTCTTCTTTAAACTGCTGATCCAGGATACCTCCGTGAAGGATAATGCCATCGGGATCGGCGCTGATCGCCTTGAGGTAGTAATGCTCTGCCTTCCTGCTCTCACCAATTCTCTCATAACACTCCCCCATTAGATTGAGGGCATCCTTGAAGGTGGGTAGAAATTCAATCACTTCCTCCAGGGTGTTGATCGCCGCATAATAACGCCCCAATCTCCAGAAGCATGCCGCCAACCAGTAATGCCCCTGATAATGCTTGGGGTTCAATCGGATGACCCTTTCATAATAAGGAATGGCCTTTTCAACCATCCCCCTTCTGAAATAAAGGCCCGCCAAACTCATGAAGACCGGGATGCTCCGGGGTTCTCTTTTTAATATCCCCTTATACTGCCTCACCGATCTCTTCAGCAGGTTCGCTCGGTCATAGGCATTCGCCTTTCCAAAGAGGTAATTGAGCCTGACCTCCTCTAAGGTAAGTTCTTCAAAAATAAGGTCTCTGGTAAGGGACCACAGGACAGGAATCATATAAAAGAGATATCGGATTGATTTCATATCGGTTGATCCTTAGTAAATACGAAATCCGAATATCGAAATCCGAAACAAATCTGAATTTCCAAAATTCAAATTTCTTAAACTTTTATTTATTTCGAAAATTTGGAATTGGATCATTTAGGATTGTTTCGAATTTCGGAATTTCGTGCTTCGAATTTATTTTTTATTATTATACATGGAAACGGAAATGGATGATATCCCCATCCTGGATGAGATACTCTTTTCCCTCCGATCGGAGAAGCCCTTTCTCCCTCGCTAAATGTTCGGAACCGCAGGAAACAAACTCTTCGTAGGAAATGGCCTCCGCACGGATGAATCCGCGCTCCATATCCGTGTGGATCTTTCCTGCGGCCCTGGGAGCAGGGGTTCCCCTGGGGACTGTCCAGGCCCTGAGATCTAAACTGACGGTGGTGTAAAAGGTGACCAGATCTAACACTTCATAGCCCACCCGTATCAATCGCTCCAAGCTTGAGCCTTCGAGCCCCAGTTCCTTTCTGAACTCGTCTCTTTCCTCCTCGTTCAACTCTGAGAGTTCGGCCTCAAGGTCTCCACAGATAATAACCACTCGATGGCCCTCCCTCTCTGCCCAATCAAGCATGGTTTTCAAACAGGAGCCCTCTCCTCTTAATTCGGCCTGGTCCACATTGGCTACATAAAAGACAGGTTTTGAAGTCAGAAGCTGGAGTTCCGAATAAACGGCCTTTCTTTCCCCCGTGATTTGGAGGTCTTTGGCCATCCGTCCCCGATTCAGCAGGGCCTGAACTTCCCGGTAGACCTCTAACTCCTGAGCGGCCTCTTTGGCTCCGACCCTGTGAAGTTTCTCCACCTTGGCCATTCTCTTCTCCAGGGTCTGAAGATCGGCCAGGATGAGTTCGGTATTAACCACTTCAATATCTCTCACCGGATCGAGGGAGCCGAAGTCATGGGCGACTTTCTTATTTTCGAAACATCGAACCGTATGGGCAATGGCATCCACATTCCGAATATGTTCTAAAAATTGATTTCCCAGCCCTTCGCCTTTGCTGGACCCTTTGACGAGCCCGGCGATATCAAAGAATTCAAGCGTCGTAGGGGTCAATTTTTTTGGCTGGATGATCCTGGCAATACCCTCCAGCCTCCTGTCCGGGACGGCAACGATACCGATATTGGGCTGGATCGTACAGAAACGGTAACTCGCGACCTCTGCGCCCGCCGCTGTCAGGGCATTGAATAGGGTTGACTTTCCCACATTGGGAAGGCCAACAATGCCACACCGAAAACCCATTCCCTTCCCCAAAAATGTTAAGTGGTTAAGGCTATGAAGCCCGGTTGGTACAATGAACGATGGACAAAGAACAATGAACAAAAAGGATGATACACTGTTCATCGTTTAACGTTCATTGTCTCTAAATGATACTGGCCTCTTTGTCCTTACCCTTGGCCCCTTGGACTTTTATTTTCTAAGTAATATTTGTATAATAAAATTGAAATAAAATAAAGGGCCCAAATCCCGATTTAGAAACCGAAACCCTTTTCCCATCCTGTCATTGCGAGGTCGTATCGACCGTGGCAATCTCATTGAAAATGGCGGGATTGCTTCGGTTCCCTCGCAATGACAATTTCTAAATCGGAATTTGGGAGGGGCTTCAACTGGTGGAGGTCAGATGGGGGAAAAGGAATGAAAGCGCAGAATCGGTTGATGGTGGAAATGGACTGTTCTCTGGTCAACAAGACAAAATCAAACGGGATCCTGCTCTATGCCGATTTGATCGAGGGTTATGAGGCCCTCTTCAGGATCGGCCAGGAGAAAAGGGTGAACCTGGTCCTCGCGATCAAGGACGATGTGTCTTACAGGGAGGCCAGTCCTTTCTTTAATCAGGTCCTTCGCCTCTCCTCGATCCCTCTGGGTCGAATCAATCAGGTCAAGATAGCAATCCTTCAGGCCCTCTCAGTCGGGTTAGTGAAAAAGGGAGAAGGGGGAATCCGCTTTTAAAAGATGCCGGAGAAATGAGTCAGCACCGGCGCTAACAACAGAGAAATTACCGACATTAACTTCAGCATGATATTGAGTGACGGACCTGCAGTGTCCTTCATCGGATCACCCGTCGTATCCCCTATGACCGCAGCCTTATGAGCCTCTGATCCCTTGCCTCCGAATTGACCGGACTCGATCCATTTCTTGGCATTATCCCAGGCTCCACCCGCATTATTCAAGGTGACGGCGAGAATAAAGCCGGTGGCGAGGGAGCTGATCAGGAAACCGCCGAGGGCATATTTACCAAGGAGAAGGCCCACCAGGATAGGTGCGATAATGGTCATGATCGAGGGAATCAGCATCTCCTTCAATGCCGCTCCGGTGGAGATGTCCACACACCGGCCATACTGGGCTTTTGCCTTTCCTTCCTTGAGACCCGGGATCTCTCGCCATTGACGTCGGACTTCATCCACAATCATTCCTGCTGTCACACTGACCGATTTCATGGTCATGGCAATAAAGACCGTCGGGACTAAGGCACCGATCAGGATCCCGACGATCACTGGTGCGGAGAGCAGGCTCAACTCAGGCGGGGATGTGATTTTCCCATCACGAGTCACCGTTACCAACCCTGCGGCCAAAGCATAGGAAAGGATGAGGCCAAGGGCATTTAAAACAGCTGCTCCGATGGCAAAACCCTTACCTGTGGCCGCAGTTGTATTTCCAAGGGAATCCAATGCATCTGTCCTTTCCCTCACTTCCGGGTCTAATTCCGCCATGGTGGCAATGCCGCCTGCATTATCGGCGACAGGGCCATAAGCATCGGTAGCCAAGGTCACTCCTAAAGTGGAGAGCATACTGGCAGCCGCAATGGCGACTCCGTAAAAACTTGCAAAATAGAAGGCGATCATGGTTGCAATCGCTACCAGAAGAACGGGGGGCCAGCTGCTGAGCATTCCGGTGGCAAAACCATGGACAATCGTGACGCCCCCTCCGATCGTGGAGGCCCTGGATATCTCCTGGGTAGGCTTAAAGGCATAAGAGGTGTAGTAATTGGTGCTTTCTCCCATAAGCACACCCCCTATCAGGCCTGCAAGAACTGACCAGAAAAGACCGATGTCGCCATTTAACCAGCGGATGATTAAAAAGCTGAAGACCGCGGTCAATATGGAAGCGCCGAGGGTCCCGCGGCGCAAGGCTCCCAGGAGAGCTGCCATCTCCACCTTCTCTCCCACCCTGACCAGAAAACATCCGATGATCGAGGCCGCAATGCCTCCTGCCATGATGAGCATCGGAAGCCACCAGGAGGCCTGTAGGGCGGCATCGGGCGATCGGGAGGGAAATAGTTTCAGGACCCATGGGGCGATCGCATCCGGTGCAACCACCACGCCGACAATACCAAGGGTCATGGCTGCCACCACGGTCTCCACATAGGACTCGAAAAGGTCAGCACCCATGCCACAAACGTCTCCCACATTATCACCCACAAAATCAGCGATCACAGCAGCATTCCTCGGATCATCTTCAGGTATCCCTGCTTCAACCTTACCCACTAAATCAGAACCGGCATCCGCTCCTTTGGTAAAAATGCCACCGCCTACCCGTGCAAAGAGCGCAACCAGTGAGGCTCCGGTACCGTAAGCGGGAATGACGGCCAGGAAATTGGGATCCTTATGCCAGGCAAAATACAGGATGGATAGTCCGATGACGCCGATGCTGACCACGGTCAAGCCCATCACCGCTCCCCCCCGGAAAGAAACACGCAGCCCCTGATTCAAACTTTTTTCTGCGGCTGTGGTGGTTCTCCCGTTGGACCTGATAGCCATATTCATGCCGGCATAACCGGCACCCATTGAGCAGAGGGCGCCAAAGATAAAGGCGATGCTCGTTTTCCAGCCCAGTGCCGGAATAATGGCCAGGAGAATGGCAATGATGACGATCACAATGATTTCTGTCCGATATTCTCTGTGAATAAAGGCCAGAGCCCCTTCCTGAATGGCATTTGTAATTTCTTTAATTCTCTCCGTTCCCGGAGACTGTCCAAGAACATAACGGACAAAATAAACGACTGTACCGAATCCCAGAATCCCGCAGATCACCGCTACCCATACCAAATCCATAGTGCTCTCCTTTCTATCCACGCAATAGTTGGGTCAATGGTGTATGGGTTAAGGCTACAAAGCCAGTTTCGAAACTAGTCAAAAGGTTATGATTAAAAGATTTTAGATACTAAAAACATACCCCTTTAACGAAATGGTCTGCTTCACCCTTACCCTTTACCCAAAGACCTTTATTGTCTCACTCGGGGGGAAAAACCATCGCCTTCAGGCGAACACTTAAGTATGCACAATATGTGCAGGTTTTTCAGATTTCCCCTCGTGAGGATTTCTGTGTTGGTTGTTTCGTTTTTAGCTAACTTCAGTCAGTAGAGAATCCACCAGCTTGTAGCTGATGGTAGTTCAATTTTCTTCTCTCTTCCCTCTCTTCTGGTATCGATTCATGGCCATCTGAACCCCTTCGATCAGGGCAACCCTTAGAGCCTCGACCGCCAGATCGAGGGTTTTCTCCAGGAGAGGCCTTTCCGACTCATTAAAAGAACCCAATACATAATCGGCCGTCTCCATCCCTCTGAGAGGTCTCCCAATGCCTACTTTCAATCTTAAAAAGTGATTTCCCTGAAGTGAATCGATAATCGAGCGGATCCCCAGATGACCGCCATCTCCCCCCTTTGTTTTAAATCGCAGTCTACCCAAAGAAAGATCTAAATCGTCGTGTATGACGATGATATCTTCAGGGCCAATTTGAAAAAACCCGGCCACCTTTTGGACTGCCTCTCCGCTCCGATTCATGAAGGTCATCGGTTTGAGAAGGATTACCCTTTGGGAGTTAATGTGGCCTGTTCCGTAAAGAGCCTTGAAGCGTCTGGTGATTAAATGGATGTGATGGATATGAACGAATCGATCCACCACCTGAAATCCAATATTATGCCTGCTCGTTCGATATTGGACTCCAGGATTCCCCAGTCCGACGATCAGTTTCACATTCGATTATTCCTTTTCCTCCTTCTCTTTCTCCTTACCTTTCTCCTTCTCCTTCTCCTCTTCCCCCTCGACTACCTCTGGAGCTACTTCTTCCACTTTCTTCTCTTCGGCAACAGGTGGTACCACTGTCGCAACGGTAAGGCCTGGGTCTGAAAGGATCTTTCCCTTCTCCACCCTGATATCATAAACATGGAGGGAATCACCGATCATCAATGGACTCACATCCAAATCAATGCCTTTGGGAATGTCTCCGGGTAAGCATTGAATCTCGACCACCCTCCGGACCTGTTCGAGAATACCTCCCGCTTTTGTCCCCTCCGGCTTTCCGATGAGATGGATTGGGACTTCCACGGTCACCATCACATCCATGGTCACTTCATAGAAATCGGTATGAAGCGTACTCCTCTTGAGGGGATCGTACTGGATATCCTTCACCATCACCACTTTCCGGTCTAATTGATTACCCTTTTTGATCTCCAGATCAATCAGGACATTCTCCCCGGCCTCTGTTTGAAGGGTTACGGACAACTCCTTTGAATTGACCACCAGTGGGATGGTTTCGGTTCGGGGGCCATAGAGGACGGCCGGGACCAACCCCTTGGTTCTCAATCTTTTCGCACCCCCCTTTCCTCTTGCTTCTCTTACCTCTGCCTTTAATACGGGTCTTTCCATCATTGACTCCTTTTCATCGACCGTGACGGTCCGGGACTAACCTTGAAATAAAGGCTGAACTTTTCTTCCCATTCACCCCCACGCCGTTCTTCAATTCTCGTTCAAACAAACAGACAACTCACTGATTCGTCTTCGTAAATTCTTCTTATGGCATCGGCCAACAATGCGGATATGGAAAAGACTTTGATTTTCGGACATTCTTTCGCCTCCGACCGGAGAGGAATGGTATCGGTTACAATCATCTCCAGAATCGGAGAGTCCATCAGGATCTCCACCGCCTTTCCTGAAAGGACCGGATGGGTACAGCATGCATAAACTGCACTCGCCCCTTTCTCAGAGAGTGCATAGGCCGCACGGGCTAACGTCCCGCCGGTATCCACCAAATCATCCACTAAAACAGCTACCTTATCAGTAACATCTCCGATAATGTTCATCACCTGTGAGACATTAGGGGCTTCTCTTCGTTTATCAATAATCGCCAGGGAGCTGTTCAACCGTTTTGCATAGGCTCGGGCCCTCTCCACCCCTCCGGCATCGGGAGAGACAATGACGATATCATCCCTGAGATTTTTCAGATGTTCCAGAAGTACGGGAGCGGCATAGAGATGGTCTACCGGAATATTGAAAAAACCCTGGATCTGGCCTGCATGGAGATCAACCGTCAGGATCCGGGAGGCCCCTGCAGTGGTAATCAGGTCAGCAATCAATTTCGCCGAGATGGGGGCCCGGGGGGAGACCTTCCGGTCCTGCCTGGCATATCCGTAGTAAGGCAGGACAGCCGTGATCCTCTCGGAGGAGGCCCTCTTTAGTGCATCGATCATAATGAGAAGCTCCATCAGATTATTATTCACGGGATGACAGATCGACTGGATGACGAAGACATCCATTCCCCGGACACTCTCGTTAATTTCAACATTGATCTCCCCGTCACTGAAATTCTTCACCACCGATTTCCCGATGGATGTCCCCAGGTGATCAGAAATCCTCTCCACCAGACGGATGTTTGAATTTCCGGTGAATATCCTGAGCCAGTTCCGATTTTTATTCTCCTCTACCGGATTTCTTTTCTTCATAAGGACCTCTCTTCTTTGAAAGTGGAAAGCAGAGGGTGGCAGGTCGTATTAATTTTTCTCAACGATCTACCTTCAACTCCTTACTATCGAAAATGGCTGGGGTGGGAGGATTCGAACCTCCGAATCCAGGTTCCAAAGACCTGTGTCTTACCGCTTGACGACACCCCAATCTATTCAAATATTTGAAATTCGAAGTACGAATATCGAAATTCAAAACAGATCCGAATTCCAAATTTTCAAATCACTTAAACAAAAAGGTCTTCATGTTTCGTATTTTGGATTTCGATATTCTTTTTATGGAATGCCATGGGCCAGAATAACCTTCCAGCCTCTTTCTCTGACCTTCCTCTTTAACCGCTGGTAGGCCTCTGTTGCCTTTTTCTCGCTGGAGAATAGGCCAAAAACCGTAGGGCCGCTTCCGGTCATTATAGCTCCTGATGCGCCTGCAGAGAGAAGCATCTCCTTCATTTGGCCTATTTCAGGATATTTTTCGGAAACAACCCACTCCAGGTC
>Ga0209609_10000128_pt1 | contig 44083 bp, 35 predicted proteins | sample LakKivw325mmetaG_FD_184136 | JGI IMG/M metagenome (GOLD analysis project Ga0209609, IMG submission 184136) | Anoxic lake water microbial communities from Lake Kivu, Rwanda to study Microbial Dark Matter (Phase II) - Lake Kivu water 325m metaG... | ecosystem: Environmental > Aquatic > Freshwater... | reverse complement strand
CCCCAGCCGGGCAGGTCGTTGGTGGTCCAGGGCGAAGTCGGGAGGTAATCGAACTGGTTGCCGGTGAAATTGAGGCTGTACTTATCCGGCACGCCCTGATCGAGGAAATTGGCGAACCCGGCAAAGGTGGCGGTTTGGACCACTTCCGGGGCGCAGATGCGGTCGAAGCCATTGATAATCAGCACCGGCGGGCGACTGTCGTCCATCCGGCAGACGGCGAGTATCTCCGAAGGAAAACTCTCGCCCCCCGCATTGACTGCCGTGACTTTGAAACTGTAAATCAGTCCCTGGGTAAGATTCGCGACGACGGTGCGGGGTTCTTTGATAAAAAAACCGTTGTTCCAGCCGCCGTCAGCGCGCCGCTGGTAAACGATGTAACCCTCCGGGGAAGCAGTCGGTTCCAGAACATCCGCGACCGGTCGCCAGCGCAGTTCTACTTCACCGGTTTTACCGAAGGTTGCCTGAAAATGCGAAACCGGCAGGGGTTGCACGACGTAATCAGTTCCGTTTTGCGAGGCGATGAATTTAAGAATCGCCTTGTAAAAGGCCCGACCGACATCGAAGCGGAAGCGCGGATCGAGCGCGAACTGCATATCGAGGAAATTCTGATGCGAAAGCAATTCCACCAGCACGGCGGGCACATTCGGGCGATAGGCTTCGGCGTACTGACGATTGTAGAGATGGCGGCGATTCCAGAGCGGATCCCAGCGACTGCGGATGTCGTCCACCAGCTGGCTTTGCATCAGGTCGGCGAAATCGCGATTGGCAAGGCGCGAGACGCCATCCGGGAACACCAGCGCCGAGTCATAATCTTCGATGCTGTAGATCAATAGCGTGCCGACTGTCGTATCGTTGCGCGTGATGCCGGCGTCGGTATGAAAGGCGATCGAAGCATCCACCGGAATGCCCAGCCCGGCGTGTTGCCGGTTTTTATTCGGGCCGTAGGGCGCGCCGCGCAGGTAGTTCACCCACTCGCCCCGGCTTTGATAATCGTCGTTGTAATCGTTGTTTTCGTTATTCAGGCTGTAAATCAGGGTGTCCGGCATGCCGGCATACTGCAGATAATAGCGTGCGGCTTCGGTGTAACGCGGACGACCGCTGATGGTGCCGGCGCGCTCGACATTACCCATGCCGCCGCCAAAGCGCACCGCGTCGGCGGTGATGATCTGCCCCGTTTGCGCACTCTGATTGGTCAGACGCACACTGCCCTGACTTTGATTCTGACCTTTGTTAAAGTGAAAAGTGCCCAGATAGATCCAAGTCGCTCCGCCGATTTGCTGATTGACCAGAAATTCAGTTTCTCCTCCGCTATGAAAAACGGTATAGTGCGCGTCATCAACGGCATTGGCGGCGCGCTGATAGGCGATGTACACCGCGTATGAGCCGGTTTCCGGAATTTCCGGCGTCCAGTTGCATTCGGCGGTCGGCGTGGGACTGACGGCGGCGTAGCGATAGGTGCCGGCTAGAAAAGGATTCTCGCCGATACCGTAAGGCGGTTCGCCAATGCCAAAACCCGGTTGCGCCCCGCTTTGCCAGACGCTTTCAGGCTGATTGACAATCTCGAAATAGAAACCGCCCTGTGTGGGATGATCGTTATCTACGATGACCTCATGCGTCTGGAGATCGCGTTCGCGGGGCAGGAAAGCCATGCCTCCCGCGTTTTCGAGCATCGGCAGGATGTACGGTAAAACGAACGCGGTCGGCAGTAGGTCTTCCACGGTCTGAAACAGGCGTGGCCTCTGCCATTCCCAGCGTTGCATTTTCTGGCTATAATACCAGCCGTGGCTGTGCCAGAGCGCGATGTTCCGGCCATTGAGACCTTTGGTCGGCTGATAGGGTTTGCTAAAATTGCGCACCAGCGGAGCGATGGCCGGAGCGGGTCGGGGCAGGCGCGCAGTGTCGAGTTTTTGCCTGTCACTTCGGTAATAATTCGGGATCAGTTGTTCAATAGGTTGATTCAGACAGTAAATCGTCAGCGACGCCTGCCGGAAACGCCATCCCAAGGCGCGGCGCAGTGCCGCGTAAATCGCCGTCGTATTATCTTCGCGAAAAGGCTGATAGGCGAAGTAGCCGTTCAGGTAAACGTCAATCTGCCGTTTTTGGGTATCGAAACGAACTTTGGTGATGCGCGTCTGCGGCAGAATCGCCACCGGCCGACGCTCCCGGTAACATTTCAGTAAAAAGCGTTCGACCCTTTTATGGATGAGCTTTTCGCTTTTCGTATACGGGCGATAATCATAGCGGATGGGCATTTTGTAGGAGATGATTTGGGCACAGCCGGTGAAATACACCAGCGCGCTAACGCACAGTAAAAAACGTTTCACTTTCCACTCCGCAAGTTATTCCGGCCGGGCATTGGTCTTTTGCCGCCGGAAATTGCTAATAAAGATGATGAGTCCCGCGGCAAGGATGAACAGGTCTTCGACAACGCGCTTCCAACCGACCAAGGAACCCTGTTCATCGAGGCTGAAACAGCCGCATTCGATATTCAGTCCCCTGACGATGGCGCTGATGATCAGGACCGTGAAACCAGCGGTCAGAAGACTCATCAGCAGGCTGACCGTTTCCACCCAGATGCCGAAAATCAGGGCGATCCCGATGAATGCCTCGAACCAGGGCATGAAAATGGCGCAGAGATTGACCAGCTCAACCGGTAAAACGTGGTAGTTGTAGATCACCTGCGCGAATTTGGCGGGGGCGAGGATTTTGTCAAAACTCGCCTGCAGAAACAGAAATCCAATCAGCAGGCGCAGAGCGGTAGTCATCCCGACTAGTACTTGTTCGCGGGTAATTTTCTTCATGGCAAGGCTCCTGTCAGCACCGGCAATCCGGCTTCGGCCCAGGCCTGCCAGCCACCCGGGAAAAAGGCGATATCTAAAAAGCCGCGCTCGCTCAATTTGACGGCCAGCTCGACACTCTGCGAACATTCACTGCCGTCGCAGTAGGTCACGATATGGCGCTCAGGTGGAATCTGTGCCAGGGCTTCAACCGCCTGCTCGAAATCTTCGAGTGGCAGGGAAATCGCCCGCGCGATATGCCCGCGCAGATACTCGGCGCGCGGGCGCGTGTCAATGAACAACGCCAACCCTTCCGCGTGCAACCGGCGCACTTCCTCCAGGCTGACTTCCGTGACGGGATTCAGGTTGTTGAGCTCAGGCGGCGTCTGTCGGTGGGCGCGCGGTGTGAAAATCGGCACTTTCAGCAGGCGTCCCTCGCTTTTTACCGCATAGTAAGTGGTTATCAGGTGCAGACCCCGTGGCGATAACTGGTTGAAAGTCAGTGCGATCAGCAGGCAGAAGCCGATCAGTAGTGCACTGCGCCCGACGATTTTTTTACTCAGTTCCTGCATATAACCCTGCATCTTTAATCCGGTTAATTTCTGCCAAACCCGTTTTAAGGCTTGGCTTTTGTGCTTAAAGAATATAAATTTTTCCGGTTAAAAGCAATCCTTTATTTCGATGAATATACGACAGAGCGTCAAAATCGGCCTAACCTTCTGGGGACTGTCTCTTTTCTCGTTGCTGAATGGAGCACTGGTGGACACGCCCTTAGCCAAATTCACCCCCGCCCAACGCGCCTGGTTACTCGATCAGCGCGAGGAAGCACTGCAGTTATACCTGCAGGAAATGCCCTCCCATCCATTCAAGGAAGTGCCGTTGTACAACGTGGCCTTTCTCTATTTTTTCGAGGAAAAATTCACCGAAGCCGAGCAGTACGCCGATCGGGCTTTGAAAATCAATCCGCAGTACGGTCCGGCGCTCCTGCTCAAGGGCCGCCTGGCGGAAAAAAGACAATCGCTCTCCGACTGTCAGACCTACCTGAAAGCCGCCATTACAACCCATTTTGCTCCTTACCTGCCCGAGTATTACCTGGGACGATTCTACCTTTCGCAGGGCAAATTAAACGAGGCCGCCAAGTATCTCGACAAGGCCATCGCGGACAACGATAAATTCACGCCGAGTTATCCCCTGCTGGCCGAAGTCTATCTCAAAACCGGCAAGGTGGAACAGGCTCAGAAACTGCTCGAAAAGGGGTTGGTCACCTCCTACGACGCCGAAATCGTGCTCATGTTGGGTCAAATCGCGGAAAATCGCAATAAGCTCACCGAAGCGAGCAAATATTATGGTTTGTTCACTTACCTGTTCCCGGAACACCCCCAAGCGGAGCAGGTTCAGCAATGGTTGAGCGCTCATAAAATCAACAAGGTTTACACGCATCAATTTAGGCCCCTGCCCCAGCGCGCGACACCGCGGAACCGGTTTTTCCCGATCGGCGAAGATTACGTATATAACGTACACTGGGGCCCGATCCGGGTCGGTGAAATCCGGGCCAAAATTCAGGAAAAACTGTCCTTCAAAGGGCAGGAAGTGTACAAAACCGTCTTCAGCCTGGATTCGAATCCCGCCCTGGAATTTATCGCCACCCTGCACAGCGACTACATTTCACTGATTGACCAGGACACCAAGCTCGTCCTTCAGCACTTTCTGCATATTCGCGAAAATAAGATCGTTCAGGACAAAATCTACGACTTCGACCGCGAGCACGGACGGTTTATCTGCCGAATGATCAACGAAGACGGAAATATTGACTATCTGGAGAAGTTCCTGCCAACCAACACCACCGACGGCACGTCACTACTGTTCTACTCCCGGCAGGTGGTTGCCGAGAAAAGATCGGAGCGGGTGATGACGATAATTGACGAGAACTTCGTGATCACCGATATTTTTTACGACGGAAAAAAGGAACCGCTAACCGTACGCGGCAAAGTCGAACCCGGCATTCTGATCAGCGGTGAAAATTATTACAAGGGCATCGTGGGCTTTACCGGCAAATTCCGCGGTTGGTTCCGTGATGATTCCACCTATCTGCCGCTGGGCTCGGATTTCGAAATCTGGGTGGGGCGGATCGCCGTCACCATGACCACCGAGGAAGAACAGAGACAGCACAAATATGCACGCTAAACAAAAATATATGAGTCTGCTACTATTGCTTGTCGCCCTGTGCGGCTGGCAATGCAGTCCACGACGCCTGATCCTCAATCAGGCATCCGGGATTTTCGAGAGCGCCCTGCCAACGATTTACCAGGAAGATGATCTTGCTCTCGCGGAGCAGTTTTTCTCCGCTAATCTGAAAACGATTGAAATCGTTTTGGCCAAGGATCCGACGAACCGCAAACTCAATCTCTTGGCCGGTCAGGCTTTCGGCGCCTACGCCATGGCGTTTATCGAGGATCAGGATCCCGAACGCGCCCAGCGTTTTTACCAGCGCGGGTTAAAATACGCTCTGGCGGGCTTACCGGTGAATATCACCTTCGGGGAAAATGTCAAGCCGGCTGAGCTGGAGGAGATTTTAAAGCAATGCCGCAAAGCCGATGTACCGGTGCTCTTCTGGATCGGCTACAACTGGGGCTCATTCATCCTGCATAATTTGGACAGCCCGAAAACCATCGCCAATCTGGCCAAGGTGGAAATGATCATGCACCGGATTTTGGAACTGGACGAGACCTACAATTTTGGCGGTGTGCATCTGTTTTATGGGAATTATTATGCGGCGCGTCCGCCGCTGCTGGGCGGCAATCCGGAAAAAGGACGCGAGCATTATTTGCGCAATATGGAACTCAACCGCAACCAGTTCCTGCTAACCAATTTCTATTACGCCCGCTATTACGCTGTGCAGGTTCAGGATCGGGCGCTGTTCGATAAACTGCTGACCGGAATCGTGGATTTTGACCTCGAGCAGGCTCCGGATTTACGTTTGTTCAATGCCCTGGCACAACAAAAAGCGCGCAGACTGCTGGCTGAGGCGGAAATTTACTTCAGTGATGATAACACCAATGCCGAAGGAGAAGAATGATAAAACTACGCCTGCTTCCCGGCCTATTTACCTGCCTCACCGCTTTGCTCTCTGCCCAAACCGTCTACACCGTCAAGATGGCGACCGTGGCACCGGAAGGTTCACTGTGGATGCGTGAATTTCACAAATTCGATAAAGACCTGAGCGCGACTACCAGCGGACAAATCAAATTCCGCGTCTATCCGAACGCGGTGCAGGGCGGCGAGAAGGACATCCTGCGCAAGATGCAGTTGGGGCAATTGGACATCGGCACGTTCACCGGCGTGGGATTGGGCGAATTGGTGCACGAAGTGCGCATCCTCGACCTGCCGTTTTTATTTAAAAACAGCGCGGAAGTGGATTATGTTTACGGCAAGCTGTTCGAAGAATTCCAGCAAAAATTCATCGAGAAAGGCTTCTATCTGGCCGGCTGGGCGGAAGTCGGTCTGATTTATCTCCTGACCCGTAATCCCGTTTCCTCACCGGCCGATTTTAAAGACGTGAAAATGTGGCTCTGGAAAGGCGATCCGTTGGCAAGGGCAACTTTTGATGAGCTGAAAATTTCCGCAATCCCCCTCGATATTACCGATGTGCATACCGCCCTGCAGACCGGCCTGATTGACGGTGTTTACATTTCACCCTACGGGGCCCTGGCTTTGCAATGGTATACTAAAACCAAATACATGCTCAACTACCCGCTGACCAATTCGGTCGGCGCGGTGCTGATCACCCAGCGGAAATTGAACAGCCTGCCCGCCGACCTGCGGGAGATTTTTATCACCAAAACCAAAATCTATATGCGCCAGATCGTGTTGGCCAGCCGTGCGGAAAATATCGAATCAATTAAAGTATTGCAGGACAACGGCATCGTCCTGACCAATCCCAGAGACCAGCAGGCGGTACGCGAATTCGATTTAGCCGGTCAGCGCACCCGCACCAAACTCACCGGCAGTCTCTATTCCGCGGAACTGCTCAACCGGATTCTGCAATACTTAGATGAATTCCGCAAGCAAAATGCTAAATAAACTGCGCTCGTTCATCGAAAAAATTGCCACGGTCCTGGCGGTCATTCTGATGCTGTCGCTGGCGGTGCTTTCATTCGTGCAGGTAATGCTGAGAAACCTTTTTTCCCTCGGTTTCAACGCCGTCGAGGAACTGATGCGCAACGGCGTCCTCTGGATAGCATTCGTCGGAGCAGTGCTGACTACTCTGCGTGGTAAACATATCGCGATTGACATCCTGCCGCGCCTGGCACGGGGCAGATTCAAAGCTATTCTCGACGGCTTGATTAATTTGGCTGTGGCTGTCATCTGTCTGGTTTTAAGCTGGTTTGCACTCCAGTTTGTCCTGCTGGAAATCAGAATGAAAGCGGTGATTGCCGGATTTTGTCCCGCATGGATCATCGAATCCATTTTACCGCTAGGTTTTCTGCTGTTGGCGACGGCTTTTCTAATCCGTCTGTTTGAAAAAAATACAGGAGACGCGGTTTGATTTCACTCCCCGCCCTCTCACTGGTATTTTTTTTAATTCTGGTCGGTCTGCCGCTTTTCTCGGCAATCGGACTTTCCGGGATTCTGCAATTTACCCACACCGGCATTGATCCGACCGTCGTCATCGTCGAACTCTATCGGATTGCCTCCGCGCCGACGCTGTTGGCTATTCCCCTCTTCACCCTGGCGGGCTATGTCCTGGCGGAAAGCAAAGCGCCCCAACGGCTGATTAATTTGGCGGATGCGCTGATCGGCTGGATCCCCGGAGGCGTGGCGATTGCAGCACTGGCGTCCTGCGCACTCTTCACCTGTTTTACCGGCGCTTCCGGAATAACCATTATCGCTTTAGGCGGATTGATCTACCCAATTTTGCGCCAGCACCAGTACCGTGAAAATTTTTCGCTGGGACTGATCACGACTTCCGGCAGTCTGGGCTTGCTGTTTCCACCCAGCCTACCGATGATTTTATATGGTCTGATTGCATTTGTGTCCATTGATAGTCTTTTTATCGCCGGGATGTTGCCGGGCATCATTCTGATTTGCATTTTGAGCCTGTACGCCATCCGCAATGATGTCAGCCGCCGCGAGACACGCCGGGCTTTTACCTGGCGACGCGTCTGGTCAGCCTTGAAGGAAACCGTTTGGGAAATTCCGATTCCGATCATTATTCTCGGCGGAATATACGGTGGCTACATTACTGCCGTGGAAGCCTCCGCAGTCACCGCGTTTTATGTTTTAGTCATCGAGTTCTTCGTCAATCGCGACTTGAGTATCAGGCAGGATTTAGTCCGGATTATGCGTGATAGCGTACAGCTTATCGGAGGAATACTCATTATCTTGAGTTGCTCGATGGGTATGACCGCTTACCTGATTGATGCCCAGATACCGCAATCTGCCCTGCTCTGGATTCAACGCATTATCAGCTCCAAGTTCACGTTCCTCTTTCTGCTGAATATTTTCCTGCTAATTACCGGCGCACTGCTGGACATTTTCTCGGCGATTATTATCGTCGTTCCGTTGATCGCTCCCATCGCCGTCAGTTATGGTGTTAATCCCATTCATCTCGGGATCATCTTCCTGACCAACCTTGAGATTGGCTATATCACGCCACCGATCGGGCTGAATCTTTTCATTTCCAGCTATCGCTTCAACAAACCGATCACTTATCTGTATAAGGTCAGCGTACCGTTTCTGTTGCTGATGGTGATTGCTTTGGCGCTGATCACCTACGTACCTGCTCTCAGCCTTTTTCTTCTCAGAGTACTCAGGTAATCTGCGTCAAAGTGGGAATTTATCTTACCCGGTTTGTTAGCGTAAAGCGGCTACCAGACGCTCGGCGCGCGCACGGTAAGTCAGGGCTTCCTGCTGGAGTTCCGTAACGAATTTATTCTTTTCATATGTACCGCGGACGGCCTCGAAATCGCAATCCCGGATCGTCTCATCGCCATCTTTACCGTAACCAATGCGGGCTTCCGCATCGAATTCTTTGCGGGCGTCCTTCAGGATCAACCTGATAAATTCCTCAACCGTCTCTGCCCATTTTTGAATAATCTGAATCAGGATGCGGCGAATATCAATCTGTGGACCGTACAATTCCCTAATCAGCGAAAGGCAATACGCCCAGGCTAATTCAGGATAGCGACGATCCAGCTCAATCAAGGCCTCGCGTAAGGCCTGAAAATCCTGGATTTCACTCTCCTCTACCTGACGCTCTATATCTTCGACTAACTGCGCTGGAGCGATTAATCCGGCCATATCCAACCAACCCTCGTAAGATTCTTCTGGGGTGATCAGCAATCGGTCAATGGCGTCCTGGTTTAGGGGCTCGGTAACAGATTCCAATTTCTTGGCAACTTCATTACCAATAAAAACATCAATCATCATAGCATAATAACGCACACGACCGGGAATTGAGGCACGTTTAATTGACAGATTCCGGTAGTGGATATTTTCATCGGTTTCGGTGGATTCCGTCAACAATGCCTGGAGCCTCTTAGCCGCGAGGCGGACTTTTTCAATCAGGTAGACACTGAAAAACTCGAAATTGATGACATCTAATTTATCAGGATCCCGACGCCGGTCGCGAGTTGGCCATTTATAGCTATCCCGCCGCGTTCCGACGGTAAACAGATTTATCGCCGGTATCAGCACCGATTTGCCCTGATCTTCCATGATATAGGAGAACGGAAATTCGCTGGCATCGAATTTATTGTAATGCTTGCCGATCACGACGGAAAATGCGCCGACCCGGCTGGGCCAGAGCAGGTACGAAAAGGAACCGGTTTTTGATCCGCGCTCCAGGATTCCCTGGTGCACTGGACCGAGTTTGTACATATGGTTGCTTTGATTGGAACCGCTACCGGCATTATAAAACGAGAACATTCCAGCTATCAACAGCGTAGATTTGTGATGTGTGACGGTGTATGGCCCGGCAAAAAGACTGACGGCTTCACCATGAAATCCCTCGCAGTTGGCAAAGAATACCGAATTCTCCGCTGAATACTGCTTGCCGAGACGCACCCCCTGACCGACAAAACACTTATCCAGCAGTACTCCGTTTTCCACCCTGGAGCCGGACTGGATGATAAAGTGCCGCGCATTTACACCTTCACCGATGACAACCGGATCAGTGTCGTTGCTGGCCAGCATACCATCTTCTAAAAGTTCGGCCCCGGAAATCTGCGCCCGTTTACCGATCGCAACATTGCGAATCGAATTGCTATGTGTGATTCGGGCATGGTTACCAATTTCACCAACAGACGAGATTCGCGAATCGGCAAAGGCCTCGATCAGGGCTGTCAGTTTTTTTTGCAAGGCAGGTTTGTGCCGATAGACGACGATCAGGTAGGCAATTTGAGCGGTTAGCCCTTCAAAAATGGGCAATCCGCGACCGCCGCCTTCATTCAGCACGTCCAGCGTGGTGCCGTTGCCAAAACTGGTATCCCCGCTGACTAATAGTTCGGCGACATCATCAATGATCACGTGGTCACCGATCCGATAATTCACTAAGTAGCGCACCTGATTGATAAAAACATCAGCTCCGACCGTACAATTATTCAGGTAGCTGTCACAGATACCGGCAGGCCGGAATAAGCCCGGTTTGACTTCGACTGATTCGGTTTGAGCGCCGATCCTGACCTGCCCTGCAAAATGAACGTTGCGGAAGCGCTTCAAGTCCGTCGCAGGATCAATGCTCACGGCGCGCCAGTCAGCGGCAATGCAGCCTTGGGCAGTGAGCTGATCGATCTGTCGGCTGTTCAGATTTCGTGACGCCATAACCATCCCTACTTCACCGTTGGCAGATAACGGATAGCACTCTCTTCAATATCCTTAAAGTACTTGACGGTACCGACTTTCAATTCCATGGTGGCTTCATTATCGCATACGATTATGCCATGCTGATGCAGTTGCAACATGGAAACTGTCCACATGTGGTTGACGCCCTCTTCGACAACTTTTTGCAGGGCGCGGGCTTTTTTATAGCCGTTGATGATGATCAGGACTTCGCGGGCATCCATGACCGTCGCCACACCCACGGTTAAAGCGGTTTTGGGCACCTTATTGACATCGTTGTCAAAGAACCGGGAATTGGCCAGGATTGTATCGTAGGTCAAAGTCTTGATGCGCGTTCGGGACATCAGGGAACTGCCCGGTTCGTTGAACGCGATATGCCCATCCGGGCCGATACCGCCCAAAAACAGGTCTATGCCGCCGGCTTGCCGGATTTTAGCTTCGTAGTCACTGCATTCCTTTTCCAGATCCTTAGCGTTGCCATTCAGAATATTGACGTTCTTTTTGGGAATATCAATGTGCCGGAACAGATTGCTCCACATGAAATAGTGATAACTTTCCGGGTGGTCTTCCGGCAACCCGACGTATTCATCCATATTGAAAGTCACGACATTTTTAAAAGACACTTTGCCGGCCTTAAAGAGTTTTACCAATTCCTTGTACGTGCCCAGCGGCGAAGACCCGGTCGGCAAGCCCAATACATAAGGTTTCTTCGCGGTCGGTTTGGCCTGATTGATTTTACTGGCGACATAATGGGCAACCCATTTGCTCAACCGATCATAATCTTCATGAATAACGATACGCATTTTACTCTCCCGATTTTATCTTTTCAATTAAAAAACCGCGCAATTATATTAACTCTCAGGACAACTTCCAAGAATTAATTACGCTATTTTTTCCGGATTGTGTCCGCTGATGGATCTCAGGCTTTACTGGACATCGGTGCCGTATCATTCATTGATGACCCGCCGGACAGCCTGCAAGCGGCGACGTAAAAAGGCACTATAGTTTTCGTCTTCCGGATTGAAGCTGTTGATACGTACCCGTCCGGAACAATGAATAAACTGATAATCTCCGATATACAAACCGACGTGCGTGATGCGCTGGCTGTTTCTGCCGAAGAACAGCAGGTCAGCCGGTTTTAATTTGAGCGGGAATCCCGCCGTATCAATCGCCACTCCCTCCGTAACCTGCATACTGGCATCCCGCAATAAAAGCAAACCGTTTTGCCGAAAAACCGATTGGGTAAAGCCACTGCAGTCAAAGGCTTTCGGAGATGCGGCACCCCACATATACGGACGTCCTAACATCATCAAAGCAGTTTCCAGGATCCGCACAGGCTCAGGTCGCCGGGCAAGATACTCTTTTTCCGCAGTCAGTTCTCGCGTATGGACGAAACCCTCGCGTCCGTCCGGAATAGCGACTTTCGTCCAGCGGCGTTTGCGCTCGATTAATTTCAGACGGTTGCCCATGACCACATCGCTTACCGGACGCGCTTTACGTCGTGGGGCCGAATAGATCATACCCTCGATGGCCGTGTAAACCACTTTTTCACAATTGAGCCAGTCACGGAGAAACTCGGCATTGCCGGTTTGCAACCGGTCGTCCTCCACCCACCCCAAGTAGCCATCGTCGGTTCGAACCAGAAAGTAATCATCTTCGGCCTTCAGAATTCTGACTGGCAAACCGCGCAGAGTCTGCGTAACAAGATCTTTAAACACCGACGTTCCGCTACGCAGATTCTCGACCGAATTGATGACGATTCCATAGGAGTTTTCACCAATGGTTTCCTCCGGCATCAGCACAACTTGATATTTTGCATTTATTTCCTTCAAGGTCGCCTTGACCTGCCCGTAAAACTCCTCACGCGCCTCAGCATTGCTTGTCTCTCCCTCGATAAACAAAACATCGCCTTGCCAGCGCGGCGTCATCGACCAGACTGCCGTACGTTTATCCGGACAAAATTTTGCCCGAACACCTTCCGCTATGGAATGTATTTGGGCATTGACCGCACTGGTATCAGGGGCGAATTGAGCCAGGCCCCACTCTACGATTCCTATCATTATCAACACCAAGGATCTCTTTAACACCATTGACTCCTTATCAATGACTATAACCAAGCGTATTGCCATACACCACATCATTTTTCAGCAGGGTTCGCGTGCGGGCAACGACCTTATCGAAACGCAACTCAGCCTTGACGCGTCCGGCGATGCCGTCTTCCAGCGTACCAAATTCACTTTCTAATCCCTGCCTGATGTACTCAACATTCTTATCGAATTCCTGACCTCGCAGAGAATCAATCCGCGCATAATACTGATTAAAAGCAATCGGTAGATTCTGGAACCGGGCATCCTGCTTCAGTTGCGATTCCACCTCCCGCAGGGATTTTTCCTGACGATCAGTATAAGTGAAACCAGTCTCTTTGAGGTACTGTTGGAAGCGGGACAGAACTTTTTCGTCAACCCGGGCTGGCACCCGATATTGCTCGGTTTTGTACTTCATGGCAAAACTGAAAAATGCATTCTGACGCCACAATTCGACAACGTACTCGGGCAGGGATTCACCGGTTACCGTGACGTCCGGAGTGATTCCGCCGTTGCTCCGCAACAGCCGTCGGTTACGTGAATAAAAAATAGAATCCTCACGTCCTGCCGATGCCAGCAGTTTACTGTTCTTGATATAGTCTGGCTTCTGGATCAGCCGCCCGCTCGGGATATAGTATTTCGCGGTAGTGATTTTGACGCTGTACTGACGATCAACCCTGAAAACTGTTTGGACCAGGCCTTTGCCAAAACTGGGAGAACCAACCACGATGCCGCGATCCACATCCTGAATGATTCCGGCGACAATTTCGCTCGCCGAGGCACTGCCGCCGTCAATCAGCACGGCAATTTTGGTCTGTCTGTCTAACATAGGCCGGTTACGCGCGATGAACACCCGATTGGCGTTATCGGTTCTACCGCGGGTAAATAGCAGGGTATCCCCGATTTCGGTAAATAATTCCGCGATTCCCAGGGCTTCCTCCAATAGTCCACCCGGATTTCCACGCAAATCGAGAACCAGGGCTTGCAGTGAATTTTCATTTTCCAATTTGGCAATGGTTTTTTTCACCTCCGAAGTCGCACCTTTGGCGAATTCAGTCAGTCGGATATAGCCGATCCCATCTTCGAGAAAACCGGCATAGCTGATGTTATTGACCTGAATCTTATCACGGATCATGGAATAGGTTTTATCTCCGGAAAAACCGGGTCGACGAATTAGCAAGTCAACTTTCGTACCCGGCTTACCGCGCATCAGGCGCGCCGTCTTGTCCAGATTCAGACCCTTGGTAAAGGCCGTATCAACCTTGAGAATTTGGTCACCCGGAAAAATATTAGCTTTACGCGCCGGACTACCGTCCATCGAGGAAATGACCGTCACGGTGTCCTTCCGAATACTGATGCGCAGACCGACGCCGCCATATTCACCTTGGGAGAGAACATCCAGCGGTTCCTTCTCTTCTTCGGTTAAAAATACTGTGTAAGGATCCAGCTCGCTGAGCATATTGCGAATATTAAGGTCGGTCAATTCAGAAGCGTTAATCTGATCAGCGTAATTCAGGATTACCTGGCGGTAAACTTCGTGATACAACCGAATCGAGTCCGAAATTTGTTTATAAATATCGGTGGCACTGACCGCCATCAGCAAACTCGCGGTCAGTAAAGCGAGGCCGATTATTCGCCAGGCGCGTCTTTGATACCACTGCATATACTACCTCTTTTTTCTATTTAAAAATAATTGCCATACCGTCTTGGACAATTCGGCGACGGCTTTTGTTCCATCCAGTAAAAAGACCCGTTCCGGCTCCGCTTCCGCGATCTGTCGGAATCCATTCCTAACTTTAGCCTGGAAACCAGCATTCTCGGTCTCGAGCCGATCCAGCTCTTTATGATGGATCCGACTGGTTCTTTCTTCCAGACTTATATCGAATACCAGCGTCATATCCGGCACCAAATTACGAGTAGCCATCCGGTTTAACCGCTGAATAAATTCGAGGTCGAGTCCGCGTCCGTAGCCCTGATAGGCAGTCGTGGAATCGTAAAACCGGTCGCATACCACAATCTTACCTGCGGTCAGCGCCGGGGCAATAATCTGTTGGCAAAGCTGAAAGCGGCTGGCGGAGTATAGTAACAATTCCGTTTCCGCCTGCATTTCAAAGTGATTCTTATCCAACAGGATTTGCCGGATTTGCTCTCCGATTGGCGTGCCTCCCGGTTCGCGGACTAAAATATGGTCATACCCCGCTTGCTCCAGATTGGATAAAAAACGTTGCACCTGGGTGGTCTTGCCACATCCGTCAATTCCTTCAAAGGTAATGAGCAATCCGCGTTTCATGGACGAATCATTTTTCATTCAGTCGAATTCATATTCCACTTTTCACGGACCAAGCGGATAAAGGGACCGGGTGGTTTGACCGCCTTGTGAGATTGATTGATAAAGGCATGCACTGTATAACCGGTCGCGATCTGGCAGGGTTCGATTTCCCCGGTTATCGAATAATCAATCCTCAGCCGGGCACCGGGAAATTCCGTGATCTTACTCGCCACGGTCAGTAGTTCGTCAAACCGCGCTCCCCGGAGATAGCGGCAATTGACTTCGACGACAGGCATGGCAAAACCGGAAGCTTCAAACACGCTGTAGGGCATGCCCAAAGCCCGCATCAGTTCATCGCGGGCGGCCTCGAAATATTCCAAATAGCGCGAGTAATAAACCACTCCCAAATAGTCAACATCGCGGTAACGAACCCGAAACTGATAGGTATGGCTAATCATGGTTACTATTCCTCGGTCCAGGCGCCCATCCGCGCAAATTTTGCGTTGCGCATTGCGAGCAGTTCATCAATGGGAATCTGCTTCAATTCCAGTAAATGTCGCAGTAATACTTCCTGAATAGCTTGGGCCGTTTGATCGGGATTGCGGTGCGCCCCGCCGGGCGGTTCCGGAATAATTTCATCCGCGATACCTAACTGCTCCAAATCACGCGCGGTGACTTTCATTGCCTCAGCGGCCAAAGGCGCCTTACCGGCATCGCGATACAAAATCGAAGCGCACCCTTCTGGCGAAATTACCGAATACCAGGTATTTTCCAACAGTAAAATCCGGTCTCCTACGCCGATACCCAGCGCGCCTCCGCTGGCGCCTTCCCCGATTACTAAGTTGATAATTGGTGTCCGCAAACGCGCCATCTCAAACAGATTCCGGGCGATCGCCTCCGCCTGCCCACGCTCCTCAGCCCCTATACCGGGATAAGCGCCCTGTGTATCGATGAAGGTGATCACCGGGCGGTGAAATTTCTCGGCCAGTTTCATTGCGCGGAGGGCTTTGCGGTAACCTTCCGGGTGTGGCATACCGAAGTTGCGATACAGATTTTCCTTCGTATTACGGCCTTTCTGATGACCAATCAAAACAATTTTTTCTGTACCGATGGCGGTGAATCCGGTGATGATAGCTTTATCGTCGGCAAAATGGCGATCACCGTGGATTTCGATAAAATCAGTGCAGATGCGCCTGACGTAATCAAGCGTGTAGGGACGGTTTGGATGCCGGGCTAATTGTACCCTTTGCCAGCGTGATAGGTTGCTGTAAGTTTTAATGATCAGCTTCTTCAGCTTTTCTTCCAATTTTTCGATCTCGGGTGAAAGATCAACAGTGCTTGAGGCGCTATGCTCCCTTAACTCTTCAATTTTCTTTTCCAGCTCGACAATTGGTTTTTCGAATTCTAAGATCAGATCACTCATGGATTCTCAAATATGTAACAACGTCTTCAAAATGATTTCAACGTCTAAAAAGAACGAATGGTTCTGCATGTAGAAATGCTCGTAGTTCTGGCAATCCGCTTCGTCCGGTTTATGATGGTTGTCATGCAAAAGGAACAGACCAGTCAACCCCGGTTTATAACGCAGTTGCCGGTTAGTGCCACCGACATCAATCAGCTCACTGCCTACAAAACTCATGTCGCCATTCCAAATCGAAAGGAGCAAAGGAAAACCAGCCAGAATCGAATTCTGGCATCGGTTATGATTCTTTTCGAAACGCTGGATATTGATCAAATTACCCTCGATGCCCACGATCTGGCGGGGACGCAGACGATACCCCCGCAGGTAAGCGAGCGGTACGACAAACGGTGCCAACAGGATGATAAAAACGGTAGAAAAGAGCAGGTCGAATAGCCGCTTGATGACTCGATTCCCGATATGAAAAAGATTGTAATCCACTTCCAGCAGGGGTATGTCCTCGATATTTTCGACACTCGATTTACCCAAAATGTAATCCAGATGACGCGGTACGATCTTAATATTAATGCGGAACTTTTTAATGTGATCAACAATGCTCAGAATATCGTCGTTATTGAAGCGGTCGGTGGTAAAAATGATCTCCGTTGTACTGTTGATCCGAATGATTTCCGCCAGATCGGTGATCAGACCCAGAAACGGAAAACCGCTCAATTCCTCCTCGCTGTATTCTTTATCTACGAAACCCTGAATTTCAAAACCATGCTCGATATGCGTTTTCAATTTCCGGGCGAGACGTTTGCCTTCAGCTCCGGTTCCGGCGATGATCGTGCGCCGCGACAGCAGGGCTTTCGAAACGGGTGAGGTTGGCGGGATGAAGCGCCTCCTCTGCAGGAAAAGCAAAAAAATCCGCCACCCCGGCAGGACGACCGATACAGTGATGAAACTCCAGACGATCATGCGGGGTGAATAGATCATGCCCTTGAACAGGAAATTGAAAATTATCGATGCGATAAAACTTAAAAACGCCGCCACTACCGCCCGCGAATAGGACAGCTCGCGGCGATCGTACAAGCCAATCGAGTAACCCGTTCCCAGCCATAACAGCAAATAAAAGATCAGCATCGTCAGTAAAGACGAATACCCCGGTAATGGTCGGGGTTGAAGGTGATGGGCGATTAAAATGGCGGCGCTGATCGCTACCCCGTCCATGATCATGACCATCCGTTTACGAAACAGACCGGCACACAGAGAGATGATCCCGCGAATCAGGATTCCCACCCGCAGTACGACTCCCATTAACAGCGAGGTTCCTTTGCTGAAATGCTTCCTGACGAAGATATCCATCGCGCGATAGAAAACAACCAAATTATCGAAGGACGCCAGTTTTGTACTTTCACCTTTGTAATGAATAATCTTGGTATCCGGCACGTAGTATATTTTCCAGCCCGCCGATTTGATCCGGTAACAGTAATCAAGGTCTTCACCGTACAGAAAATACGATTCGTCCAACCCACCGATTTTTTCGTACACACTGCGTCGGAGCATCAGGAAAGAACCACTGACAGCATCCACTTCCGTCTGCTGATTGGGATGTAAATAGGTCAAATTATATTTACCAAACAATTTCCAGCGTGGAAAGAGACTGCTCAGTCCAAACACTTTCGGAAAAGCCACCGCCGGAGTCGGAAAAGACCGCCGGCAGGCTTTTTGAAGCGAACCATCGGCATTCAGAATTTTACACCCCGCCGCACCCGCTTCAGGGTAGCGATTAAAAAAATCGACCATGATCCGAATGGTATCTTCCTGAATCATGGTATCCGGATTCAACAGTAAAATCAAATCATGGCGCGCGACAGCCAAAGCTTGATTGCAGGCGGCGGCAAATCCCCGGTTGGTTTTGTTCTCTATTAGTTGCACGTCTGGGAAACGGTGGCGAATGATGCTCGGACTGCCATCTACCGAATTATTATCCACGATGATGATCTCGTGCTGAATATTATCCACCGCCCGTCTGATTGATAAGAGACACTGTTGGAGGAACTCCTTGACGTTGTAGCTGACGATGATAATACTGACCGACGCCATTATTTCAGCAATCTCAACATGGATAAGATTTTCAGCTTCCAGACCATAAATACAGCTTCGTAAACGATACCGCGCGACATTTTGGACTTACCCTCGGATCGCTCGATAAATATGATGGGTATTTCCGCTAGTTTAAAACCCTTTTTCCAGGCGCGGAAATTCATCTCAATCTGGAAAGAATAGCCTGAAGACTTCAAACGCGTCAAATCAATTGCGGCTAACACGCGCCGATGGAAACACTTGAAGCCGGCCGTCGCATCCTTGACTGGTAAACCGGTGACCACCCGCGTATATTTATTGGCGCCATAACTCAGAATCAGTCTTTTTATTGGCCAATTAATGACGTTCACACCATTGCAGTAGCGGGATCCAATTACCAAATCACTGCCTTTTTCACATTCTTTAATTAAACGCGGGACATCCTCCGGATTGTGCGACAGATCGGCATCCATCTCCAAAATATATTGATAGTCACGTTCCAAGGCCCATTTGAACCCCATGACATAGGCCGTCCCCAATCCTAATTTACCGGGACGTTCAATTAGGTGTAGATTTGGCATGGTTTTCTGCGTCTCGCGCACGATCACGGCGGTATTATCGGGACTGTTATCGTCTATTATCAGAATATCAAGGTCAATTTTCAAAGCCCGCAACTTTTCGATGACGATTTTGATATTCTCTTTTTCATTGTATGTCGGTATAATAACCAGGGATCGCATCGTTAGGCTCCTCGCATCCGGATTAAAGCTTCTTTGAGGGTATATAACTCAAATCCAAAGGTGTTCTTTATTTTTTCGCAAACTAAACCTGCTCGTAATGGTCGCGGCGCTTTTTGATTCAGTTCCCGAGTCGTAATCGGTTTGATATAACCATGTTCCAGTTGATAAATATCGGCAATTTGAAGTGCAAAATCATAGCGATTGACGTAGTCCGCGCCACCGTAATTGAATAGCCCGGTTTTCCCATCCCGGATCACCTGCCGGATTGCTTCTGCCAGCCCGTTTGTCCAGGTCGGATTGCCATACTGGTCAGTCACGACAGTGATAAATTCATGTCGGGTCAGTCGCGTCACAACCCAGTGCACAAAACTGGCTGACGGATTGGTCGCATTCCCGAACAGGACATTCGTACGCAGAATTACATAAGGCAAGCCAGATTCGACGATCAGATGTTCTGAAGCCAGCTTGGTCTGACCATAGTAATTGATGGGATTGACGGCGGCATTTTCATCATAAGGTCCGCTTTGTCCATCGAACACATAATCGGTGGAGATCTGGATTATTTGTCCTCCAAGCGTAAGTAGATTATCGACAATATTTCTGACACCGGTGACGTTGACTTCCCAGGCTTTTTCGCGGTGGTTTTCGGAACCATCGACGCCGGTATAAGCCGCGCAATTGACCACCCAATCGGGTCTGAACTCGGTCAGCACGGCATGCACTTCATCCGTCGCAGTAATATTCAATGGTCTGTAATTCACCGGCATAGAGGTTATTAGTTGAGGGTGCAAATCAGTAGCGAGGAGTACTCCCTCCGACATTAACAGCCGGACACAGTTTTCACCCAGCATGCCATTCGCGCCGGTAACTAAAATTCTTTTTTCAGGCAAGTTTACTGCCTCGCTGACGAAATTCGTGGAGTTTAGCCTGCATTTGTGAGTCAGCCAAGGCCAGCACGCGAGCGGCATAGACCACGGCATTGATTACTCCGGCTTCTCCGATCGTCATGGTAGCGACCGGTATTCCTTTGGGCATTTGAACAATAGAAAGCAGTGCATCCATCCCGTTCAGTGACGAAGCTACCAGTGGTACACCAACGACCGGCAAATCGGTCAGGGCGGCAACTACCCCCGGCAGGTGCGCGGCCATACCGGCACAGGCAATAATCAGACGGCAATCGGAGTTTTCCAGCTTTTTCAAATACTCAACTAGGGCCGAATGTTGACGATGGGCTGAGAGCGTCTGAACGGTGCAGTCAATGTTAAAAAATTCTAAATATGGTTCAGCGACCTTGACAACTTCAAGGTCAGATTTGCTCCCAACAATCAATGCTATTTTCTGCTTGCTCATCTCGGATTCAGGGTAAATTTAAACGGCTGGTCAATAATTCCCAAACAACCGGTGCGGTCAGGAGGCGGCAGTGGTAAATGTCCGGGCCATTATGTCAACCCCGCGAAACAGGAAGGAAATTTTCTCGCCTGGCCCGTACATCAGAAGATCAATGATGAATGTCCGATCCGTACGTTTGTCATAGAAGGCATAAGTGATAAACGGTCCACCCTGAGTCTTTTCGGCATGGTACCATAATCCGTACATGCGCAAGGCATCGTTTTCTCCCAACCGGGTGAAATTATGCCCGAGGAATTTTTTTTCGGTGCGGATGCCCTGGTAAAACTTCGTACCAATGAACTCGCGCCGTTCGAATAAACCATTCGGGGTCAACCATTCGGTCCGAATGCCGTCCGTCCAGTTAACTGCTAACCAGCGGTAAGGTATTCCCCGCCCCAACCATACAAAGTTCTCCTCGGGCAGTTCTTTCAAAACAACATAATCGTGCTGAACGCGGATTGTCCAGCGATATTTTTTCATTAAATACTCGCTTAGCCGAGTCTGCTCTTTGGTCTGATACCAATAGCGGGTCTGCACTTCAAGGTACTTCTGGTCAAATTTTTGATAGAGCCAGTCTCGCTGGGTGATGATACTTTTTTGAATTTGCCGGAGATTAGTGCCTAAAATGATAACCAGCAACTGCCCCTTCGCCCAGTTATCCTCGACGGCCAGAACACTGCCGCTGTCCTGCAAAGCCTGTTCGATCTGAGCCTTCGGTAATAGACGCCGGACGATTTTATTTGCCAAATCCGGTTTGCTCAAGTCAGCAATCAGGATGATATTTTTATACTGGATAACCTTGGGAAAATTTTCCAGAGGTTGCCAGGCAATTTCGAAAAAGCGTTGAAATTCCGGGACACGCAGACCGTAGCAGAAAGTAGTATCAATCAGATCGCCGATTTGGTCGCGAATCTCCGCACTGGCGACCACGTAGATTTGATCTGAGGCGCCGATTGCCGAGCGTTGCTTGCCGCAATCAATCAGGAATGTCATGCCAATCAATATAAAAAGATACAGTAAGTTTCTCATGCTCTACTCTTCATTTACCCAAACTAACTCCGATATTAAATTAACTTTTCCGGACGATAATCCCAAGGATAATGCATCAATTTCACCCCTATTCACCCCAGTCCAAATCAACACTGCGGTCAGCTATCGAAACTGCGGCGATTCTAACCTGCACGACATCCCCGAGTCTAAACACACGTCCCCAGCGACGGCCTTTTAGGCAGTGCCGGTCTGCGTCGTAGACATAGAAATCATCCTCAAGCTTCCGAATATGCACCAGCCCCTCAACCAGAAACTGGGAGATTTCCACAAAAAATCCAAACTCCGTAACCCCGGATATCACTCCGCTAAACCATTTACCAATCTGGCGGGTGAGATAGCGGATTTGCTTGATTTTGATATATTCACGTTCAATTTCCATGGCCTTGATCTCGCTCTCTGAAGCTGACTTGGCGATTGCGCTTACCGACCTGCGCAAGCCAGGAGCAACCTCGAATGTTCCCGTTTGGGAATATAACCTTAATAAACGGTGCGCCAATAAATCCGGATAGCGGCGAATAGGCGAAGTGAAATGCGTATAATGGCGGAACGCCAATCCAAAATGGCCCAAAGGCAGGCTGGAATACAGGGCTTTGGTCATGGAACGCACGGCAATTCTTTCGATAAAATTGCTGTACGGCAAGTCCCTGATGTCGTTTAAAATCCGCTGTAAAACCGCCGGCGTGAATTGCTGGGGACGTACATAATTCAGTCCCAAGTATTTCAAAATCTCGTACAGTTTCTCAATATCCTGATCGGTGGGACGCGCGTGTAGGCGATAAATGAAAGGCAGTCTGTCGCGCTGACGTTTTATAGCGATATGCTCGGCGACAGTACGGTTGGCTAACAGCATAAATTCTTCTATCAGACGATGACTGTCCAAGCGTATGCTGGGTTTGATTTCAAGAGGGACTTCATCCTCGCCCATCCTGAAGAACGGTTCGGGGAGATCAAAATCAATGCTTCCGGCTGAGACGCGCTTTTGGTACAAGATGGTACTTAACCCTCGCATAGCGGCTAAAATCTTGTAATGACTGCCATATTTTTGATTTAAAATACCCTGCACTTCCTCATAAGTGAAGCGTCGGACGGAACGAATGAACGAGGGAGTTATCTGATAATTCAGGAGAATACCCGTCGCATCAACATTCATTAAGACCGAATATGTCAGACGCGTTTCATCAGGCTGAAGACTGCATAGATGGTTAGCTAATTGCTCCGGCAACATGGGAATGACGTGTGGGCCGCAGTAAATGCTCGTCCCTCGTCGGCGCGCTTCCCTGTCGAGCGCGCTATCTGCCGGAATAAAATGACTGACATCCGCGATGTGCACTCCGAGTAGCCAGTTACCATTCCCACCAGGCTCAAGTGAGACCGCATCATCATAATCCATGGCAGTTTCCGGATCAATGGTAAAAATGACTTTGTTGGTCAGGTCGAGACGCCCTTCAAAGTCACGTACCCCGACTTTTAACTGACCAGCCTGCTCTAGTACCTGACGCGGGAAATCTTGACGCACCCGAAAGGTCTTTATGATTATCGCAATATCATCGCGTGGTTCATCCAACTTGCCCAAAATCTGCCGGATTTTGGCCAGAGGAACCTGGAAGGGCCGATCCCAAAGTATTCCCCCCAGTTCAACCAGCTGACCCTCCTGGAGTTTATTAGAGTTCCTATCCGGGATGATAGAAACTTTGCGCGCCGGTTGCTCGGTGAAAACGAACCATTGAGCACCTTGTCTCCGAGTAGTCCCGAGCAATGGTTCGGTTGAACGCTGCACCACCTGTAGCACCCGCCCTTCCGGATTTAAGCCCTTTCTTCGACGCAGTCTCTCAATCAGCACTTGATCATGATGAAAAGCTGTGCCGACGTTTTCGGCTGCGATATAAATTTCTTCGTTATCGGCAGTGCTGACAAAAGCAAACCCTTTGCCGCTGAAAGAGATCGTTCCCTGGACCTGGTGCGGCCGGGCGGGAAGTCGGAAAGTATTCCGGGAGCATTGTTCGATGAGCCCCTGCTCGACCATTTCTTTCAACAGGTGGCGATAGGTCACATATCCGGCCGCAGGAATATTTAATACACGTGCTATCCGGCGTTGTTTGACCGCCCGACCGGATTGATTTTTAAAATATTCAAGCGTTTTCGCGATTAATACATCGTGGGAGGTCGCTTTGCTTCTGGGTTCTGATTTCTTTTTTAACGTATTCATAACTAAAACCGATTCTCGAGTGTGAGGTGAATTTTGGCGGTGGAAAAAGTATCTTTCTGACCAAACCCGTAATCAATTCCGATGATCCCGATTCGCGCAGTCAACCGCGTACCGATTCCGTACGAGTAGGGAGTCTGGAATTTGCTCCAATTCGTTCTTGAAAGTTGATCACAGAAGCCCTGATCATAAAATAAGTAGACCCGACTGTCCTTTCCGAACACGTAGCGGATTTCATGGGTCAGCCATCCTACTCGAAAACCGCGAAAAAAGTCGTTCGGGTAGCCCCGCAGGCTGGTCGCTCCGCCCAACCAAAAATTATCGGCGTACGACAATCTGCCGTTTTGCATCCAACGTCCGTTAAAGTTAAACTTCTGTGCCAGAATGGTTTTTGTCCGCAAGGCCGAGTAAATTTCTGCCGTCACCGTAGACTCATACAGCCAGGTCTTGTCCCCCGTCGTGCTTTGCATGCGACCGCATAATTGTGTGAGCCGCACGCTTACTCCGCAGGATGGATTAGCAGGATAATCCCGATTATCAAAATCAAAACCGCCCCCAATTCGATAATTGCGACTGTTTTCCAGCCCGAGTAGAGTCCGCCCACCCGGCGTGGGAATTGTCACCTGACGAGCAAGCCGCAAGCGGATGGTGCTGAAAATCCCCATTTCCCTTTTTCCTTCGATAGTCAAGTCCCTGATAACTACCAAGGTATCGCGTAAAATTTGACTGAAATCCACCTGTCCTGCATAATTACTGCCCAGCAACCATGGTTCAAAGTAATGTAATCGGATTTGCTGGGAGTTGCGGTTGGGTTTCGACCAGTACACGGCGGCCTCGCGTCCTGACCCGGCAATATTACGCAAAGCGAGATTTATTTCTCCGGTAAAATAACCATCCAAACCACCTTTGGCGGGGATATATCCGAGAACCCCGCTGAATTCATTGGTGTTGATCTCCGTCAGATGAAACAGCACTCCATAACGTCCCTCCCGTGTCCGAACCAGCTCCGGTTCGGACATATTTTTCACCGAAGCAAATTTCGACAACGCCCCAACCATGCTTTGACCTACTAGTGGACGATACGGGGAATGCAGAAATCTTGTCAGACTCTTTTGGATAACTGCCGGTCTGGTTTTCTGGAGACCGGTACAGAAAATCGTATCAATCTTTACCAGATCACCCCAATCACACAGCAGAGTAGGATTAAGATATGTATAGCCGGCATCCGTAACCGGCGCAATTACCAGAATTTTTATCAAAGGCACAGGAAAGCCCTGTTTAATAGCATCGTCAGCCACTTCTCCGCCAATGGCTAAAAATGACTGTTGGTTGACAGGCCAATCGAAGTATTTGATAAAGGTGCGGGTACTGACAAAGGTCAGGTCACGATAATCGTTTACAGTAATTTTGCCGAACCGGATGCTATCAGAGTTCAATGCATCGGAAGGTGATTCCTGCGCCAGCAGATCCATCCGCCAGATTAGTGCATTGAAAAGAATAAAGCTAAAAATTGACCTATATTTCATGGATCGCAACTGCCAAAAACGAACTGGTATCCGGTGGGTATTCATCAAAAGAAAATCCGCATTTCCCCACTGCCTAAATGATAAATATCACGCTGTGGTTCTTTCCAGCTTTCATAATTGAGGCGCAGGCTCAGATTTTGAGCGAGATAATATTCCAATGCACTGCCCCATCCGAAAGTCACTCCCTCTTTTTTTCCATTACACATTTCCCAGGGAATCAGCGTGCGTTTCGGAGTAACGGACACCTGATTAAACTCCATAAAAACTTTTACGCGTCCCTTGCCGCTTATTTTATATTCGTAGACCGGTTTCAGCGTGGTCAACCAGGCACTGACTAATCTTTCTTCGGATTCCTTGTCCTGCATAAATAGAAAATCCAGACTGAGCCGGTGCACCCGTTCATAGGTGTAGGAGAGCACGTTTTTAAACCTTTGAGAACTAATGTTCCGATCACGAAGGCTATTAAAGACCGATTCCCGATTGATAGTTTTTGTCGTCCATTCGGTCTCATAATCCAGGTTAGTTCCTAATGGTCGACGATAGCGCAAATTCCATTCAGTGCTGATATTCCGTTCAGCACCCCGCACATCCAGACCGGTAATTTGATGCATGGAATTAAACCGGAGACGGAGCTCACTGCGTGGCAGGGCGGGACGATAGATGACGTCCTGCTGTATAATGCGCTGGAAATACTGCCACTGGGTATCAATTTGCGCGGGATTAAAACGCCAATAGCGCAGTGGATTTTCACCGCTTTTTATCTGCTGTTGCAGACGCACTTCGGAGATGGTAGCAAATCGGTTAAGCAGCTTTCCGTGCTTTTTTTTCAGTGCGGCGCCATTGAAATATACTCTCAGACTGTTATTAAAACTGGTTACCGGTTCCCGAATGGCAGATGGAATAATTCGCAATAGATAATCGCCTTGCGGATGTGGAATGTAATCGGCGTAAGTTGAGTCATAAAGGTACTGTCCCTGCCCCTTACCGGCATAAATATAGCGCCACTCCTTTTTAATGCTCTGTTCTTCTTCAATCCGATGATTCATCTCCCAGCTGAATGGCCTGGAGTAAGGTTCCCAGCGCAATTGCAGATTGAGCAGGTGGAATTCAATGTCCGGCAAATTGTTTTGCCCGTAACTATGTTTACGACGCCAGGTGTAGTCGCACAATGCCGATAAATTTCGCCACTGATTCAACTGACCGCTGAGCAGGATATTTTGAGCGCGAGCCTGCCGATTCCAGGTCACGCCATTTTTCTGATCATCAACGCGCACCTGCGATTCGATTTTATAGTTTACTCCTCCCGTTTCAGCAGAAGATATACCGATCCTTTGATCCACGAACCTGAAATTGCCCGTTGTACTGCTATCGCCGTCCCTTTTCTCGGAATTGAATTCGAAATAAGGTCGGATACTTTTATAGCGAACCGCCAGCCGTGCTTGTCGGCGGACCCAGTCTACTTTCGGTAAATCACGAGAATGGCGCTGAATAGATTCCTGCCTGACCTGCATGGTTTCAAGCATTTTGTAGCTTAAACCAGCAGACAAATCCTGCCGTCGGGATTCCACTCCTCCACGCTGATAAACGCCTCCGTCACCCCTGACGAAAAACAACTGCTTTAATTTATATTCAAGTTGGCCTTCATAGACTTGTTCACCGGATGTCGAGTCCGTCGGTAAGTCCCATTTCCGTTGATATTCAACAACCTGATTACGATCAAGCTGCACAAACCTTTGACCCTGTTGATAGTAGTTGCCACTGGCGGTGATTTGTCCAAATTGCGCCAGGGGCAGTACACCGTTCGTACTCAGGTTAAAAGCTGTTCCGGCGTTATCGTGATCTTGTAAGGGTGAAAACAGGTTTTTATCGAGTACTGAACGGGCGACTTCCGTGCGAGCACTGAAATTGGGCGACAGCGTATAGGTTCCACTCAGATGATACAGCCGCTGTTGACGCGGTAACTTTAACGGCTTGGCTGGCAGATAAAGCGCTTGCTCCTTTTCTGAATTGGGAATCTGAGGATCGCTTTTATCAACGTATTGGAAATAGACAATCTCACTGGTATAAACTTTCTTGTACGTTCCCTTCTGACCAATGTTGTAAAAGGTCGCAGAGTGGGTTCCCAATCCTTTGCCTACATAAACCAAAATCTCACCACTCAGGATATAGGCACCGGTTGTATCCGGCACGACAGTGCTTTGAAACGCCTGATCCTCAGCATCACCCAGCGCTTTCAACCGGGTTTTTTCGTCGCGACTGATGGTGATTTCGATTGGATTTTCCTTGTCATCCGTCTCGGTAACGACACTCGCACCGAGGTTGATTTTATTATGCATTAGATTGATCTTGTTATTCGCAACCCAGATATTCTTCTGATAGGTCAAGTCGGAGTACTGAAAATCGACCGTAATGCGGGATGCAGAGGTAATCAATCGGCGGGGCATGAAGGTAATTTCCGCAGTACTGTAGTCAATGATATAGTCGTTGTTTTCGCCTCGGGTTAAAAGATTACCGTCCAACCAGACTTTTTCCGTACCAGCCAGAATGATAATTGCCGCAATTCCTTCCCGGCCATGCAGTTGATAGGGTCCCTGATTACCTTCCTCGCCGGTAAAATAATTGGAATGGTACTGTCCTTTAGTTACCGCCCCCGCGAGTGCCGCAGTATAATTTCGGCGTTTACTTTCGGCTAATACTCCCTGCAATTTACGTGAGTAGGTTCCGTACCTGCCACTGGCAAGCGACATATCATAATCGCCGAAAGTCAGGTTTTCATGCGGCATATTGACCCTGATAAAAACCCGGTCAATTTCGTCCAGAGTTTGGGTATTACCTTCCGGCTGGAGTGGAATATTCTGATCTGAAAGCACACCAACTACCGAAATATCTTCGGCAATTTTCCCTTCTAATTCGAGGTTCAAACCTGATTGTAGAGTCATTCCGCTTTCACTGCCAATGCGTATGCCACGGTACAGCGTACCCGATTTCAGGAAATCGTACCTGTCTTCGGTTCGACTTGGAGGCGGCATCTCATGCGATGCCGTCGGCACTTCCGCCGAACGCGATTCATCAGGCACATAATAGCGGGGCAAGGGATGCGGCAGTATCTGAGCCGTAAGATCGAGAGCGAGGTGCGCATAGCTGATAACCAGAATTGCGGTGTCGCCCAAGGAATGCCAGTCATTGATATTACCGTTGACTGCGTCAAGAATAAATGGATGAGATTCAATCTCCCGACCGGTGACATCGCTAATTTTCAGTGATGAGGGAATGATGAACTGCCGACTGAGGTTAATACAGGTGTCCGTGGGCGCAACGGTGACGGTGTCGGTCACCAATCTCTGGGCGGATAAATGCCCCCCGACAAGGAGAAATAATCCCAAAATCATCTGGATTTTGCTAATTGCAGAAAAAACAAATGATCTGGCAGGTCGTTTCGGTCGCGAAAGCATCAATAAATAAACTGATCTAATCTTCCGGCACTACTCAGTAGATAAAGTCGGTTGCTGACACAAAATCCGGCGATGTATTCACCGCCTGCCGTGACCAGCTCCGGCGGTGCGAACCATTCCCTCAATTGCGAGTCGTATAACCTACAATGCGGACTGGATTTACCGATAATCAGCAAGTTTTTTCCCATCAGTACTAAATCAACAAATTGATCTTTCGCAGGAGCATACAGAATATACCGGGGCGTTCCAAAACGGTCATATACCACCATTCGTCCGGTTTCTTCAAGGGCAATCAATGTTCCATCTTCCCAATAGCGGACTTTAACAGGTCGCTCGAGTGCGTATTTACCATACCCGCGACCGCCGATACCCGTACCGTCTATATTAGTTAAACCGATCCGGATAATTTCCGCTTGATCACCCGACAAAATATAAATATCTCCCAAACGGGAAGCCGTCACCGACATGGGGTACAATCCACGCTCCAGCTTCGCTTTCAGGTTAAGTTCAGAAATAAAATTCAAGTTTCGATCGAAACGTACTAAACGATGATTATTAAAATCCGCCACAATGACATTCGTACCTGAGATGACGCATAAATCGCTCGCTCGTTCGAAGCGTTCTTGCTCCCAACCCATTCCTCCGTTGCGATTTAACATCTGCCCGAGAGAATCAACGCGACAGACCTCGTTGTTTTTCTGATCAATGAGGTAAAAATCGCCGAAGCTATTGCCGGTCAACAAAGTGAACCGGCGCTCCGGATAAAGCCGTGTAAGGTCAATCTGCCGCAGGAGTCTGAACTGGGCTACTCCCTGATTCAGCTGCGTCAGTAAACCGCAGGCTACAATTCGAATTAATAGATATTTTCGCATAGGTGATGTGCCATTTGATGGTTAAATATATTACAGCTCCGTTGTGTCGCAAAATACTAATATTTTACAGTGGGACAGCTTAATCAGTCGGCGAACTTACACTTTATCTTTCAACCACGGTAGCCGGTCTAAATCTACATTGCCTCCTGAGAGAATTATACCGATTTTGGAGGCCGCTACCCGACTGCGGCCCTCCAGTAAAACAGCCAAAGGCACACACGCCGAAGGCTCAGCGACGATTTTCAGCCGTTCCCAGATCAGACGCATGGCGTCAATAATTGACTCTTCTGTCACGGTCAGAATATCGTCGACCTTATCCCGGATAATGGCAAAAGTCAGCGTTCCTAACGAAGTCCGTAAACCATCGGCGATAGTCTGTGGATTGTCCGAGGGAATTATCCGTCCGGCATAAAAGGATCGATGCGCATCGTCCGCATTCTGTGGTTCGACACCGATCACCTGACACTTTTTCTTAAGCCCCCGGACAGTCAGTGCCGTTCCGCTCAGTAAACCACCCCCACCTACTGGTACGAGAACGGCATCGAGATCAGGCAACTCGGTGAGCAATTCCAATGCGACGGTCCCCTGGCCGGCGATTACCCGTGCGTCATTGTAGGGATGAATCACCTCGGCCCCCGTACGACTAATGACCTTGGTGAGCTCCTGCTCCCGCGCCTCTAAAGTTGGTTCACAAAAAGTAACCTGAGCCCCGTAACTTTGGACGGCATTTATTTTGACCTGGGGAGCCGTTCGGGGCATCACGACATAGGCTGTACAATTCCGCCAGCGGGCGGCTAAAGCCAATGCGGCGGCATGATTACCCGATGAATGCGTAGCAACACCTGCGGTCAGCATCTCCTCAGGCAGGTCAAACACCGCGTTGGTGGCGCCGCGGATTTTGAATGCCCCAACCTTCTGAAAATTTTCACATTTAAAGTACAGCTGCGCCCCGCATATTCTGTCCAGTCCCTGCGCAGTCAAAATCGGTGTGCGATGGACATACTTCTTCAGCCGTTCAGCGGCTTTCTGAACATTATTAAAATCGGGTAAATCTTGCGCTGTTACCATTGTAATTCGTTATATGAGCAATTTAAACCGAAGGTTGCATTATTTCGAAATAAAAAGGGGCTGTCACCAGCCCCTTATGTGAAATGAGTTTTGAATCAGATTATTCCTTGTGACAACATAGCTTCAGCGACTTTGCGGAAACCGGCGATATTGGCACCTTTGGCGTAATTGCCCGGATTCCCCGCCAGTTCCGCGGCTTCCAGACACTGCGCGTGAATGTTTTTCATAATCCAACGTAACTTACTGTCAACTTCCTCTGCCGACCAGGCTAAGCGCTCGGAATTCTGCGACATTTCCAAACCCGAAACAGCCACGCCACCCGCGTTACATGCCTTACCGGGTCCGTACATGATATTCGAATTCAAAAGATGTGCGGCTTCGGCGGTGCATCCCATGTTGGATCCCTCCGCCACGATTTTACATCCATTTTTCAACAGGTTCTTGGCATTCGTCTCGTTCAACTCATTTTGGAAAGCACAGGGCAGTGCGATATCCAGAGCCACGACATCCCAGGGCCGCGCACCGGCATGGAATTTTACTTTAAATTTATCGGCGTAATCTTTGACGGTATCCCGCCCGCTGGCGCGCATTTCAAGCATGAAATTCCACTTTTCCGGACTGCCGACTCCATCGGGATCAACAATACAGCCGTCGGGACCGGAGAGGGTTAGTACCTTGGCTCCCATCTGGGAAGCTTTCTGAGCGGCGCCCCATGCGACATTGCCGAAACCCGACAATCCCACTTTCTTACCCTGGAAGCTTTCACCTTTGGTTTTTAACATCTCCTCGACGAAATAAATAAGTCCAAAACCGGTCGCTTCCGGGCGCAGAATGCTTCCCCCGAAAGTCAGACCCTTGCCAGTTAACGTCGCGGCATCAAAAGCATTGGTAATGCGGCGGAACTGACCATACAGGTAACCGATTTCCCGGCCGCCAACCCCGACATCTCCGGCAGGAACATCCACCTGACCACCAATATGACGATACAGTTCGGTCATAAACGCCTGGCAAAAGCGCATAATTTCATTTTCCGATTTCCCGGCGGGATTGAAATCTGAGCCGCCCTTTCCTCCCCCCATCGGCAAAGTCGTCAGGGCATTTTTAAAAATCTGTTCAAACGCCAGGAATTTCAGCATACTGACCGTCACTGCCGGATGAAAACGCAGACCACCTTTGTACGGTCCGATGGCACTGTTGAACTGAATCCGATAACCGCGATTAACCTGCACTTCGCCCTTATCATCCAGCCAGCTGACCCGAAAAGTAACCGAACGTTCCGGTTCGGTGATCCGTTCAAGGATTTTGGCTTTCTTATATCGGGGGTCACGCTCGACGAAATCCTCTAAACTCTCCAATACTTCCGTTGCCGCCTGTAAAAATTCTTTTTCCCAGGGATAACGAGCCTGCAAACTTTCAATCACTGACTGCACATAACTCATATTGACCTCCAGTTATTTTTATTCAATCATTGGCTTTGTCTTTTCAATACAAATTAACTACCTGCTACCAACCGATAATTTGCGATTGAGTTAAACAGAAAGTCCATAATCAGCGAGAAATTACGCAGAAAAGCGGAAATACGCACTATAATTTTTTAAGTCAAATTGGAATAATCCCCACTCAGTTGGATAAGTTCGGGAATAACCCGATGGATTCCTTTACTTCTTTTTCCGACATCAGCCAGATACGTGCTCAACAGATCACTGACTGACGATAATTATTAAAGTAACCTGCCCAATTTAGGGCTTATTTGACTTAGTTCCCTGCAGTATAACAAAGATTCCGAGAGCAATCAGTAAAGCGGGTAAAAAATAACGAAAAAACATCCTGATCAGCGAGTGCAGGGCAAAACCTATACACAAGTACTGATTAGCAATTATCAGGATACCGATGACGATTAGCAAGATCCCCCAAAAAAGCTGCCCGGTACTACTGCCTTTTTCTTTTATACCTGGAGGATTGATTTTCGAATTTTCCGATTGCTCAAGAATTAACGGTTTTGGTATAATTATCCACGCTAAAAGATAGGCGATCAGACCAACCCCACCAAAAACAATAAAAATTATCCAGATTAAGCGGATCACTACCGGGTCAACTTCAAAATACTCGCCTAATCCGCCGCATACTCCAGCTAAAATGCGTTGGTTCTGACTACGATAAAGTTTTTTCATGGTAATCCTTTTCTTTTGTCATGTATGCCTGGCGTAACTCTTTCGAAATTCGATCGACGCGTCGAATCGGCTCCGGAATCCGATACTGTTCACAAAAACTGAGGATGATACCACAGGCACTCGCATAATCACAGCGATGTCCGGGTGAAATAAAAAGCGGATGAACATCAGACCGACTGCGCAAGACCGTGCCTATTTTGGCACCGTTTAACATCAAATCTGTACAGCTACCAGCCTCGGCGGCAGGTTCCTGGTATACACCGCATAGCCGCGACTTGGCGCAACCTACCGTCGGTCTATCTAAAATCACTCCTAAATGCGAGGCTATTCCAAAGCCTCGCGGATGAGCCACGCCTGCACCGTCAACCAGAATGATATCAGGGCTTGACTTGACCTGCTTCAAGATGGGCAATAGGAGCGGAATTTCCCTGAAGCTCAGATAACCGGGAATGTAAGGAAAATTCACCGCTCCACAATACTGCAGATATTCCTCGCCGAGCAATTGGTATTTACCGGTGACCGAATCCCACTGCACTTTAAAAAGACCAACCACGGCAAAACCCATCTTGGCCTGACGATGGTAAGAAACATCCACGGCGGCAACATAGCGGAGCTCATTTTCAAATGGGCAGATGATGAGCCGATGGCTTAATTGTCGCTGGAGTTCCTTGGCACAGGAGACATCCACTTGCCAGTCATGGTCATACATTATCTGCATCATGCATTATAACGAATCTAAAGAAATTACTGAAAATTAGTTTTTGATTAGTCAAATTCCGGATCTTCTTTAACGCATCATCCGGTGGAGCGATATGCAACGGATTTTTTAAATGCGCTCGTAAGACAGATTCCCGATTTTTCTGTAAATAATAACGAATGATATGGGCGTTATATTCGGGATGAAAGTGAACTGTATACAAGAAATTATCACGGCGGGTAGCCTGATACTGAGTCAATTCATTCCAGGCTAAATTGACGAAGCCTTCTCCCATTTTGGTGACAACGTCGGTATGTGAGGCATAAACTTCAAGGCGAGCCCCGGGAATACCCCGAAAAAGCGGATCTACCCGCCCATCAAGTGTCAATTGAATATTGGCAATTCCGATCTCCGGACCAAGTGCATTGACAGCCACTTCCCCGCCGAGCACCTTATGCACTAATTGATGACCGAAGCAGATACCTAAAAGCGGGATACGCTGCTGATTGACTTTTTCTATGACGCGCTGGAACCCATTTAAGTAGGGATACGGCTGCGTCAGAGTATTATGGGAACCGGTAATGATCAATCCTTGGTAGCTGCACAATTTTTCAGGCTCTATGTCCGGGATATTTTTCACCTTCCAGCGCACCGGCAGGTTCGGGAAAGCTTTTACTATCCAATGTTCAAAATCACCGACTGTGGCTTTCAGCTCCCGATAGGTCGTGCCAGCCTTGATGATCAGGATCGTCGGAATTCGAAGCATGGGTCAGTTGAAGTATTTTTCAACTTTGGGGATGAGCGAAGGTTTAAGAAATACCACGACCTTATCGTCGGTTCTGATCTGGGTCAGGCCTTTGGGAATAACGATTTCGCCCTGCCGTATTATCGCACCAATGATGATATCTTTCGGCAAGTCAAGATCCTTGATTGGATGCCGGGTTACGACACTGCCATTTTGTGGAATCAACTCAATCGCTTCGGCTTCAATGTCCTCAAAAAGGGACACGGCAACTATGTTGCCCCGCCGAATATAGCGCATGATGGCGTTGACCGTCTCAACGTTTTTACTGACTACCGCATTGATGCCGATTTTGTCCATCAGGGGGATGTATTCGTTGGTGGTGACGTGCAGGATGACGCGTTTGACTCCCAGGTGTTTCACCAACAAACTGCTTAGTAAATTGGTTTTCTCACTGCCGGAAACGGCGACGAAGCAGTCCATATCTTCGACACGCTCGGATAGCAGAAAATCCACATCCGTACCATCTCCGTGAAGGATAAGCGTATCTAACAGGTTCTCCGCTACTTCCTCAGCTGTTTCACGATCCTGCTCAATCAGTTTGACATCCATCTCACGCGAGATAATTTCCGCCACCATTCTGCCGATTTGCCCCGCACCGAGGATCATCACATGCTGTTGTTCCTTTTCCGGATAACCGACGATCTCCGCCACTCGCGTCATATCGTTAGCTTTGGCAATAAAATAGGCCACATCGCCACTTTTATACACGTTCTGACCACGCGGGATGATCGTTTTATTTTCACGATGAATCCCCAAACAGAGAAACGGTATGTCCGGATTGCGTTGAGCAACTTCCTGCAGGGAAAGGTTTATTATCGGACTATCTTTTTTGACTGAAATGGAAAAAATCTGCAGATCGCCGTTCTCAAAAGTGACCACGCGGGACGCTGATGATTGCTCTACCAGGCGGGCGATGGCTTCAGCAGCAGTCCGTTCAGGATGAATCAATAGGTCTATATCCAGATCCTTGCCTGGTAAAATGACAGAATTATGTAGGAATTCATCCGAATGTACCCGGGCAACACAGCGCTTGACCCCCATTTTTTTGGCGATGATACAGGCCAGGATATTGGTATCATCATTACCGGACACAGCTAACAGAACGTCAGCGTTTTGCACGCCAGCACTCAGCAGGGCTTTCGGACTGGAACCATTCTGGTGCAGGGTTATGGCGTCGAGGGATTCAGAGGCGCGCCGGTAACGATCCGGATCATTTTCAATAATGGTCACATGGTGATCTTCGGCAATCAGTCTTTTAGCCAGGAAATAACCAACCTCGCCCGCTCCGATAATTATTATCTTCATCTCTCAGTCACCTAGTATTTTATGAAAGATCGCAATCGTTTCTTCGATAGCTGTCCGGTCAACGTCGAGGTGGGTTACGGCGCGCATCTTTTGCTGATTGACCGGATTCATCCCCACACCTGCTTCAGCCAATCGTCTGGATAAGGTAAGCGCATCGTAGTCGGGATGGTTGATATTTACCATAACGATATTGGTGTGTACCTGTTGCATATCAATTGAAATCCCGCGCACTTGCTGTAAGCGTTCCGCCAGAAAACGGGCATTTTCGTGATCTTCAACTAAGCGTTCGATATTATTGTCCAGTGCATACAGACAAGCCGCAGCTAAAATACCAACCTGGCGCATACCACCACCAAAAATCTTCCGTACCCGTACGGCTTTGCGGATAAATTCCCGGGTTCCCACGATAATGGAACCAATCGGAGCACCCAAACCCTTGGAAAAACAAATGCTGACGGAATCAAAATACTTAGCCCATTCGTGAGCCGGAATGCCTGTCGCAATGACTGCATTGAATAAGCGTGCTCCGTCTAAATGGAGCGGGATTTTAAATTCGTCGGCCACGACGCGCAGTTGTTGTATTGCCGACAGGGGATAAATCGTACCGCCGGCACGGTTATGCGTATTTTCGACCGCTATCAGACCAGTTGGGCCAGCATGAATATTATCGGGTCGAATCGCCTGCCGGACTTCATCAATATCCAAAACGCCATATTGTCCTTTTAAAGGCCGGGGCATGACCAGTGAGTTAAAGGCGGGACCGCTGGCTTCATAATTAAAAAGATGACAATCCTGCTCGCAAATAATCTCCATGCCCGGCTGAGTGTGGCATTTGATCGCAATCTGATTCGACATCGTACCGCTGGGGACGTAAAGCGCGGCTTCTTTATGCAGAATGGTGGCGATCCGTTCTTGCAACTTATTGACAGTCGGGTCTTCGCCGTAAACATCGTCGCCAACTGCCGCGCCTGCCATTGCTTCCCGCATTGCCGGTGAAGGTTTGGTCACCGTATCACTTCTTAAATCGATCCTAATTTGAACCATAATTTTGCACTTTCTGATTAATTGTAGACTCAAATTAAAGCTTCTTTTTAGGATTGTCAAATGCTTACCTGAGCGAAACGTATTTTCAGCAGAATAAAATCCTTTTAATTTGACGGATAATGGGCGAAATTAATTCAAGCATATTGACGATAATATGACCTTTGGAACTTCCTATTTCGGCAATCAGATTCTGCGGCACCTGAAAAAAGATATGCTGGATTTACGACGTCAAGGCTTTGACTTTGTCGTGCACACTTTCTCTGAATTCGATCTGGCTTTCAACGCTGTCAATCTCAAATCGATTGTCGCCATCTCCCATGACGCCGGCTTGCGAGTTTACCTCGATCCCTGGGGCGTGGGCAATGTTTTCGGCGGCGAACCTTTTTCTGACTTCGTTACCGAACATTATCAGGATGCCTGCCAGGTACTTGATGACGGCACAATCACCCACTTAGCCTGCCCGAATGCTCCGGCATTTCATGATTTTCTGCGCCATTGGACGACTACCGCAATCGAATCCGGTACCGATGGTATTTTCTGGGATGAACCGCATTTCCACAGCCCCGACTTTCTGAAAGGGTTTCCGAATCGCTGGGGTTGTCGCTGTCCACATTGTCAGCAAAAATTCCAGAATCTATTTGGCACTCCTCTACCCATTAAGGAAACTTCCGAGGTACAGCATTTCAAGCGAATGAGTATCATTGAATTAGTGCGCTTCCTTACCCGACCGGTTACCACCGCCGGACTCGAAAATATCCTCTACCTGCCAGCCAACCTGCCAGCTGCTCAATGTTTATCTGAATGGGAAGCTTTCGCTGAAATCGAAGCCATTGACACCTTGTCAACCGGCCCTTACTGGATGTGGTTTGGCAAGCCCGTGGCATCTGTCGCTGAATATGCCCAGGCCCTCCATCAGGTCGCAACGAAGTATAATAAAAAGCACCTCCTGTGGTTGCAGGGCTGTAAAATCAAAGCCGGTCGGGAGGGTGAAATCCGGCAAGCCTACCAATTGGCACTGTCCAGCGGTATCCACAATTTTGCGGTTTGGGGATTCGAGGGCTGCGGTCAGGAGTCCTGGATCGCCTGCGCGAACCCACAATTAGCCTGGCGTATAATCTTAAAAATCGTCAAACAGCATAAAAACCTTGAATTATTGAATAAACAATTCTAAAATCACAATCCAATGGAACTCTATAAAGAAAATCAACTGATCCGATTGTTCGAAAAATGGGCGAACGAAAAAGCGGTTAGCATCAAATCCCTGCCCCAGTCTGGTTCTTACCGTGAATATTACCGGATTGAAGGTCTTCAAAAAAAGGCCATCGGGGTCTTTAATCCCGACCGTAAGGAAAACGTGGCTTTTATCGGCTTCGCCCGTCACTTTCGTACCAAAGGGCTCAGTGTACCGGAAATCTTTGCAACCTATGACGACAATTTGATTTATTTAATCCAGGATTTGGGGGATATGACCCTTTACCAGTACCTGAGTCTGGTGTATAAAAATGGAATTTTCCCCCGTAACCTCATTGATCTTTATAAAAAAGTTATCGCCTGTCTCCCACGCTTTCAGATTCTTGCCGGTCGTGATCTCGATTATCGATTATGTTACCCGCGCCATGCTTTTGACAAACGTTCGATGATGTGGGATTTAAATTACTTCAAATATTACCTATTGAAACTCGCCAAAGTCAACTTTGATGAACAGGAGCTCGAAGACGATTTCCAGAAATTCAGCGACTACCTGCTCCAAACGGACTGCGACTATTTCCTGTACCGCGATTTTCAATCCCGTAATATCCTGCTGGTTGATTCAGAACCGTACTTTATTGATTTTCAGGGTGGCCGGCGCGGCGCTCTGCAATATGACATCGCTTCCCTGCTTTACGATGCCAAGGCCGATATTCCCCAGCATATCCGCAATGAATTGTTAGAAGAGTACATCCAGCAGGTCAGTCGCCATATTAAAGTTGATCGAAAAACTTTTACAGAGTACTACAGGGGTTATGTGCTGATTCGCATTATGCAGGCGATGGGTTCTTATGGCTTCCGAGGCTTCTATGAAAAGAAAGAACATTTTCTGCGGAGCATCCCCTACGCTCTGATCAACTTAGATTACATACTGCAGAACGTCCACTTGCCCGTTAAACTTCCGACCCTTTTCAACGTCCTGCGCCGGGTTGTCGATTCACCACAGTTGCAAAGTTTTCAAAAGGTTACGACCGCACTCAAAGTCTCGATCAACAGTTTTGCCTATAAAAAAGGCCTGCCACCCGATCCGACCGGTAACGGTGGCGGTTTCGTATTTGATTGCCGGGCAATTCACAATCCCGGACGTTATGAAAAATACAAACCATTGACCGGGCACGATCAGGCGGTCATTAAATTCCTGGAGGACCAAACTAACATCAATGACTTTCTCCAGCACGTTTATGGTCTGGTTGATACGACAGTCGAAAATTATATCGAGCGCAAATTCACTAACCTGATGGTCAGCTTCGGATGTACGGGCGGACAGCATCGTTCGGTCTATTGCGCTGAACAGCTTGCCCGGCACCTTAATTCCAAATATGACCTGCAAATTGAGATCCATCATCGCGAACTGGGAAATGGTTAATAACACGGCTCAGTACAATCCGATCCGAATGGCAACCATTTGGCAATTTCCAGAGCGGCCATTATTAACTTGTGATTGACGATGAAAGCCCTGCTCCTTGCCGCGGGACTTGGTTCCCGGCTCCGGCCCCTCACCGATAAAATACCCAAAGCATTAGTCAAAGTCAACAATCGCACCCTCCTTGAAACCAATCTCATGTATTTGGCTCGTCATGGCATAACGAAAATTATTATCAATGTCCACCATTTCGCCGAACAGATCATCGCATTCCTCCAGGAAAATCGGAATTTCAACCTTGAACTAAAAATTTCCGATGAGCGGGAGATGTTACTCGATACCGGTGGCGCAGTGAAGAAAGCCGCCTGGTTTTTTGACGATGGCTCGCCACTCCTCGTTTATAATGTGGATGTGCTGACCGATTTGGATTTAATCCAAATGCTGAACTACCACCAACGCGCAACCGCAATTGCCACATTGGCAGTATCCGAACGACGCAGTAATCGGTATTTATTATTCGATGAGGAAGCACAATTATGCGGCTGGCGGAATCTAAAAACCGGTGAGGAAATCATCATTCGAAAAACACACTCAGCGTGTCTGCCGTTAGCCTTTAGTGGCATACAGATCCTCAGCCCGCAGGTATTGGAAATATTTCCGGAAAAAAATGTATTTTCACTCATCGAGTTGTACCTGACATTGGCGCGGGAGTACAAAATCACCTGTTTCAGGCATTCTGCGACTCACTGGCGTGATGTCGGTAAAATTGAAGATCTCACCCCAGCTGAATTGCGGTCGGAGTAGCGGCGCTCAGCCCACCAAATCAATCGCCAATAAACAGGTCATCAGCGCAAAATCCACCAATTGTTTGACCTCGACGTACTCGTTGGCGACGTGAAAAGCATTATCATCGCCCGGGCCCCAGCCAACTGCGGTAATGCCATGTAAATTTAAAGTCTTGGCATAGGTTCCACCGCCCTGACCAATGGCTTGTGGTTGGATTTTCAGTACCTCGACGGCGTTTTTCTGAATCGCCCTAACAATGACATTATCCGGATCGATGGCGTGGGGTTCATTCCAGGAAATGACTTCGATGTGGAAATGTTTTTCGCCTACTTTAGCGATGCAGGCCTGAAGTTGGCTGAGCACCTTATCGCGAGTCATTCCTGGTACCGTCCGGATATCAATATACACTTGACAAATACCCGGTACGACATTTGGCGCGACGCCGCCCTGAATTTCGCCGAGATTTAGAGTCGGTTTCCCCAACACGGGGTGCAGTTCGTAATCAAATTGCAGTTTTTCGATTTCAGTAATCAGACGCGCCATTAGGTAAACGGCGTTAATTCCTTTTTCAGGGGTCGAACCATGGGCTTGTTTACCGGTTGCTACGATTTTCAGTACCACTCGCCCCTTTTCGGCGACATCAATATCCACCATATTGCCGCCAATATCCGGAACCACAGCCATAGTCGGATTAATCAGTTTCTCCTCGACCAGATAACCAATACCGTAGTTAATACCATCAGGATCTTCGGCTTCCTCATCACTCAAGGCCGCGACCTGCAGTTCGCCATTTAGTTTAGCATCGATTTCCAAAGTGCGTAAAATTTGAGCGGCAACCAAAATCGCCGCCAGAGGACCTTTGTTGTCAAGGGTTCCGCGACCGTATAGGTTACCATTTTTTTCAATAACGGCATAGGGATCGGTATTCCATCCTTCACCTGCTGGCACAATGTCCATGTGGGCCGGCATGAGCAGACGCCGCCCATTGCGATTGAGCCCCTGATGAGAAATGATGTTGGGGCGACCTGGGTGAAGCGCCAAAACCTCATATTTAATGGCACTCTTATCGAGTTCGCGTTTGACGAGCTCGGCGACCCGATATTCCTCGCCGCGAAATTTCAAATAGGGATGCTCGGTCAACTTTTCGGAGATGACGTTAACCGTCTTTTCTTTCACCATTTCTGTCACCAGGATACAAATCCGGCTCCGAATTTCTTCCTGATGCAGATGAAAATATTCACGGATTGTGGTACTGAGCTGCATGGTCTGTCCTCTTAGATTCCAAAATGACGCCGGAAAGTAATCTGAATATTCGGATTTTCAAAACTTATTTTAACCGGTTCAGCAAAATTTATCCACGTACACCCTTTTTTTCTCGCAAATATATTGGATTCCCCGGCTAATTATCTAATTCCGATTATTCGATAAAGAAAATAATCACGCCGGCCACTGCCAGACACGCTCCGATTATCTCTTTTAATGTCACTTTTTCTTTGAAAAACAGGATGGCGGGCGGGATGATCAGCACGGGCACGATCGCGGTGATTGTTGCGGCAATCCCGGCATCCGTATGCTGTACCGCTAATAGCGATAATGAAACTCCTAAAAACGGGCCGAAGAAAGCTCCTATGGTCATAAAGCCCATTGCAATACGATTTTGCAGGGCTTCGATCAAATGTTGTTTGCGTCGCATCAGCAAAATAATCAAACCAAAGCCGATGACTCCGGTGATAATCCTGATCTGCGTCGCCGCAAAGGCATTGTAATCACCCATGCCGATTTTACTCAAAATTAGTCCGACTGCCTGACCGACTGCACCACCAAACGCGTACAGGATTCCATTCAATGGACGGGATAAGACAATTTGCCCATTTTCTTTGCCCCGCTCCAGGACGACCAGAGCTACCCCAAGTATGGTAATCATCATCGCCGATATTTCAATGAAAGTCAGCGCCTCACCTAAAACAATCCAGGCAATGATCGCCGTCAGGGGCGGCACCAGAGCCATTACCAGCATCGAAATGCGGGCACCGATGACTACAAACGCTTTAAAAAGCATCAGATCACCAAGCACAAAACCGACCAGCCCGGACAACGAAAGCCAGAGCCAGGCATGCGGTGTGGCATCAATTGGCAAAAAATGGGCGCGCGTCACTTTGGTAAACAGGCTGATGAAAATAAAAGCCAGGGCTAAGCGGATAAAATTTACCTGCAGAGATCCAACCCTTTTCCCCGCCGCTTCGAAAGAAAGCGATGTAAACGACCAGCATACCGCCGTGCCTAATGCTGCCAATTCTCCCAAATATTCAGTCACATATCACCTTATTGAAGTTAAAAAAATACTCACTAACTTGCCCATAAGGAGTTGTCCCGCCTAATAGTTTTCTTTCAGTGGTAAGACTACTCACTGAAGGTTGGATGCATTAAGGAATATCGGCAAGATGGGTTTAGCGAGCACCGATACCGAGCCATTCGCCGATAATCGGACCATATTTCACCGCCAGACCAACGGTTACAATCGAGATGGTTGACATCAGTTTGATGACAATATTCAGGCACGGTCCGGCGGTATCCTTACAGGGATCTCCGACGGTATCGCCGACCACGGCAGCTTTGTGCGCATAAGAGCCTTTGCCACCGTAATTGCCTTCTTCGATGAACTTTTTAGCGTTATCCCAGGCGCCACCGGAATTATTCAGCATCACCGCCAGGACGAAGCCGGTCGTCAGCCCTCCGATTAACACTCCCAACACGCCGGCAACACCGAAAATCAATCCGGTCAGCACCGGTACGGAAATGACTAGCAGTGAGGGTAAAATCATCTCTTGCTGGGCTCCTTTGGTACTAATCGCCACGCATCTGGCATAGTCGGGCTCGTCTTTGCCTGCCATGATACCGGGTTTGGCGCGGAACTGGGCACGGACTTCATCCACCATCTTCCCTGCCGCCCGGCCGACAGCTTTCAACGCCATAGCGCTAAAAACAAAAGTCACCATTCCCCCTAAAAATAGCCCAATTAATACACGAGGATTCATCAGGGTAATGTTATAGTATTCTATCCAATTCGACAGGTTCAAGTGAGTGGCAACAATCTCCCGCAATGTCCCCAGAGGAGCATTGATATCAAAGTCGATATTGAGGTCGGTCAACAGATTGCGGATGAGATCAGCATCATCTATGATATGGGCGAACTGGGCTTTAATCTCCTCGAGATAAGCGGCCACCAGCGCCATGGCGGTAAGCGCCGCGGAACCGATGGCAAATCCTTTGCCCGTAGCCGCAGTAGTATTACCCAGCGAGTCCAGAGCGTCCGTACGTTTGCGAACTTCCTCCGGCAGTTCACTCATCTGGGCATTCCCGCCCGCATTATCGGCAATCGGTCCGTAAGCATCGGTCGCTAAGGTTATGCCCAGTGTCGAAAGCATTCCCAATGATGCAAAGCTGATTCCGTATAAGCCTAAATTGATATGATTGGGTTGCGCACTAAATCCACCTGCAAAGGCATAACTCAACACGATGCCGCCGCAGGCGACCAGGACCGGTAGACCAGTTGACAGCATACCATTGGCCATACCGCCAATAATCACCGTTGCTGAACCTGTCTGGGCTTGGGCGGCAATCCATTTTGTCGGTTTATACGATTGCGATGTATAATATTCGGTCAGTTTGCCGATTGTCCAGCCAGCCAGTAAACCCGTGATGACCGAGGCGGCGATGCCCATAGGCAAGTGCAGAAAACGTAAAATCGCAAGCGTGCAAAGCATGATTAAAATGACACTCAAATTCACACCCCGGGCCAACGCCTTGAGGAGTGTACGTTGCTCGGCATGTTCCTTGGTGCGCACTGCGAAAGCACCCAAAACGGAAAAAATATTTCCGACACCTGCAACAATCATGGGAGCCAGCAACGC
>Ga0209609_10000127_pt1 | contig 44114 bp, 37 predicted proteins | sample LakKivw325mmetaG_FD_184136 | JGI IMG/M metagenome (GOLD analysis project Ga0209609, IMG submission 184136) | Anoxic lake water microbial communities from Lake Kivu, Rwanda to study Microbial Dark Matter (Phase II) - Lake Kivu water 325m metaG... | ecosystem: Environmental > Aquatic > Freshwater... | reverse complement strand
ACCTTTATGTTTATTTATGGGGCCAGACCACATAAATCGAATTTTATCTGCAGGGTCCGACCCTGTCACGTCTCCTCTATCAAGTATCGCGATAGGCGATTTCTTCAATCACCAACGGCTTTTTGGTGAAAGTATCTTCGCCGATTTCAATATTCATGGAAAAATCCGCACCAACATCAAAAGGCGGATCAATATAAATAAGTTTTAGTCCGCCTTCGGCTTCAATTTGTTTTCGCAAAGGGCCGTTTTTGAGCGATGACAAAATCAGTTTGTTGTCGCCCCAAATGAGTTTGTTTGACCAGCCTTTGATCTGTCTGCCGGAAGTATCAAAAAGCGTGGTTTGCGCCGTGATTTTTTCCTCGCTTCTCGGTTCGTCAATATGTTCAATGGCTTGAAACGGCAAAACCATATTTTCAACTTCATCGGTTTTTCCATTCCACAAAAGCTCAACTTCTTTGTCCGTATCAAAAAGCAAAAATCGGTATTTTTCCGGCAATGGTTTGCCCGATTCCAAATACTTGATTATGTCTCTTTTTCGTTGTCGGTTAGATTAAGTTTATTGTTCATATTTTTATTTGATTAAATCGTCAGCACTAATGCTAATTCAAAAAGACTTCTGGCCTCGTTTTTCCTTTTTATTACATTCTAACTTGAAATATTTACTTTAATACTATCTATAGTATATCCTAAAAAGAAACCAAGGCCAGCTGAAAAAATATAATATATGGGCCCGTCAACTCTGCATAGAGTTAAAACGGAAAATATGACTAATGATACAGCAATTAATCTTGGAAAATATGTAAAAATATAAGATGCCCATGGTGGATCCATGGTGGATTAGGATATTTCTTTGTTATTGCGGCGTAAAAAGCTAAAGAAGAAAATCCCATAAATGAAAAGCTTAGTGTCCATAAGATTTTTAAAAAGTAATTATTTAAAAAATCATCAGGAAAATTATGAAAAAATTTTGTTTTGTATAATAAAATAAAAAAAGCAATTATTAAAGATAATATAAATATCCCCAAAAACCAATAAAACCTTTTTTCGTCTTTAATAATACCAAGGCGGGCGCTATGTCTATTACGAAACTTATCGTTATCATTTTTTATGGGGTTCGAGGTTGAATTATTAATCATAAATTTAAAACAAAAGAATCCCCGCAACTAAAAAATTTACCGGGATAAATTTCTGATTTTAACTACTTTTTCCATTTTAAGTAGTTTTATTTTGTTATATATATTATATTTTTCAAACCGAACTTCGTTCTGGTTTATGGCTGCGGGGGAAGGAATCGGACCTTCATTCCAGCTTCCAAAGAGCCGTGTCCTGCCATTAGACGACCCCGCAATGTTTATTTAATCCCTTTATTGTGACGCCTTAATCTTTCGGCGGCAGATTCTCCACTACCGACGTAACGGATTCCGTCACTTAAACTTCTTAAAACATAGACTTGATAACTCATATTATTAAGCTCCTCCGCCAAGGGCGGATGTGCCTTCGGCACAAAAGGCTGCTGTCCTGCCATTAGACTTGCCTGCGCAGGCAGGCGACCCCCGAATAATATCTAATCTAAAAAAATGAAAATAAAAACTTAAACTATTATTATTTTAGCAAATTTTCAAATTTCGTCCATTCTCCCAGCGCCATTTCCAAAAATACTTCAGGGCGCTGATAATATGAATCCAAACTATTTTTTTAAACAAACCGCCTTCGTCAGAAGATCGCTGATAAAAATGATACATTTTCGCCGAAGGCAGATAAACCGTTTTAAATCCGTTTTGACGCATTTTCCTTGCTAAATCAGTATCTTCAAGATATAAAAAATAACGCTCATCAAAAAGTCCAACCCCCTCTAATATCCGCTTCCTGCTAGCCAAGCAGGCTCCGAGAAGCCAGTCCACTTCCCGAGTCCTTTGGCGATCGAAATCGCGCATCAAATATCTTTTTAATTCATTTCTAAGAAAAATTCTGCCTAAAAAAGTACGTCTAGCCAGAGGTGTATAAAAGCGCGGAAACCGATAACAAGAATCTTGAATCGTCTTATCAATATTTAAAAGTTGCGGGCCCGCCAGGCCGACCAAAGGGTCTTGTTTTAATAAACCAATCAGCGCTTCAACCGAGCCGGGCAAAACAATCACGTCGGCATTTAAAATTAAAATATATTCTCCCTTCGCCGCCTTAATCCCTTGATTATTCGCTTTGGCATAACCAATATTCTCTTTATTGAAAATCACCCGACGATTTTGTTCTATTTTTTGCCAATCGACTAAAAAATCCCTACTGCGGGCGGTAAAGGCATTGTCAATAATAATTATTTCCTTTTCCAAATCAATCTTCGCTTCGGAGATATTTCTTAAACACTGTTTTAAAAGATTTTCTTGGTTGTAATGGACAATAATAATAGACAACATAATACTGCGTTAAATTAAAATATAAAAATGAAAAATGAAAAATTACAAACTAAAATACAAAATTACATAATCCACGCAACAATATTTATTTCTATTTTTATATTTTTAAACTTTACACTGTCATTTTACATTTTACACTTTGATTTTTGTATTTATTTTACTCCATCCATTTTCTTATTTCCCGCGAGCTGATTTTAGCCCTTTTTATAATATATCTCCTTTTCCTGAACATCTTGGGCAATCCTTGGTAAAAAGATAATCCACTTTTGATAAAATTAATCGGCTGAGTGAATAAGAGATAAATCTTTTTAAGCGCCAAGTGAAATAAAATAAAATGCAAATGAATAAAAATATTAATACAAAAATCGTTTTTAAACAAAAGCCAAAGACCATTGCGAAAAGAAAAATATTCAATCAGTTTCGGCCGACGAAGATGCGCTTGAGCGGTTTTCAATAAACCCAGCTTCCCGCTTATCCCCATAGACCGAAAATGATATGCTTTAGCTTGGGGCGCGCAAACCGCAGACCAGCCGCGCAATTTCAAACGCCAAGCCAAATCATTATCTTCCTGATAGGCGAAAAAATCCTGATCAAAATACTCGTAGGCGAAAGGTGCGTCCTCTCCCTCGGCTCGGGATGCGCGAGTGCCTGCCTGCGTAGGTAGGCACTTATGTGAATTAACAATCGGCACTTTAATATCCTCCAGGGCCGAACGGCGATACAAGACGCAAGCGCCGGAAATGCCAAAAACTTCGGTTTTTTTGTCATATCGTTTTTTGTCTTTTTCCCCAGCACCGCGGTCGATAAACCGCCGGCTTTTCAAAATCCTTAAACCAGCGCTATCAAGCGTATCTGTTTTGATTTTTTCCTCTATTTCCTGATCCCCTAATTTAATTTTTAATAATTTGCCTCCGGCGCTGCCGATCTTCTCGTTGGACTCAATCGCCTTGACTAGATTCTCTAAAAAATCCGGTTCCAAAATGACATCGGCGTTCATTATTAAAATGAATTCCGAATCGGTCAAAATAATGCCTTGATTTTGCGCCTGAGAAAATCCCAAATTTCTGGCGTTGCGGACGGCAAAAAGTCGAGAAAAACTGCCGAATTCCTGTTTAATTTTTTCGCTGGAATAATTATTTTTGACAAAATCGAAACTGCCGTCATTGGAAGCGTTATCAATGACTAAAACCGAAAAATCCTGAAGGGACTGTCTAAAAATAGAATCAAGGCAATCTTTTAAAAATCTCTTACTGTTAAAAGTAACAATTTGTATGGAAATTTTAGAAGACATATATAATTTTAGATTTATAGTTTAAGATTGATAATTGTTGACCATGGCAGCGACGAGAATTAAATAAAAAATACCCAAAGGATGAAACAAAAACGGTCCAGTTAAATTGGCGACAATAAGACCACTCAAACCCGCCAACGAGCCGACAATTAACCTTTTATCAGGATCGCCGGCGGAAACAATTCTGTCAATCCCTAAAAACCGCTCCTTTATTTCTTTTCCGCCGAAACCAGCGGATTTTATTTTTTGCCAGCCCTGATGGAAAATAAAAAATAAAATTGACAAATAAACCAATAAAGACACCCCGCCCAATTCCAACCAAATTTCCAAATAACCCCAGTCGAGATGAAAAGTGGTTTGTTGTTCGCCGGTTAAAGGATTTTGATATGATACCTCAGCTCCCAGTCCGCGGCCGAAGATCGGCCGCTCTTTGATTTTACTCATCAAATCGGGCAAAATATTCATGCGGGTTAAAGAGCTCAACTCTTCATTGGGAGAAAAAATCGTTCTCATTCGTTCTTTAAAATACTCAAGTCCCCGAAGCGCTTGACCTCCACTGACTAGAGCGTATAAAAAACCGAATTCCAAAACCAAAACGACGATCGCGGTTAAAGAAAAAACCAACCAACGACGCCAGTTCAATCCTTTGAGCAAAAAAATTAAGCCGACAAAAAGACCTAAAAAATAAGCTCGGGAAAAATCAATCACTATGGCTAAACTGGCGAGAATTGCCAACCAAAACGTCTTTTTTCTTTTTTCCCCGTCTTTTTTGCCCGTTTCAAAAGCCGACAAAAACCCCAAACAAATTAAAAGGGCCGGAAACGCTAGAATATGGGACGGGGTAACAATCCGGAAAAAATTGTTGCCAGTATAAGTGGCTTTGCCAATAACCACGTCTCTCCACCACCAATAAAAAGGATCGTGAACCTCCGCTAAATTGGAAACAAAAATGATAAAGACAATAAAAGTCAAAAGAGAAATACCGACAATTCCGGACTTGCCGATACTAAAAATTTTTTCTTTAAAACCGGGTTTCTTTAAAAAATCAACCAAAGGAAAAAATAAAAAAATATACCAATAATTCATAAAATCCTTAATAGCTAGAATATCGTTATTATGGATTATTCCGTTTATCAGGCCCCAAAAAACCAAAAACAAAAAAAATGAAAATAAAATAAACAAGGGATTCGGCCAGCAACCGCGATTTTCTCTATTTTTTCGGGCAAATAAAAAAGAACCAGCGCTGTAAACCTTCTTTTTTCGCCCTCTCGCTATTTTATCGAATAACCAAGCGGAAATAACGATAAGAAACAACGCTGTTCTTAAAGAAACGTCTGAAAATTCAAATAAATGTCCGCCGTGGCCGGCAAAAAATTCGAAAACCAATATTAAAAAACCGTACTCCACTTTATAAAAAGAAATAAACATTGTCCCCGCCGCAATCAGAAAAAAAATAAAAACCGATACAACCGGATAAAAATAACCTAACAAAGACAATAATTGAAAAATAAAAAAAATATAAACTCCGTTAAGAATTTCGTTTTTGAAACCTTTTCTCGACTCAAGTTTATCCAATACCTTCATCATAAAATGCCTTGGAATACATTTACCGTCTTTTTTTAACCACTTCGTATTTTGTTGGGAAAAAACGGAAAAAAATCTGGCTAAAATAAGCCAATAATAAACTTAACGGATATAAAAGTGGCAATATCAAATATATTCTATAAGGAAAGTGTTTTTTAAAATAATGAATGGCACTCCGACCGTAAATACGTTGTTTGCGAAAAGACAAAAGCTGCGCGAAACTCTGAGAATCATGATGAAGAACCCGCGATTCCGGATTATAAATTACCTTCCATCCCGCGTCTTTAACTCTCTTGCAAAAATCCACTTCTTCAAACCAAAGAAAAAAGAGTTCATCCAATAAACCAACTTGGTCCAGAACTTCGCGTCTCGTCATAAAAAAAGCGCCCATAACTTGGTCGACTTCCGCCAGTTGACGATAATCAAAATCATATTGAAAATAATCTCTTAAGATTTTAACGTGGGGAAATAAATACCGAAGTTTTAAAAAAATCATCACCTGAGAGCCTAGACTCGGAAATTTTCTGACCGACAGCTGAATTTTATTGTCGATACCTACCAATTGGCAGCCGGCAACGCCGCAATCCTTGTTATCCCGCATAAAGGTTACCATTTTTTGCAAAGCGTCTCCGTAAATTTCGGTGTCCGGATTAAGCAACAAGATGAATTCGCCCCGCGATTGATTAAACCCTTGGTTATTCGCCCGGGCAAAACCCCTATTCCGATCGTTCAAAATAATTTTAATCTCTGGCTTGCCTGATTTAAATTGCGAAAGAAAATTAGAAAGAAACTCCCTACTCCCGTCAACCGAAGCGTTATCAATGACAATAATTTCATAATCAAGTCCCTGGGCGTTTTTTAAAATGGAAAATAGGCATCTTTCAAGCAGGGGTTTGACATTCCAATTGACAATAATAATAGATAGCATACAAAAAATAAACTAAAAAAACTAATTTTCGGCCGTTTTTACTTTTTGGTTTTTATTTTTTCAATAATACATTTCATCATTTCTTTGATTTTCAAATTCCAATCTTCCTGACTGGCTCGGGCAATTCTCTGATTTTTCAACTCAATTGTATCATTTTTAAGTGCCAGGTCAATTTTTTCACTAAAATCGCGATAATTCTGAGCGAGATAAACAAGATGGGAAAATCTTTCAACTCCCGAAGAGGGTGTCGTCACCGCCGGCAGGCCACAGGCCAGATACTCCAAGATTTTAAGCGAGTTGGTGTATTTGGCGAATTCGTTCAATTTATGCGGACTAATGCCGACGTCAAATTTCCTAACGTAAAAAGGAGTGTCTTCCCAGGATTTCCGTCCCAATAAATAAATATTTTTATATTTTTTCAACTTTTTAATCCCAATGGCCGGCCGTCGTAATCTCCTGAAGAAAACAGGCCAAAGAGGTCCGATTAAAACAAAAGATTTTTTCGGATTATTTTGAGCCAAATATTCTAAAAGATCCACATCGACCCTGTCCTGAATAATCCCAATATAGCCGGCAATTGGTCGAGGGATTTTTTCAAACAGCTTATCTTTGACGATTAATGGCCTGTTTTCGGCGAAATGCTCCATATCTACGCCGTTAGATAACCAATAAATGTCCTTCTCTCGTCCCAAATCCCGAAAAAAAACAATTAAAGATTCGGAGACAGTAAAAATCAAATCGCTTTTTTGAACAATAAGCCGATAATTGCTTTCCAGCAACGCTTTATGCTTGACAAAAGAAGGATGTTCAAGCCAATTGTCAACGGCGTCAAAAATCGTCAAATCGGCTTTAAGTCCGATTGGCGTGTCCGTCTTTTTGAAACGAGGACGAAACGAGTGCCGAGAAACATTTTCCTGGCATTCGAAATATTCCACAAACATAGGAAAACAAGACCAAATAATTCTAGGCATTTGGACGATTGGACGATTGGGCGATTGGGATATTTTGCTTAAAACTTTATTTAATTTTTCAACAACCCGTTGATGAGAAAAAATTGAATCAATAGTAGAAAATACATACAGCTCGACATCTTGGCTGTCGACTTTAACGCATTTTGTCGTTAGGTCTCTATAAATATTCGTGATTTTTGATTTTTGTCCGCCGACTGGCGGATTGATTCTTGGTTTTTTTATGATATTCTCCCAATAATTTCTGAGCGCTCGTTTGAAAGTAAAAGGCAAAAAATCAACGCAAATTATCCGACCGGCAGTCCCGCTTTCCAATAATTTGCGAAAAATATGATAATTCCGATTAGCCACCCCCCTTTGCCATTCGGAATAACTGGACATATTAAACATCACTATTTCGAATTTCATGGACATAAAATTTTCTCGGATTTAATTCTTAAAACGAACAATATCTTTTAAAAAAAGGATGTCTTGTTTGTTAATCAAATTAAAAACATAAGCCATAACAAAATAAACCGAAATTCCCGTGCCGACGCAAGCAACAATCGGCAAACTGTTTCTGATTAGCAGAAGAACGAGTGCCATAATCAAACTAGGGCAAAAAATGGTTCCAATTTTTTTGAAAAAATATTTCCCGTCTATCTTGATTATTTTTCCGGCTGAATAAACTTCCATTATAAAAAGAGTTAAAAAACTGACTACTACAGCCAAGGCTGCTCCTAAATGATGGAAAATGGGGATAAAAATCAAATTTGAGAAAAGAAAAACCGCCGCGCCGACTCCGTGGATAAGAGTATTGACCCTCTGTTTTTCGCAAGCGTTCAAAAGACCGATAAAAACGTAATCCAAGAACATAAAAGGAATAGACAAGGAAAGCAAAACCAACGCCGGCGCCGCCGACAAATAATCACTGCCATAAATAAAAAGAATCGCCGGTTTTGACAGGACTGAAAGTCCAAAAACCAAAGGTATGGCGATAAACATCAAATAAAAAACCGCTTGATGGAAAAGATCCACTAAAAGTTCTTTTGAACGGACGAAATAATAACTAAAAGCGGGATAAAGGGCCGTACTAAAAGAACCGGCAATCAACAATAAAAAAGCGACCGTTAGTTTCTGAGCCGCGCTATACCAACCGACGTAAACGTCGCCTTTTAAATAAGAAAGCAAGACCACGTCACCAGTAGCAAAAAACTTAGCAAAGACGGCCGTGATAAAAAAGGGCCACGATAAGCCCAATAAAGTTTTTAAGGTCGATTTATTAAAACGGGGAATCGGCCAAAAACCCAATTTTATTTTTAAAAACACGACGGCATTAATGAAATAAAACAAGCTGGCGAAAAGCATGGGAACAATCATCCAAATTAAACTGGCGCGGGAAAAAATTAAAAATAATCCTACGGCCAACATCACTGTTTTATGAACGACGATACCAATACTTTCAAATTTCAAATTCAAAAATCCGCGAAAAACTTGATAAATACACAAAGCCAAGGCATCAAAAATGATCGCTAGACCATAGAAATAAACTAAGGTTTTGGTAGGCGAAGGATAATGAAGAAGGTTAACTAAGGCATAAATTAAAAAAAAGACCGTTGCGCCGGCCAATAAATTAAAACCTAAAATATTGCCGAAATATGCCCTGGCTTTCTCTTTAGCGCGGGCAATTTCTCTTGTTAAGACAGGAAAAAGGCCGAAATCAATCAGAACGGAAAAAAGGGTGGCAAAAGAAATAGCAAAAGTGTATTTGCCAAAATCGTCCGCTCCCAAATAGCGAGCTAAAAAAATAAAATAAAAAAGAGCTATCAGTTTCTGATAGATATAAGCCGCTAAAAGATAAATTGTATTTTTAGCCGTTGAAACCATAAGAAATATCGCCCAGCCACAAAAAAGAATACTCCACAAATAGCGTCCTATTAGTATAGAGAATTTATTTTTTATAAGGAACTATCTCGCGAAATATTTTCTCCCTTTCTCTGTGCTCTCTAATCAAGCCATACAATTCAGGATTTATTCTATTTATCTCATCTATCTCGTTTGGCGTAAAAATAGTCTCTATATTTCTTAAAACCTCTTCATCTGTATCAGCGACATGGATTAAATTACGTAAGGCCATTTCATTGGTTATTTCTTTTTGTTGCGGATGTTTCCCCTGTTTTAGTAATTCTAAATCATGTTCCGATATTTCAAATTTATAAGACTTAAAATCACTTCTCGTCCTATCCTTAAATTTTTGGATTTTTTCAATCGCATTTTCACCTGCTTCAACAATTAAACATACCGAGGGGTTTTCCGTTAAAAATTTTTCTAATAAATGATAATAATTTTCCTTATTTTTCTCTTGATAGATGATTCCAACCTGCTCAGCATTCATTTTTATCATTTTTTCTTTGACAATCTTTACTCCTTCAATTTTGTCATTTTCAATGCCATATAAGATATTAATATCCAGAAACTGTTCTAAGGCGTCCGGTTTTAAAACGACAAAAGCATATTTTTTACTTCTTGCGATATCTGTTTCCATAGATAATAGTAGATAGTAGTCGTTAGAAGTTACTTTGGCCCGAAAAGACGAATAAATTGTTTTAAAGAAAACCTTTGGGCTCCAAGATAAATTCGGGCAGTTTGAAAATTTCTGCGCTTATCTTTTTTTAGATTAATTCTTAATTCTCGAGGGTAAAAATTTAAACGAGCCAATTTCTCCAATTCAATAAAAACAACCTCTTTAAGACATTGCGCATTTTTTGAGAGTTCTGGGTCCCGCCCAAGCCTTAAACTGCCCCCGATTATTTTGCCTAAAACATAAAATTCTAAACTATGTAAATTAGGGCCGAAAAGCTCCTTAATATAAAGCACTTTTTCAGCCCTTATATCAAGAAAAGTTTCTTCTTTTACTTCTCTCTCTGCACAGGCTAATATATCTTCTTCTCCCTCTACCCCTCCTCCCGGCAAGATATAAACATCTCTGCCATTAATCTTAGACTGCCTAATAATAAGAATCTTATTTTTCCGAAAAATAATAACCCTAACGCCGAGTTTTATTTTTTGTTTGGATCTCACCATAATAACATAAACACTTTTGATATTTATTTTACTAACGAGATAGTGATTTATTATATCAATAATAGTTATAAAAGTAAAGACTGTTGATTTTTTTGTTTTAAAACCTATAATTCAATTGGGCGCTAAGTTCCATATAATAAATATATACCCCATGTTCCATAAATATTTTATCGCTATTCCGGCTTATAACGAAGAAAAGCATATTGAGGAAGGGCTAATATCAATCAATGAGGCAAGGAAAGAAGCATTGCCTGACTTTTCTTTAGAAAATACTTTCATTTGTCTCAATGGCTGTACCGATAATACTGAAAAAATCGTTAAAAATGTTATTTTGAAAATGCCCGAATTAAAAATCAAAATCCTTTCAAGTGAAAAAGGAATGAATCGGGCCTTAAATAAAATCATTGACAATATTAATAAAGAATTTCCTATTATCAAAGTGGATGCCGATGCTATTTGTTCTAAAAAATCATTTTATATCCTGCTGCATGAACTTAAAAAATTTCCCCAATTGCAAATCGTCGGTGGTTATCCGAGAGCGTTACCATATATTGGGAAACATTGGAAAAACCCCTACAAGACAGCCTTAAGTCGTATTTTAGACATTCGTTCAAATTGGCCAGAGTCACAAATTGCTGTAAACGACGTCCGTCTTTTTCATAAAATAGCCGATATTAGTTCTCAGCCCGAAGTCACTCCAATATTCGAAAAAAAATCTAGAATTTATTTCCATGGAAGATTTTACATTATGAGGGACAAAAAAGTATGGGATGTACCGCCAGAAAGTATAGGCGATGACACTTACCTTACTATCAGCACCTATCAACGCTTCGGGCTGAACTCCATAAGAATAAGATACGATGCCTTCTGTTATTACCAACCTACAACCTCTTTTATCGCCCACTGGAAAACCTACAAACGCATTCATCACGACCTCAAAACTATTTTTGATATTACCGTATTTAAAAATATGCAGTATTTAAAATCTTTTGAAAAAATGAAACTAAATTGGCCATACATAAATACTCTGTCGACAAAAATAAAAGTTTATTTTCTGTGCTATAGCATAATAAAATTATTGGAAAATTTTTTATTTCAATTATTTCCTAAATATTCCGATAAACTATGGACATACAAGAAAAAAAACTAAAACTTCTTATCCATCAACCTCGTCTAAGCTATTATATAGGAGGAGGAGAAAGGGTCCCATTAGAACAGGCGGAGATTTTATCTTCTTTCGGACATAAAGTGGAAATTCTCACTAGTAGAATGTCTCCTAAATCATCTATTTTTCGCTGTTTTCAACAGAAAAATCCAAAAATAAAAATTCACTATCTTTCCCTTCCGCAGAAAGAACAAAAAATCTACAAAGAAAAACCAGGACGAAGATGGTTCCGTTGGGATATTGAATCAATTGTTTTCGGACAAAAATCCTTAGAATTTTATTCGAAAAATAAAACCCACTATGACGCTGTTATCACCCACCTCTTGTCTGACAGCTTATTTATCCCACTATCTCTCAATAATATTCTTCATCTCCACGGAGTTCCCTGCGGAAAGAGAGATATTGACAATATTTTTTTAAGAAGGCCCGATGGGTTTATCGCTGTATCTAAATCTGTTAAAACCGGGTGGGGAAAATTATATCCAGCCTTAAAGAAAAAGAATATTAAAATATGTTATAATGGCGTTGACAATAAAAAATTCTGTAATTCAAAAATAAAAAGAAATATTGATCTTCTTTTTGTCGGAAGACTTCTTGAGATAAAGGGCATTTACAGAGTCGTGGAGGCGCTGAAAATCTTAATCCAACAAAAAATCGACTTTAATAAACTGGTTATTGTCGGACAAGGACCAGAGAGGTTAGCCCTGAAGCGGAAAATAAAAAAACTTGGCTTAGAAAAAAAAATAAAATTCATAGAGTCCGCCACCGACAGAACTCTTATCAATCTCTATAACCAATCAAGAATATTCCTTTGTCCGTCGTATAAAAAAGAAGGTGTTCTAACCACTATGCTTGAAGCTGCAAGTTGTGGTTGCGCTATTATCAGCGCCGACTGTTGTGGCATGAAAGAATTTATTAAAAATAATATCAACGGGATACTGGCAAAACCAAATAATGCCTTTGATTTAGCACAAAAAATAAAACTCTTTTTGAAAGACGAATCTATAAGAAATGTTTATGCTCAGAGGGCGGAAAAAGAAATTCAAAAAAAATGGAATATTCTCCAAACAACTAAAATGTTAGAAAAAATCTATTTAAAAATTATTAAAAAATATGATCATTAGCTCCAATAGCACTTCAGTCAAAATAGCTTCTAAATCTATAAAATCTAGCATCCTAAAAAAGGATATTTTAGCCAATCAATTGTTATATCGTTTTATCCCTGACTACCATACCAAGTACAAAAATAAAAGAACAACCCTATGGGTTGAGGACGGGAAGAAAATGAAAATCGGAGATTTTCCTCTTAAGAATTTAATTAGCGGAAATTACCCTAATAAATTTAACAGTACAGACATTATTGTTGTGGCAGAATACCTTTTGGAGCGCTTACGACAAGAAATAGGAATATATACTATTCATTCTTCCTCTGTCTATAAAAGGGGGAATGGAATCCTATTTTTCATTAATTTAAGTGGGGCGGGGAAAACCTCTTTAGCTCTGTATCTCGTTAGACGATATAAATTTAGATTATTTTCCGACGAAAAAACGGCGCTTGATTTAAAAAACAAAAAAATGGTTGGTCAAACAAAAAAACTTTTTGTAGAACAAAAAACGAAAAATTTATTAAAAGAAGAAAGCATCCTCACAAAAAATTTTATAAACATAAAAAAAATAAGACCTAAAAAGCTCAGGCTTCTTATTATGCCGATAATATCTAATTCTATTAAAAAAACTACCTGCTATCATCTGGCCCCATCTCAATTAAGATGGTTCTTATACGAAGAACTTTCTAAAGACATCAGGGGCGTTAACGCGTTAATCTCTAGTCTTTCAATACCCCTGCCTTCCTTAGATAACTTAAGGTTATCAAAAAAAAGACAAAATTTAATAAGTAAGCTCTCCTGCCAAATTCCAGCCTATCTCATACTTGGTAGTCTTAAAGAAGTGGCCAAACAAACTAATCAAATCTTTAAAAATATTTTATTAGGTCATTAGACGAAAAAAATAAATAATCAACCAATTTTGAATATAAAACCGTGGTCATGCCCAAAAATTTTGCTGGCATTAGATCAACAGACACATTGTCTCCGATTATTAATCCATTCCGAGGGTTAAATTTCAACCGACGACAAATTTCTTCCAAATTTTTTATAGAAGGCTTGGGTTCATCAAAATCTTGCAGCGTATAAATATAGTCAAAAAAATTTTTTTCAATTTTCAATGATCTAAGCACTTCACTTATATAAAGTGGTGGTTGACTAGTATATAAGCAAACTGTCAATTTATTTTTATTTTTAATTCTCTTTATCTTTTCTATCAATTCTTTGTCAAGACAGGTATTTCTTTTTAAATATGGCTCAAAATTCTCGACAAAATATTTTTGTTGCTCTTCATTAATATCTAATAATTTATTTCTAATAAGTTTATCGATCGCCGACGAAATTAATTTATAATAACAAATGGTTCTTTGTGTTTCGTATGCTTGTTCAATGTAATTAAGGATGCTAAAAATCAAATAATTATCCGCGATTATTCTAAAACGTCCAAATAAATCTTTGATGGTTTTAATTTTGGCCGCATTTAGATCATTTATTACTCCATCAAAATCAAAAATAATAAACTTTATTTTTGACATACCAAATATACATAAGTAGAAAGACGCCTAATAAAAGGCGTTCTTTCTAAAATCAAATTTAACCAACTAATATAACGAAATAATTTCCGAGAAACAATAAAATGATTTTTAATTGCAAAGGGGACAAATACTCCTAAAAACAGCGTTTTTTTTAAAATAAATTTTTTTTTATTCAAAAGACTAACAATTTTTTTACGGGCCAATGGTCTAAAAATAATCTTACGCTTATCTCTTTTTTCTTTATAAACTTCATCTTTTTTTATTAAGAAATAATCTAAAAAATCCTTCAACATTCTTGTTAGTCCATACTTATTGTCGAAATTAAAAATTAATATCCCCCCTGGCTTTAAAAGTCGATAAAATTCGCCTAAAACTCTCTCTATGTCTGGTAAATGAACGAAACTTTCCAAACAAATAATGGCGTCGAAATAATTTTGAGAAAAGGGAATATCTTCAAGATCTCCTTTAACCGCGTCGACATTAGACAATTCAAGAACTCTTACATAATTCAACATTTCTTCGGAGATATCATAGGCGGTTACTTTATAAAAATCCGCTAATTTTTTACTTAATCTCCCCTTGCCGCAGGCCGCATCAAAGATCATACTCCCCTTAGAACAATGACGACTAAGTATTTCTATAACCTTCATTAATCCTCTCTGATAAATGGGTGCCATAATATCTTCTTCCGGATTCCACCAATAAACTACGTCTTTATTAGAAGAAAAATATTTTTTAACAAAATCGGGGTTCATGGTTAATAAATAAAAAAACGATAATCATAAATCGTAAAAAGAATTCTTTCATAATCTAAAAAGATATCTTCGGCAATTTTCTTAAAAATACGAATTTAATTTGATGAATATCAATTCGCTAAAAATATGAATATTCCAACAAATCTTTGTTCATGCAAATTGGCGTTTTTATTTTTTTCCGCTATTCTCTTTTTATTTTACCTTTTGCTCCATTGCGGTGCTCGACGGGCTCTTTTCAAGCCGGGTTTTTTTCTTTCTTTGATTCTGGCATCGCGGCTTAAAAAACCAGCCGACTTCAAGGCCTGACGCCACTCCGGATTAAATTCCGTTAAAGCTCGGGAGATTCCCAATCTAATCGCCTCAGCCTGTCCCCTGATTCCTCCACCCTTAATCTTAATGTCAAATCTAAATTTTTTTTCCTGCGCCAACAATTTAAAAGGAGATAAAACAATTTGTCTTAAAGAAAAAGTCGGAAAATATTTTTCCATTGACTTATTGTTAATAGATATTTCTCCTTTGCCAGATGAAAAAAAGCGAATTCTTCCAATGGCCGTTTTCCTTTTTCCGGTTGCCCAGATTTCTTCTTTCTTTTTCTGAACTGCCATTCCCTTTTCCGCTTCTTTAACAACGGGAATGACAACGGCCATTTTTTCGACCCTTTTGGCAACAGGGCGTTTTCCCGCTCCTCTCAACGGTTTCGCGCTTGTTTTCGCCCTATGTCCCCGTATTACGGATTTAGCAACGGACTTTTTAATCGCCGTCTTTTTAGAAATTTTTTTATTTTTTTCCGCCGTTTGACGGACATCTTTTTTCTCGGTCATAAATTTAATAAATCACCAATAAATAATCATTTTAATTATTAATACCGATTAATTATCATAGCAATTTAAAACTTTTTTGGCAAGCCAAAAAATAAAAAAACCGAAAAACGTCAATCAAAAAATCAACGCCTTTCCGGCTTTCAAAATTCACTCTCAAATTTCAATTATTTCCCCCCTTTTCATTACCGCCCTTTTTCTAACTATCCTGAAAATCAAAAACAGATTAAAAATTATCCGCGCCAAAATAATAATCACGAAAGAAAAAATTTTACCGACCAAAATCAGAACCGAAAATAAGGCTAAAGAAATGCCTAATGAAATCTCTTTGGCATAAGGGCCGATAAATTCGCCTATTTTACCATTAACCACTTTGACTAAAATCTCATCCAATGTTTCATCTCCATTTAAAGTAATTCCCAGCCCTTCTTCGATTTCCGCCCGTTGTCCCTGCAATAAAGATTCATTTTTCTTTTGCGTCTGCCTCTTAATTTCTTGCCTTAATAAGTCGCCCACTTCCGGGTCTTGTAATAATTGGTTGATGTCTTTAAAATTGCCGCCGGCGAGTTTCTGGGTCAAGTCGGGAGAAATACCGTCAAACGCGGACGGAATTCCGCTTTCCATAACCGCTCCGGCGGTCAATATCTCGTCAATGGTCATCTTGGAATCATAAAAAGGCAACATCTTGCCAACAATTTCACTAAAGGGTTTGGTGACTAAATTGAAAAACTGACGCGGGATTTCTATTCCTCCCTGATTCAGGCGAATTAAAGGATTAAAATAATAAACTACGGTCGCGATAAGAGATATTCCTAAAATAATCAAAGGTAATCCTTTTCGCCAAGTTATTTTCAAAGAAATTTTTAATCTCGCTTCTTTTTCCTTGTTTATCCGTTCATAAGCAATAATTAAAAACAAAAATAAAATGAGAAGACAAATGGCGTAAACGCCGGCAACCGTTTTCTCTAAAAATACAAAAAAAAGAAAAAAAGACCCAACTCCCAAAAGATACGTCAGATAAACCACGTTCCGATTGTCTATTAAAATCAAAAACACCAAACTGAAAGTCAGAAAAGCCAGCCAATAAACACCTAAACGAATCAAGCCGTTCAAGGTGGCGGAATCAAAAAACAAAGACAGCTGACGCCAAAATAAAACCGTTACTACCAAAATAGCGAAAACTAAGATTAAAACTTTAAATTTGGGAAAAGTCATAAAAATTAGCCAAAATACGCCCCACCATCCCTATAAGAATATCATAAATTCAAATAAAATAAAGACTTATTATTTTTTTAATAGACTTTTGCAAAATTATATAAAAGTTAGGTTTATTAAGCCTAACTTTTATATAATTTCAAAAATAATCTCACGGAGTTCAAGATCCCCTTATTTCTTTTCCTCAAATTCTCCTTCAATCGGCTCTTGATTTCCGTCTTTCTCTTTTTTCGATTTTCTTCCTTCTTCCGATTCCGGTCCAGGTTCGCTTCCTGTGGCGCTACCATGAGCGGAGGAGGAACCATACATTGCCGTACCTATTTTCTGAATCACATCGCCCAAATCCTGAATAGATTTTTTAATTGCCTCAACGTCGTCCTTGTCTTTAATATGCTTTAAATCCTTAATTTTCTCTTCAATTGCTTCTTTATCCTCTTTTTTAAGCTTATCTCCGGCGTCTTTTAACGCCTTTTCCGAAGTATAAATTAAAGTGTCGGCTTGATTGCGCAAATCAATCAATTCTTTCTTTTTTCTGTCTTCGGCGGCAAATTCTTCAGCTTGTTTTTTCATTTTCTTAATTTCCTGTTCGGACAACGCCGAAGAATCTTTGATGGTGATATGTTGTTCTTTACTAGTCGCCTTATCTTTGGCCGTAACCGTCAAAATACCATTAGCGTCGATTTCAAAACTCACTTCTATTTGGGGAATACCTCTTGGAGACGGTGGGATGCCGTCCAACATAAACCGCCCCAAAGTCCGGTTATCGGCGGCCATCGGCCTTTCGCCTTGTAAAACATGGATTTCAACCGAAGTTTGGTTATCGGCAGCGGTGGAAAAAACCTGAGATTTAGACGTAGGAACAGTCGTATTCCTTTCAATCAAAGGCGTCATTACGTTCCCTAAGGTTTCAATTCCCAAAGTCAAAGGCGTTACATCTAAAAGCAAAACGTCCTTCACTTCCGTTTCGCCGGCCAAAATCGCTCCTTGAACAGCCGCACCCATCGCCACGCATTCCATCGGGTCGATTCCTCTCTCGATTTTTTGTCCGAAAATATTCTCAATAAACTTTTGGACGATTGGCATTCTAGTCGGTCCACCGACTAAAATTATTTTCTCAATATCAGCGGGTCTTAGCTTGGCGTCATTCATTGCCTGTTCAATGGAACCGCGACAGCGTTCCACTATCGGCCGAACCAATTCTTCCAATTTAGCCCGGGTGATTTTTGTCAACATATGTTTGGGCCCATGGGCGTCAGCAGTAATAAAAGGCAAATTAATTTCAGTTTCCAAAACCGACGAAAGTTCGATTTTGGCCTTTTCCGCCGCTTCTTTAATCCTTTGTATTGCCATTTTATCTTTACTTAAATCAATATTCTCATCTTTTTTGAATTCTCCCGTAATATAATTTACTAAAGTCTCGTCCATATCCGTCCCTCCCAATTTAGTATCACCGGAAGTGGCTCTAACTTCAAAAACGCCTTGTCCAAAATTCATAATAGTCACGTCAAGCGTGCCAGCACCAAAATCAAAAATCAACACCTGTTGATCTTTTTCTTTAATTTTATCTAAGCCATAAGCCAAACAAGCGGCAGTCGGTTCATTGACCAATCTGACGACTTCTAGGCCGGCAATCGAGCCAGCATCTTTAGTGGCCTGACGCTGAGCGTCGTTGAAATAAGCCGGCACGGTAACTACCGCCCTTTCGACTTTAGTCCCTAAATACATTTCCGAATCCTTTTTAATCTTCTGAAGGATAAAACTTGAAATTTGTTGAGGGGTATACTCTTTTCCATGAATTTTATATTTATAATCGTCGCCCATCTTTCTCTTAGCCGCCATTACTGTTCCTTCCGGATTGGCTATGGCCTGCCGTCGGGCTGGCTCTCCGACCAAAAGTTGATTATCTTTAGTAAAAGCCACATAAGAAGGAAACGCTTTGCCGCCGACAATGGTTGTCCCCTCGGCCGAAGGGATCATCTTTGGCTTGCCCGCCTCCATGTAGGCAGCGGCGGAATTCGACGTTCCTAAATCAATACCGATTATTTTTGACATATTGCCTCATTGTTACTACAAAATACAAACCGCTTGAAGCTGCGAAAATATCCGCGTGCTCGCAAATTTTTGTATCTAGTAGAGAATAATTACTTTTTTATTTCAATTTTTATTTTTTTCTCTTTTTTGGGTTCAAAAACTTTGGGGATTTCAATCTTCAAAACTCCGTTCTCATAACTGGCTACGGCGCTGTTCTCTTTCACCTTGGATGGCAAAGCGACTGTTCGATAAAAACTGCCATATTTTACCTCATGACGATAATAATCCTTTTCTTCAACCTCTGTTTTTTTCTCGCTTTTCCCTTTAATGGTCAGTATATTGTTTTCGTCAATGGAAATATCGACTTTCTGGGGATCGATCCCGGCGATAGAAGTTTCGACTATAATTTTATTATCCTTTTCATAAACATCGAATGGAGGAATAAAATCCGCCGTTTTGATTTCGGGCAATTCGCCCCAGAAACCCTCGACATTATCCCAGGGTTCCCAAAGCCAACCTCTTCTAAATGGAATCAAAGACATATGAAAAATTTATTAATTCACTAAAATATCTTTTTTAATCGACCTTTTATTTTATTTTTAATTTTTATTTTATCACGACTTTAGCCGGCCTAATAATTTGGTTATGCATCTTATAACCGGCTTGTATTTCTTCAATGATTTCGCCGCTTTCGCCTCGTTTTTCAACCACTTCACAAAATTCCGGATTAAATTTCTCTCCAACGGTCTTAATTTTTTCCACGCCTTGGACTCTGAAAAAATTCTCGAACTGCTCTTTGATTTTTAAAATACCCTTAGCCCACTCGTCATTTAATAAACGCTCCGGCAATTTTTCAATCGCCCGGTCAAGGCCGTCTAAAATCGGCAAAAAATTTAATATCAATTCTAAGTTGGCAAATCTCGCCCAGTCAACCTTTTCTCTCTCGATTTCCCTTTCTCGATTAACATAATCCGCCTTGGCTCTTTTCCAGCCGGCTAAATACTCTTCCGCTTTCTTTTTTTCCGCTTCCAATTTCTTTTTTAGATCTTCTATTTGGTTATCAGGCATAATATTATTCTACTTCGCTAAACATCTGCCTAGCGTAATCCACTAAGGCGATATTTTTATTATAATTCATCCTAACCGGCCCCAGAAGTCCGAATAAGCTCTGACTGTCATGGCCCGCCAATCGGCAACGGCCGATAATGGCGGTACAAGACTCGCTAAAAGGATTTTCTTCGCCGATTAAAACTTCGGTTCTCTCGCTTAAGGAATCAAGAAGTTCAAGTATTATTCCGTCCAAATGGTCGACCACGCGAGAAACGCTATAAACCGTATTGGCGCAATCAAATTCCGGTTGCTTAAACAGACAAGTCAAGCCGGTATAATAAAATTGATTGCGATTGAAGGCCACAATACTTAAAGCGCCGGCAAGAACCGATATTTCTTTGGCGACTTTTTTCACCGAAATTTCGCGCGTCTCTGTTTCTTTTCTGGCTTTATCCAGAATCTTTTTGTCAATTGACGGCAATTCGCGTCTAACCAATAAATTCTCCACGTAATATTTAAATCCTTTGACTCGTGGAATTCTTCCGGATGAAGCATGCGGCTGTAAAAGATATCCTTTCTGAACCAATTCCGCCATTTCGTTTCTGACGGTCGCCGAACTTATTTCGCAACCGAAATTTTCCGCCAAATATTCGGAAGCAACCGGTTGAGCCGTTTTAATATACTGGCTGACAATGGTTTTAAGTATTTTTTGCTGACGAGTAGTCATATAAAATTATAAGAACATAAAAATACAGAGTACTTGAGCAATTGGGCAATAACTTAGGTACCCGGTACATAAAGGCATTATTAATATTTTAATATTACAATTACAACGTTTTTATGTTACTATGTTTCTTAGCAGTCGTCAAGTCCGAGTGCTAACCGCCTGTGGATAAAGAACCTTTCGTTGCTCGGCCTCGCAGTTCCGCCATCAGAATACTTATTTGCCGAATATTTTTCGCATTTTCTAATTATTTAACCAAATTTCTAGCCAAACTGTCGATGTCGCCGGCACCCATTATTAAAACAAGGTCATCAAGATTAATATTTCTTAAAACTAAATCCTTTGTTTGTTTCAAATCCTTGGCATAAAAAACTTTTTTACCTTTAAAGCGTTTTTTTATTTCCTTGACTAAATCTTTTGAAGAAATGTCTCTGTCTTCTTCTTTTTCCCTGCCGGCGACATCGTAAATTTCGGAAATAATCAACAAATCCACTCCGGAAAAGCTGCGAACGAAATCGTTAAAAAGTTTTCTCGTTCGGTTACGTTGATGCGGCTGAAAGACAACCATTAATCTCTTGCTCGGATAAAAATCTTTTGTTCCTTGAATAGTACCTTGAATAGCGGTCGGATGATGGGCATAATCTGAAATTACTATCGGGTGTTCGGCAATCGGGTGTCCAGGTATTGAAATCGTTCCGATCTTTTCAAACCGCCGCCAAGTTCCAGTAAAATTCTCTATAACCTCCTTCCCCTCTTCCGGCTTTATCCCCAAACTCAAAGAGCCGGCGACCGCTGCCAAGGCATTATAAATATTAAAGCGACCGGGGAGGTAAAGAGAGAAACCAAAAATCCGCTCCAAGTTTTTTGACAAATCAGAAGAAGGCGAAACCAAAAACCGAAAAACAATCGACTTTTTAAAACAAACATCAAATCTTTGACAACCGTCCTTGACGCTGATATTTTTTGCCATTACATCAGCGTTATTGTCTAAACCATAAGTGATTACGCGACCCTTAGGTCTTCTAAATTTTTTAGCAACGGCATCGTCGACATTCAAAACTAAAACGCCATTAACGGGCAATTTATCGATATAAGATTGAAAAGTGTCTCGGATGTGTGCCAAACCGCGGTAATAATCCAAATGGTCTTTCTCAATATTGGTTAAAACAATAACTTGCGGATTTAATTCCAACATATGCGCCTGATACTCGCAGGCCTCGACCACGAAATATTTGCTTTTTCCCGGACGAAAATTACTCGCCCCCTGACCGACGTCGCCGCCGAATTCCCGCACTTTACTTCCCACCACCACTGTCGGATCAAAACCAGCGCGTTCCAAAATCAGACCCAGCATGGCGGTCGTAGTGGTTTTCCCGTTAGTTCCGGAAACGGCAATGGTAAATTTACGCCGGCTTAATAATCCCAAGGCCTCAAAATAGCTTAACTGGGGGATTTTTTTATCAAACGCTTGTTGCCGCTCGGGATTGCTTTCTTGGACGGCTGAAGAATAGACTACCAAATCCGTAGTCGATGACAAATTGCTTCCTCGATGTCCTTTATAAATAACGGCGCCCAATTTCCTTAAATCCCCAACAATGTCAACCCCGCCTAAATCCGAGCCGCTAACTTCTTTGCCCTCCGAAAGCATCATCCTCGCCAGCGCTGAAACGCCAATTCCGCCAATGCCCACAAAATGGATTTTTTTTATTTTGGAAAAATCAAGCATAAAAATATAGCCTATTGTCCGACGTACTTCTTAAACAAGTTGCCCCGTTCCTTATAATTCTTAAACATTCCGAAGCTGGCGCAAGCTGGAGAAAGCAAAATAATTCCCCCACCCACAGTTCGTCTTTGTAAATAAAATTTTTTTCTCGCGGTTGCCACTGCCTCCTTCATACTGTAAGTCAACTTCATTTTTTCTCGGGGATAATTGATCCTCACTAGTTCCTTTTCCAAGCGCGGCGTGGCTTCGCCATCCAACAAAACCACGAATTTGACTTTATTTTTTATGATTTTAGCCAATTTTTTGAAATTAGAACCCTTGTCGGCTCCGCCCGCTATTAAAACAATCTCTTGAGAAAAAGACTCTATGTCCATGACCGTGCTTTCGGGAGTCGTGGAAAAACTGTTATCGTAATATTTTATTCCACTTTTCTCTAGAACGAATTCCAGATGATGTTCCAGTCCTTTAAATGTTTTCACGCTTTTGACGATAACCTCTGATTTAATTTTTAAAATCTTAGCAACGGTAACGGCGGCGGCGATATTTTCCCGGTTATATAAACCGACTAAATGGTTAACTAAATTGGATTGGAAAAAATAAACTCTTTTCCCGCTTCCTAAATATTTTTCAAATTTCGAAAAAATATTTTTAAATTTTTTGTTCAAAAATAAAACATCGGATTTCCTTTGAAAATAGCCGATATTCAACTTAGCTTTGATATAATTCTTAAAATCTTTATGGTAATTGGGGTTAAGAGGGTCAGCCGGGGATAAATGTTCTTTATAAACATTTGTAATAACAGAAAATTTCGGACTGAATTTCAAATCCTCCAATTGAAAACTTGATAATTCTAAAATCACCCAGTCAGATTTTTTTAATTTATCTATAAAATCCAAAGGAGCGACACCTATATTCCCGCCTAAATAAACGGTTCGGCCGGCTGTTTTCAAAATATGATAAATCAAACTGGCGGTCGTCCCCTTCCCCTTGGTACCCGTAACGCCGATAATATTGCGGGTTGGTGATAATTCAAAAAATAAATTCATTGGGCTACTCACGATTATTTTCTTTTTTAACGCCTCTTTTATCTCCGGACAAAACAACGGCCAACCCGGTGAACGAAATAAAAAATCAAACGAAGATAGATTTCGATTAAAATTTCCCCCCAATTGCCAAAAAACATTTTTGCGTTTTTTAAACTCCCGATAACGTTCCACCAATTTTTCTTTGGGGCGCGAATCACAAATAGTTATTGAACAATCGACTTTGCGTTTTAAAAATAACCTTAAAAGAGCCGAATTCTCCAACCCTAAACCAAGAAGTGCGATTTTTTTGCGAAAAAAGGATTTGAATTTTTTAATTTCCGTTTCGGGCATAATTTTAGAACTATTTTAAACTATTTAAAATTATTTCGGCTATTCTCCGCCCTGCTTCATGACTGGCCAATTTGGAAATATTAAGAGATAGAACCGAACGCTCTCCGGGAGAAAAAACCAATTGACGAATTCTCGCCAGTAAAAGCGGCGGAGTCATTGTTTTTTCCTCTATTAAAACAACTGCTTTCTGCTCGGCGAAATATTGAGCGTTAAATTCTTGATGGGATCCGGGGATGGGAATTATAATGCTCGATTTGCCTAAAACCGATAATTCCGTCAAAACACCCATACCGGCGCGGGAAACGACTAGATCGGCGGCGGCGTAAACATCGGCGATTTCTTCATCTAAAAAATCATATTGATGATAGCGACTTATTGATAATTCGGCATTAGCAATCGACAATTTACTTCTACCCGTCAAATGAATAATCTGACAGAATTTGGACAATTCTGGAACTATTTCACCGATTATTTCGTTTATTTTATAGGCGCCAGTGCCGCCGCCTATAACCAGCAAAGTTGGCAAATTTTGTTCCAAATTAAATCTCTCTATCGCCCTTGGTTTATCTCCCTTTAAAATCCAAGAACGAACTGGATTGCCGGTCAAGACCCTTTTATTTTTCTTAAAAAACGCCACTGACGGGGGCAAACTAACTGTAATTTTCCGGGCCAGCGGAGCAATTAATTTATTGGCCAAGCCCGGCCTAACATCTTGCTGATGGATAAAAATAGGTACGCGACAAAACCAACCAGCCCAAGACAACGGCACAGCCACAAAGCCACCGGCGGAAACAATTGCCTCCGGTTTATATTTTAAAATTATAAAAAGGGATTGAAAAAATCCCAAAAGAATCAAAAAAAAGTCCGCGAAATTCTTAAATGAAAAATAACGCCTTAATTTTCCGGAACAAATCGCCCGATATGAGATTCCTTGAGTTTGCGCCAACTCTTTTTCCGGCAGTCCTTTTCGGGTACCAATAAACAAAAATTCGCATTCAAAAGCGTCTTTTAGATACTGTTTTTTTATTTCTTCAGCAACGGCTAAAACCGGAGAAACCGAACCGCCAGTGCTGCCGCCGGCTAAAATAATAAGCATAATACCAAATTACTCATCATTTATTTATTATTGATTATTATAATACACGTCTCCGAAAGTGACAATAATAAACTTAATTTAAAAAAATGTCCCAGCATTTTGCCAGGACATCGACTTAATTCAAAAAAGAATCTCCTCCAAAATAAGATCGCCTCCCAGATATCTTTCTTTTGTTTTCCTTTCGGCAACTTTCATTGCTGTCTCTTTTAGAAGACAGTTAATCGGGGGACCGATAGGATAGTCAGTGCAACCAACTAACCACTGATCGCTGCCCATATAAATGGGTTTCCCTTTCGTAACAACCGGGGTGTTCCCTTGTTCTAATTTTTTTTCTGCCATTTGAAGAACAACATCGGGATCGGCATCTTGAGGGGCTTCTATAGTAACAGTTATTCCGGTTAAATACGGCTGCCACATGTTTTTCTCCTTTCAATTTCTAAAACAAATCGAGTTGATTTTTTATAAGAGCATTCTCGCGACGGTTCTGGGTAAAAATCGCCCAAACATTTTCCATTATCGCTTTATAGAGCGTCACGGGAATCTGCTCGTTTTCCCGATCGTAAATCTGCGAATCGTAAGAAGCTACCACTTCAACTGGTTTCTGTTTTGTTTCATCCCAATAAAACACCCGACTCCAATTGCCGATAGAAACCCGTACTCTCGTCGCTACTGACTTCATTCCTGGTAACCGCCGTCGTGTCACTTCCATTACAAATACCTTCATGCTATTCTCTCCTTTCATATCTTGTTGAATTCTGTTAATATGTTTTAATGAAACTGTTTATATTTTAAACTAAAAATCGTCAAATGTCAAGTCCAATTAAAATAATTACTCTTGATGACGATACTTATCCGCGTTTACTTAAACAAATTTACGACCCGCCACGACGGCTCTATATTCTGGGAGATTTAAAAGCCGAAGAAAAATATCCTCTGGCCGTCGTGGGCACCAGGAACGCTTCTGATTATGGAAAACGGACGACAAATTATTTTGTCGACGCCTTAAGCAGGGCCGGCTTGACTATTATCAGCGGTTTAGCCTTGGGAATCGATGGTTTGGCGCACCAAGCGACCTTAGGGGTAAAAGGTAAAACCATTGCCGTACTTGGCTCAGGACTAAACGTCGTTTATCCGTCGGCACACAAAAAACTTTTTCAACAAATCATTGAAGCCGGCGGCGCCGTAATTAGTGAATACCCACCCGAAACCAAACCCAATAAACAATCTTTCCCAGCGCGCAACCGCATTATCGCCGGCTTATCTCTGGGTGTTTTAGTTATTGAAGCGCCGGAAAAATCCGGAGCCCTAATCACCGCCAGAGCGGCACTGGAACAAGGACGCGAGGTTTTTGCCATTCCTGGCGACATTTACAGCCGAAATTCCGCCGGCACAAACAAACTCATAGAAATGGGCGCCAAGCCGGTAACCAAACCTGAAGACATATTGGAAGAAATAATTATCACTAATCATACTCATTTTAGCGCGCATGACCATAAATAATGTTAAAAAACTGCGCTAACCGCCTTAGTTAGAATATATGCCAAAAAAAATCTCTAAAAAAATAAGTCTCATTATCGTTGAATCGCCAACCAAAGCTAAAACATTGGCCAATTTTTTAAACGGCGATTTTTTAGTTGAATCTTGTAATGGACATGTTCGCGATCTGCCAAAAGGCAAAATGGGCATCAATATTGAGCAGGGATTTCAACCTGAATATGTTATCCCCACAAAAAAAAGGAAACTAGTCAATAATTTAAAAAAGATCGCCGCCAAAGCAAACTCTCTTTATTATGCCACTGACTCTGACCGTGAAGGCGAAGCCATTGCTTGGCACTTGAGTCAAGCTTTGCAATCTGAAAGTCAAGATCCGCCGACGGATGAACAAAAATTTTATCGAATCAGTTTTCATGAAATTACCGAAGAGGCGATAAAACAGGCATTGAAAAATCCTCGCTCTATCGACCTTAACTTGGTTAATGCCCAGCAAGCCCGCCGAATTCTAGACCGCTTGGTCGGTTACGAGTTATCGCCTTTACTTTGGAAAAAATTAGTCAAAGGACTGTCTGCCGGCCGAGTACAATCGCCCACCGTCCGTTTGATTGTCGAAAGGGAAAGAGAAATTGAAAAATTCAAACCAGAAGAATACTGGTCAGTAGTCGCTACACTCCTAAAATCTCCATTAAAAGCGAATCCGCCCCTGGTGGAAAAAATAAATACTTTTGAAGCAAAATTATATAAAATTGGCGACAAAATTATTTCTCGACTGGATGTCAAAACGAAAAAAGAAGTTGACGAGATTGTTGGAGATCTGAAAAAATCGGAATATCAAGTTCTCGACATTAAAAATAGACAGATTAACAAACCCCCATTGCCCCCTTTTACCACCAGCACTTTGCAACAGCAAGCCAATAAGGAATTAAATTTCTCAACAAAGCAAACCATGCTTTTGGCCCAACGACTTTACGAAGGCGTCGCTCTGGAAAAAAAACGAACAATGGGTTTGATTACTTACCACCGAACCGACTCTTTAAATTTAGCCGAAGAATTTCTGAGAGAAACCGGACAATTTATAAGCGACAAATACGGTCAAAAATACTTGAATATCAAACATTATAAAACAAAATCGAAAATGGCTCAGGAAGCCCATGAAGCTATCCGTCCGACCTCTTGTTCCCGGGAGCCGGAAAAAATAAAAAAATTTTTAGATAATAATCAATATAAATTATACGATTTAATTTGGCGCCGGACTCTTTGTTCGCAAATGAGTTCCGCCTTGGTCGACGCCGTTTCCGTTAATATCGAAGCTAAAAAAATCGACAACAATCAAAAAACCTATATTCTCCGCACCAATGGCTCAAATTTATCTTTTGACGGCTGGTTAAAACTATATCCCAAAAAACAGGTGGAAAACCACTTGCCCCATCTGAGTGCGGAAGAAAAATTGGATTTAATAAAAGTAAACGCCGACCAACACTTTACCGAACCGCCAGCGCGTTATAACGAAGCAAGTTTAGTCAAGACGTTGGAACAATACGGCATCGGCCGACCCTCAACTTATGCACCGATAATTTCCACCATTCAAGAGAGAAATTACGTTCAAAAAGAACAAGGGAGTTTTCGGCCGACGGAAATAGGCGTTTTAGTCAACGATCTTCTTCTTGAGCATTTTCCCAACATCGTCGACTATCAATTTACAGCCCAAATGGAGAACAACTTGGACAAAATAGCCAATGGGCAAATTGATTGTTTGGAAATGATTGGAAACTTTTACTTCCCGTTCAAGCAAATTTTGGAACAAAAAGAAAAAGAAATCGCCAAAAAATTTGAAAGCGAAAAAACCGAGAAAAAATGTCCCGAATGCGGCCAGAATCTGATTATAAAAATGGGACGGTTCGGAAAATTTCTGGCTTGTTCCGGTTTCCCTAAATGTCGCTATACTAAAACTCTGGAGCAAAAACAAATTAACGCCAAACTCGGCATAAAATGCTCTAAATGCCAAAAGGGGGAAATTATAAAAAAAAGAACCAAAAACAAAAGATTCTTCTATGGTTGCTCCCGCTGGCCCCAGTGCGATTTTGCAACCTGGAAAAACCCCGCAACCGAACATCATCCCGTTAAAAATGCTCCTTCTGGCAAATAATTTTTTAACGACAACTCATCATTTAAGATTGGCGGCAAAAATTTTCATTCAAAATCGCCGCCATTTTCTTTTATAAACAACCGATAATAATAGTCGACGATATTAACGCAGTCATCAGAAATGCGTTCAAAATTGATTAAAATATCGTTAAATATCGGTCCATCGGACACCGAACATTCTCTTTGATAAAATCTTCTCAAATGCTTTTTTCTGGCAGCTTTCGCTATCTCATTAACCTCCCATCTTCTCTTAATAATATCTCTTGCCTTTTCAACCCTTCCCTCCCCCATTAAAACAACAAGGTCGTCAATATTTTCCTTTAATGTCTTTTTTAATTCTTCTATTTCTTTTTTCCCTTCCGCAGAAAATTCCACCCTTCTTTCCGTCTTATACTCGGCCAATTTAGCCAGATTAACAAGACGGTCGCCTATTCTTTCAATATCGTCAACCAGAGCGGAATACCTTATCAATTCCATCACTCCTTCTTTTTCTAACTCTTTTTTAGGTAATTTATCCAAGAATCTCATTACGTCCTTTTGTAAACTGTCGAGAACCAACTCAAGATAATTAATATCACGAAGTCCCGAAGAACGGAAATCATCAATTAAACTCCCGGCTCTTGAAAGCATTTCTTGAAGCAATAAAACGCCCCGATGCAATTCTTTTTTTACCGCCACCAAGGCCTCGGAAGGAAACGCCAAAAATTTTTCATCCAAATATTCAGACCATAAAGGGAAAACCTTTTCTTCACTAGGGATTATTTTTTCAACCAATTTCGAAAAACCTCGAAGAATAGGGAAAAAAAGAATCATCGAGAGTATGGCCTCGAATAAATAAGCGTTAACTATTTGTTGCCCGACACTTTTCGGAGCCAAATACTTTAAAAAGGACACAAAATAAGGCAAAAATAAAAAAATGACAGCGACGGTCAAAAAACGAAAAATGAAATAAGAAAAAGCGGTTTGTTTAGCGCTTTTCCCGCTGCCGATACTCGCTAAAATGGCGGTTGCCGTAGTTCCAATACTTGCCCCCAGAACAAAACATATGCCGCTCTCCGAACTAATTAATCCCTGCTGAGCCAAGAGTATCGCCAAAGAAGCAGTTATAGAACTCGCTTGAACAAGAGCGGTAAAAACAAAGCTTATTAAAATGGCGAAAAGAGGATTTTGGACATATTGGAGCAAGTTGATAAAATACTTCTCTTGTTTTAAAGGTTCCAACGCCTGTCCCATCAATAACAAACTGAAAAATAACAAACCGAAATAGAAAACAGCTTCTCCAATCGCTTTTTGTTTTTCTTTCCCCACCAGCCAGAGTAAAATTCCGGCAATGATAAAAACCGGCGAAATATCGGCAAATTTGAAAGCTACCAGTTGCAAAGTAATAGTTGTTCCCACGCCCGCTCCCAAAATAATCCCCAAAGAATTAAAAAAACTGATTAAACCGGCGCTTACCAGGCCGACAGCTAAAATCATAGTAGCGGAGCTACTTTGAAATAAAACAGTCATCGCCGCTCCCAACCAAGCACTCCGAATCGGCTTCTTTACTAATTCTTTGATATAATGGCGAATTCTAATCCCGAGAAGACGCTGCATGCCGGCGCTTAACTTTAAAAGACTAAATATCAAGAAAGCCAGACCAGTTAAAAATAAAATAATTTGTTGCAACATATTGCTAATATTATAACAGAAAAAATAAAAATGGGCAGGTTATTTAACCTGCCCTAAATAAAAAGACGAATAAAAATCTTTTTGATTTTCCTGATACTTCGTTTCAACCAATAATATCTTTCTTTTTTTTGCCGCGCCAACGCTTCCAGTAAAAACAGCATTTCTTTTATTTTGTTTTTCTTTTGATCGGCCTCCTTCATCAATCTTGCTAACCGCTCCGCCTCAACGTAATAAATGCCGAAATCGTGGCCGGGAACGGCGACACTGGTTACTGTTTTACAAACGGGGCAATAATCCGGCCACATGCCTATTACCTTCCCCTTTAAAGAACCGCGTAAACTTCTGGCACAAGTGAAACAAATGACACTATAAGGATACTCTATTATTCCCATTTTTCCTCCTCTTCTTGTTTCATTATATTACATTATATATTATAATAAAAGCTGCTATCAAATGTCAATACTCTTGCAAAAACAAAAAAATCAGTTAAAATATATTAGGGGATCTTGGTAAAATAATGTCATGGCGACTGGATTGGATAAATTCATTTTGTCCAAATAACGCCGCGGTGGCGGAATAGGCAGACGCGTACGACTCAAAATCGTATGGGCGCAGGTCCATGAGAGTTCGATTCTCTCCCGCGGCACCAACTCAATAAAATTAATTGTTCCAATCTCTATAAAACGCGCAGCATTATAAAATTTCGCAATTCTGAAACTTGTTTTTTAAAATTAGAATTACTAAAATAACATTAACATCGCGGGGTAGAGCAATGGCAGCTCGTCAGGCTCATAACCTGAAGGTTGCAGGTCCGAATCCTGCCCCCGCTACCACTTCATTATTTATCTAAAAAATAAATTCGGTAGATGCAGGTCGGCCCTGTCATCCGAAGGGACGCGAATCCTGTCCCCACCACCATTCCATCTTGATTGAAAAATTAACGGTCTCTGTCTTTCAATTATAATGGCAGGGTAGCTCAGTGGTAGAGCACGCGCTTCATAAGCGCGGCGTCGCGGGTCCGATCCCCGCCCCTGCTACCAAAATAAAAAATCCCTTATCTTCAGGGCTTTTTATTTTAAAATTTTATCCGGGCGCTTTAAAAATCACCTCCTTCCAAGCCGAAAATCTCTAAAGAGAAATAGCGTTAGCCAAGAAATAGCCAAGGCGATCGCCGCTCCGGCTAAAACATCGCTTGGATAGTGAACGCCGACAAAAATTCTGCCTAAACCAACCAGCGTGGCCGGAATTAGCAAAATCAAACCGAATTTTTTCCAATCGAATAAAACGCCGATTGCCATAACAAAAACGGCAGCAGTGTGATTTGAAGGAAACGAATAGTCCTTCAAATCGGCAAATAATTTAGCCAGCCGATAAACTCCGACATGACTGACAAAAGGCCTCGGCCGGGCCACAACCCCCTTTAACGCGTAATTTATTAAACAAGTCAGAATAAAAGCGAAAATTATTTTCAATAAAACGGGAATTATTTTTTCTCTTCTTCTCGAAAAAAAATAAACCAAAACAATGATTAAAGGAACAGAAAAAATCAAAAAATCGGAACAAATAATACCTAAAACATCAAGCCACATTTTTTGGCCGGCTAAAGCATTAAACCAATTAAAAATAGAATAATCCATAAAAACTATAATAATGTGATTTTATTTGATGCATTTGATCGCACTTAAAGAACTGAAGTCCGAATTATCTCTCCAGTCGGGACCGAAGCAGCAGGCCTGCTTATGAGATCCATTGTCTCTTTTTTTAGTTTATATCAATCCTTCCGCCTGCCGAAAAAATAACGCCACCAAATTTTAAAATGCGAGACATCGTTATCGGTCGAACTTTCTTTATCCGCGTCCTGTTTTTGAACGCCATTATCCGAGGGAACGACGACAATCACCTGCTCGCCGGGTCGCTGTAATCCCAAATCAAGACGCGCGGCTTTTTCCTTAAAATATTCCGTCTTCATTTTCTCTATTTCGCCTATCAAATCCTGATTTTCCCTCTCCAAACTAGAAATTTGATTCTCTAAAGAAAGTGATTGTTTCTTTAAAATCAAGCGACGATTAACTTCTCGGCCAAAAGAAACCAAAGCGAAAATCAACAATAAAATCAAGGGATAAGACAATGACTTGGACGCAAAAATTTTTTTAAGAGGCGATATTTTTTCTTCAGACATAAAATATTGAATATTTAGAACCACTGATGGCGAAAAATAACCGGAAATCTGCAATAAACAAAAATTATTTATCTGTCGATTATCCGCCCAAATCTCTAATGGCTACCTTTTGGTTATCGCCCAATAAGCTTCCGCCGGAATATCCACTCTGCCTAATTTCATTAATTTTTTCTTTCCCCTTTTTTGTTTATTCAACAATTTCATTTTTCGCGTTACATCGCCGCCATATAATTTAGCCGTGACATTCTTGCGCATAGACGGCATTTTCTCCGAGGCTAAAATTTTTCCCCCAACCGCGGCCTGAATCTTAACTTCAAAAAGTTGGCGGGGTAAAATGGTTTTTAATTGCTCGACGATTTGCCGGCCGACTGAATAAGCCCAGTCGCGATAAACAATGGTCGACAACTGATCAACGGAGTCTCCGGCAACCAAAATGTCTAATTTCACCACGTCCGCCTTTTGATAATTTATAAATCGATAACTATACGAAGCAAAACCTTGACTGACACTTTTAATTTTATCGTAAAAATCAACCAAAATTAAAGATAAGGGCGCTTGGTAATGAATAATCACTCTCTGTTGTTTTTCCAAATCACCTTTGTCCCCGCCAATGTATTCCAGAGAAACAAATTTAATTCTTGACTCCATTCCTTTGGCCACTTTTGATAATAAATCCATAATGGCGCCAAGGTAAAAAACCGGAGTTATAATATCAATTTCCATCCAAGGTTCCTGCACTTCGGCTATTTGCGAAGGATCGGGAAAATCGCTTGGAGAATGTATGATTTCAAAACCCTCCTTTTTATCCGCTGGCCGAACCGCCGCGGAAATAACGGAGTTTAAGGGACTCTTCTTAAAAAGCCGATAAGCTACGCTCGGGGAAGTGATCACCAAATCCAAATCATATTCTCTTTTTAATCTCTCTTGAATAATATCCAAATGGAGAAGCCCTAAAAACCCCGCCCGAAAACCAAATCCCAAGGCCAAAGACCGTTCCGGTTCAAAAACCAAACTAGCATCATTTAATTTCAATTTCATCAAAGCCAAACGTAATCTCTCTTGATCAGCGCCTTGTTTAGGATAAATGCCGGCAAAAACCATTGATTGAGGTTCTTGATAGCCTGGCAAAGCTCGAACTCTCGCTGCGCCCGACTCGCGATCAGTCTCGCTTTTAAATGCGGCAATTGTGTCGCCAACCCGACATTTTTCAATATTTTTCAAACCAGTAATAATATAACCAATCTCTCCTGACGAGAGCGTCTCCTTTTTTTTTAATTCGGGTAGAAATACTCCGACCTCTAGGACTTGCGACTCAATTTCAGAGCCTAAAAACTCAATTTTGTCCCCGGTTTTAATTTGGCCATCGACGACCCGAACATAAGCGACAACCCCTTTAAACTCGTCAAAATAAGAATCAAAAATAAGAGCCCTAAAAGGCAATTTCATATTTCTTTCAGGGACGGGAATTTTTTCGACTACTGCCCGTAAGACACCTTCAATATTAACGCCATTTTTGGCCGAAATACAAATAATTTCTTCCGCCCTCAAACCAGTTAGGTCGGCTAGTTCTTTCCTGACCGAATTCAAATCAATATCTTTTAAATCAATTTTATTGACCACCGGAATGACGGCTAATCCTTGTTTTCGAGCCAAATAAAAATTAGCCAAAGTCTGCGCTTGAATGCCCTGGCCGGCGTCAACCAAAAGAATCGCCCCTTCAACCGCGGCTAAAGAGCGGGAGACCTCATAAGAAAAATCAACGTGTCCGGGAGTATCAATTAAATTTAAAACATAAGGTTTAAGATTCAAATTATATTGCATGGTCACTGGTTGGAGTTTAATAGTGATTCCTCTTTCCCTTTCCAAAGACATCGAGTCCAAATATTGGGGTTTCATCTTTTCATAAGAAATCGTTTTGGTCAATTCCAAAAAACGATCGGCTAAAGTCGATTTCCCGTGGTCGACATGGCTAATAATGCAAAAATTGCGGATATTCATCTCTGTCATATTCCAATCTTATGTCATTTAAGGGTTAGTGTCAATAAAAATCTCGCGTTTACACGCGAGATTTTTTACTTTGTTGAATCGACGCCTTTGAAAGAATCGTTTTTAAAAATCCCTCCGAATTTTCCCAGATTCTTTCTTGAATCAAAAGAAATGACTGACGACGAGAAAACCCCGCCTTTCTGAGAGACTGATAATAAATATGCAAATCTCCGTTCTCTCTTTAAAATCCATAAAAACCTCCTTTAAATAGCTTTGTTTAAAATATAACTCATCCGATATAATGTCAATGAGCGATTATTTGTTTTTAGCCCGCATACTCTTCAATTTTCGCGAAATAAATTCCCTTATAAAATTCACTTCTTCAAATCTCCAAAACAAACTGGCGGTAAAATAAAATGATCCGCCAATAACGACGGCTAAAACCGTTTGAATCAAAACTCCGGCAAACGTCTGCATATTTACCAAAGAAGCGATCTGATATTTCGCCAATTGGATCGCCACCGCCATCAATAAACTGTTTCCCACAATCTTTAAAACGGCTTTTCCTATTTTCCCGTTCTCCAGTGGCATAACCTTTTTATGGAAAACAAAGTAAAGTAAAACAAAGTTAATTAAAGAAGCCAAAGAAAAAGAAGCGGCCAGTCCCGCAACCCCGATTAAAGGCCCTAAAACGACACAGCCAACGATATTGATTAAAAAACTGAACAAAGCGATTTTAACCGGCGTCCGCGTATCTTGAACGGCGTAAAAAGCCCGGGCAAAAACAGGAATCAAACTTTGAGCAAAAAGAGAGAGTGAAAACCAACCGAGAGTTTGAGCGGTCAATACCGTATCTCGCCAGGAAAAATTTCCAGAACCCAATATTAAACGGACGACCTGAGCGCGCAAGGCGATAAATAAAACAGTAAAAGGAATAACTAAATAAAGGATTTGGCGAATGGTTTTCGAAAAATCCTTTCCGAAAGCGTCTCGCCTGCCTTCGACAAAATTTTGGCTCAAAAGAGGGAAAATGGAAACAGCCAAAGAAATACCAAAAATACCAACCGGAAAATTAACCAGATTAAAAGCCAAATTGTAAATAGCGACCGCTCCGATGGTAATTGTCGAAGCGACGAAAGTGACGACGATAAAATTGAATTGATTAATAGCTAAAGCGAAACATCTTGGAAGCATTAATTTTATGATTCTTTTCAATGCCGGATGAGTCAGTTCCAAAAATGGCTTCCATTTATAGCCCGTCCGCCATAAAGACGGAATTTGAATTAAAAAATGAAGAAACGACCCCAAAACTACTCCCCAAGCCAAACCTTTCGGGCCTAAAGACGTTTTGGTTAAAAATAAAACCCCGAAAATAATTCCCAAATTATACATTACCGGCGCTAAACTGTAAGCCAAAAAACGACGAAAAGAATTTAAAACGCTGCCAATGACATTGCTAAAAGTGAAAAACATAACACTAACCAACATTATTCTGGTCAGAGAAACCGTCAAAGATTTGGCCGCTTCGCTAAAACCAGAAACCATTATCTCAACCGCCATTGGAGAAACAATAAATAATATTACGATAAAAAATAAAATTATCAAAGATAAAAGATTCAAAATTGAATTGGTAATCCGCCATGCCTCTTTTTTGTCTCGGGAAAAATATTCCAAAAATATCGGAATAAAAGCCGAAGAAAAAGCGCCTAAAATTAAAGTATTAAAAACTAAGTCCGGCAAACGAAAAGCCGCATAATACGAATCCAAAACTTGACCGGCGCCAAAGCTAGCACTCAAAAGCCGATCCCTTAATAAACCAATTAAACGACTGAATATAGAAAAAAGAGCAATAATTATTGCTCCGCCGGCAACCGTGCTTTGTAGACGGACGATTTTAGACATATTATCAAATTATCGTAAAGATTTTCACGGCCGTAGAATCTTTACTAATTAGAAAGTTGACGTTTTTTGACTTGACACTTATTTTCGACAAATGTCTTAATTTCTTTTTTAAATCTTTCTTTGGAAAATTTTTGGGCGTATTTTTGTATTTCTTCCGGTTTAAAATCCCGATCTTTAAAATTAATCACCGCTTCGGCCAAGCCTTCCCATGTCTGTTCGTTAAAAAATTTACCGCTTAAACCGTTGATTACCGTCTCTGTGGCGGCGCCGGCGTTATAAGCAATAACCGGCCGACCGGAAGCCATGGCTTCAATAGCCGTAATGCCAAAATCTTCTTCCTGGGGATAAATAAAAGCTCGGCAACGCGATAAATACTCCGCCTTTTTCTTGTCGGAAATAAAGCCGAGAAATTCGATATAAGGACCAGCGATTTTCCTTAAACCCTTGTCATTGCCCTTACCGATAATTTTTAAAGGTATTTTCAGTTTATTAAATGCCTTAATGGCCAAATCGATTTTTTTATAAGGTACCAATCTGGAAACGATTAAAAAATAATCTCCAATTTCTTTTGATATTCCGAATTTCTCCACTTCCACCGGCGGATAAATAACCGTGCTCTCCCGCCGATAATAGCGCTGAATTCTTTGAGCGATGAATTTGGAATTAGCAATCAAACTATCTGGCCTTTGAGCTGCCAAATAATCCCAAGTTCTTAAATAAGTTAAAAAAGGAGCGATTATTTTGCTCATTATTTTCTCTCCCCCTTTCAAAGAATTCAAATAATCATAAGTGTCTGACCACAAGTAGCGAGTTGGCGTATGAAGATAAGAAATATGACAAGTCCCCGGATGAGTAATCACCCCTTTACTGTAAGCGGAGCAATCGGAAATAATCAAGTCAAAATCTTTCAGATTGAATCTCTCTACAGCGCTGGGCATTAAAGGCAAATACCAGCGATATTTCTTGACGCCAAAAAGAAGATTCTGAATCGGGGAAACGCGGATATCATAATCGGAAAATCTCTGTTTCATCGCTTTTTTATCGTAAAATAAAGTAAAAATTGGCGCTTGAGGCCAAATCTCATGAAAACACTCCATAACTTTTTCCGCCCCGCCGTACTGAGTTAAAAAATCGTGAATAATCGCCGCGCGCATAGACGCTCTCGTTAAAATAAAAAATAAGATATAAAAAATAAAAAATGCAAAGAGTTCCAAAAAAACCTGAATATTTTTGGTCTTTTACTTTATTTTTATCCTTTTAAAAAGTAAAAATTGGCTGGCAACGGCAATAGACGAATAAGTGCCGACGGCGATGCCGATTATCATTGCCAGAATAAAACCTCGAATCGAGTCGCCGCCAAAAAAACAAACAGCCAATAAGGCAAAAATGGTGGTTAAAGACGTATTGAGCGACCTAATAAGGGTCTCATTTATGGAAGCATTGACTGTTTGCGTTAAAGTTTTAAATTTATGAACCAACAAATTCTCCCGAATCCGGTCATAAACCACAATCGTGTCATTAACCGAATAACCTAAAACCGTTAAAATGGCGATAATAAACGCCGCATCGATTTCCATGCCTTTAAAATGTCCCATAAAAGCGAAAAAACCAAAAACAATCAAAACGTCGTGCGTGAGTGCCAAAATCGCCCCGAATCCATACCTCCACGACTCGCCTTGGCCAAAAAGCCTGGCTATTTTTCTGAAAGCCCAAACAATATAAAAAATAATAGCCAGTAAAGCCAAAAAAACCGCCCATTTGGCTTTTGTTTTTAATTCTTGTCCGATAACCGGTCCAATTGATTCAAATCTTTTCTCCTCAACATTTCCCAAAGAACTTAAAATCTGTTGATGTGTTTCTTCGCTAATCTCCTTAAATCTTAAAATAACTCCTTGATCGCCAGAGACCTGAACTTTTATTTCTCCCAAATCCAATTCGGCTAAAATTTTTTGTATTTCGGGATTAGCCGGCCTTTGCCCTTGATATTCGACTTCCATCATTGAACCCCCGTTAAAATCAATACCCAGACGAAATCCGAAAAAAATCAAAGCCAAAATACTCGCGGTTAAAGCAACTCCCGAGATGATGAAAAAAATATTACGATATCGAATAAAGTCAAACATAAAAATTGCAAATTTTCGCGAATTAACAACGAATTTCCGCAAATCACGAATATGCGATTCGCCTCTATTCGTAAAATTCATGTCAGTCCTTTTTGACTGTTAATTTTAAAAACGTCTTGGTCGCAATAATGGCCGTAAACATACTAATTAAAACGCCCAAACCCAAAGTCAGTCCAAAACCCCTAACCAAGCCCGTTCCAAATTGATAAAGTATAAAACAAACAATTAAAGTCGTGATATTGCTGTCTCTGATCGCCGTCCAAGCGTTTCTGAAGCCGTCGTTAATCGCTCCTGATAAGGATTTTCCCAATCTCTCTTCATCTTTAATTCTTTCGAAAATTAAAACATTGGCGTCAACAGCCATCCCCAACGACAGAATAAAACCAGCCACGCCGGCTAAAGTTAAAGTAACGGGAATCATTTTAAACAAAGCAAAAACAACTAAAGCATAAACTGATAAAGCCAGAGAGGCTAAAAATCCTCTTAATTTATAAAAAGTAATCATAAAAAAAACAATAATCAAAAACCCTATAACTCCTGCTGTCAAACTTCGCCTCACTGAAATCACGCCTAAACTCGGTCCAATACTTTGTTGACCAGATAATTTAATCGGCACCGGCAAGGCTCCGGCAGACAAACTCTGCGCCAAATCTTGCGCTTCTTTCAAAGAGAAATTCCCTGTAATTACCGCCCGACCTTCGCTAATCGCTTCTTTCACCATCGGAATACTTAAGGGATAGCCATCTAAAAAAATGGCTACTGGTTTGCCGATATTACGAGCGGTAATCTCGCCAAAAAGTTTAGCCCCTTCGCTGTTGAACTCCAAAGACACTTCCGACTCGTTCGTTTGAGAATTAAAAGAAACAAAAGAAGTTTTTAATTGTTTCCCCGTCAAGCCGGTATATTGCCATTGAGTAGATTGTTTCACCATTTCTTCCGACTGAATGGCGATTAAGATATGACTAGCCCTAACTTCTTTTGTCGGCTCGATCTCCGCTTTGATTCCTTTCTCTTCCGTCTCCACTCGTGTTTCCGTGTTCTGTTTAACTCTCTCGTCAACTTTTTTGATAATATGATAACCGTAAACGGTTTTGACTAATTCCGGAGTAATCTCGCCGACACTTAAATCGTCAAAAACTGCCTTTTCAAATTCGGGAACCATCACTCCCTTGGAAAACCATCCTAAATCGCCGCCGGCGTCTTTTGAACCCGGGTCTTCTGAATATTCTTTTGCCAAAGCGGTAAAATCAGATCCCATTTCTAGGGCCTGTTTTAAAACGCTCTCAGCTCTTTTTTGGGCGTCCTGATTATATACTTCGATTTCCCCTTTTTCATCCGGCGTTAATTCTCTAATCGGAGATTGCTCTTTAAATTCCAAAATTGGCGTCTCGCCAATCATTTTTATGGCTTGATTAACATCTTTGACTCCGGGTAGTTCGACAATCAAGCGCCATTCCTGACCAACTTTCGCCGTCTGAATAATCGGTTCGGCCACGCCAAAAATATTAACGCGCCGCTCAATTACATCGCGCGCGCCTTCAATCGCCGAAATTCTCTGCTCCGCGGGAATTCCCGAGACATCAGTTTGATAAATAAGGTGAGTTCCTCCCTGCAAATCCAAACCAAAATGAACCTTTTGTTTTGAAAACCAGGAATAACCAGGAATCCATTCTGGCACTCGAGGAATATCGATTAAAAAAGCTAAAATAGCAATAATAACAATAGAGATAAAAGATATCCAAAGCTTATTTCTATTCATATAAATTTATTTTTGGGAGAGCGACAAGTAACAATTAAACATTATTTAAAAACTCTTGGAAAAAGATTGCCCTCCTCCCATTTCATCATAAAACTTAAATGAATTCGGTTCAAATAATTAAAAAATTAGAATTATTTCTTTTATGGCAGTGAAATTCACTACTGAATTTCTTCAACTCATTCTCTAGACATTCAATTTTCATTTCCGCCTGTCTAAGCCTCTCTTCTAATCCTTCTATTTTTTTCTTCAGCCAGATTCTTTCCTCCTGTTGTTTGGCTAAATGCTTTTACGGAGCGTCATTCAAATATCTTATCAGACCTATAAAAAAAAACAAGTATTTTTTAACAAAACGCACGGAGCCAAATCTCGTACAAACGCGTCAACTCGATTATGAGAAACAAATAATACCAAATATTTAGATATTTCAGATAATGTTAATTGAATCTCTGCCACTTGGTTTTTACCTCTACGTTTGTTCTTAACCAATCGCTAACTCGTCATATAAACTCATATATTTTCTGTCCCGGCTCGTGGCCCATTGTCCAAAAATAAACGCTATTTTTCTATTTTTATTTCCCATGGCACTTTTTATATTTAACAGGCACCCCATCGGGGTTTTTTGCTCCGCACGGGCAAGGGTCGTTGCGACCGATTTTTCTCTCGCTATTCGCCGACGATTTTTGTTCAAAAACAATTCCCTTACCACCTGTTTTCAAAGCGTTATTTGGTTTAATATTTCGCCCTAAAAAGCCAGATGGCCTCTCGGCTAAACCAATTCTATAAATAGAAAAAACCACTTGCTTATTAACCGCATCCATTAGTTGATTGAACTTTTTAAACGACTCTCTTTTATATTCAACTAACGGATCTTGTTGGCCGTAAGCCCGCAAACCAATACCACCCTTAAGATTTTCTATCACTTCCAAATGATAAACCCAATAACGATCAATGGAATGTAAAAGAATAGAACGAATAATTTGCCCCATTACTTGCTGGGAACTCAAATTGTCCATATTCAATTTCTCTCGTGACTCCTCAATACTTTTTTCTAAATTTTGATAGGCGGTTTCCGACAACTCCGTCAAATATTTTACCATTCTGTCGCGGGCGTAAATATCAGACCGACTATCACCGGCTTGATGATAGATGTTTTCCAAATTTTCAATTAAAGGTTTCTCTTCCGCAGAAAAAATATTCTTGATTATTTCAATAAGTCCTTTTATATCCCATTTTTCTTTATCGGTCCCGGCGGTATGAAAGCTGACTATTTTAGCTATCTCTTCTCTTACCATTTTTAGAATCTCTTCCCGCAATTCCGAATCGTTCATTTTTAAAATATTTTTTCGCCGGCGATAAATGGACTCCCGATGTTTATTTAAGACATCGTCATACTCTAGTAAATGCTTCCGCGTGTCGAAATTGAATCCTTCGACTTTTTTCTGCGCCGCTTCGATAGAACGGGAAACTATTTTATTTTCAATCGGAAAATCGTCTGGCACTCTCAAACTTTGCATTAACGAAGATAAACGAGCTCCGCCAAAAACGCGCATTAAATCGTCATCTAAAGAAATAAAAAACTGCGATGACCCCGGATCGCCCTGACGCCCGGCACGACCTCGAAGTTGATTATCGACTCGCCTAGCTTCGTGCCTTTCTGTGCCGATAATATGAAGCCCTCCCAATTCAAGAATCTTCTTTTGCTCATTTAAATCAGGTGGATTACCGCCCAAAATAATATCTACTCCTCGGCCGGCCATATTTGTCGCCACGGTTATCGCCCCCATTCTTCCCGCCTGAGCGATAATCTGCCCTTCTTTTTCATGATTAGTTGCATCCAAAACCTGGCAGAATAAACCTTCTTTTTCAAGCCTATCTTTGATTATCCTATTTTTCTCGATGGCGCCCACAGTTTGTTCGCCGATAGTAAAACCGCCAGTGCCAACCAGAATCGGCTGCCCCTGGGAATGTCTTTCTTTTATTTCCTCAACTACTGCTTTGAATTTTGCCTCATTGGTTCGATAAATCCTGTCCGATTTATCTTCTCTAATCATTGGTTTATTGGTCGGAATAGCAATCACTTCAAGATTATAAATCTTATGAAATTCTTCCGCCTCAGTCGTTGCCGTACCGGTCATTCCAGCCAGTTTCCGATAATAGCGAAAATAATTTTGAAAAGTAATTGTCGCTAAAGTCCTCGATTCTTGTCTTATTTTTATCCCCTCTTTGGCTTCAATCGCTTGATGAATCCCTTCGGAATACCGGCGGCCGTACATTAGACGACCAGTAAATTCATCGACAATAATTACTTCTCTCTCTCCGTCCGGAGCGGATTTAACCACATAGTCGCGATCTTTTTGGAAAATAACCTTTGCCTTCAAGGCTGCGTCAATATGATGGATTAAGGTAAAATTATTATTTTCCCACGGGTCTTCTCCTAAAAAAACGACCATCTTATTGACGCCGCCTTCTGTCAGGGTCACGGCTCTCATTTTCTCGTCAATAATATAATCTTCTCCACTTTTTAAAAGATCGGCCAAGCGCGCCAATTTGTAATACAAATCGGCCGATTCCTCGGCCGGCGCGGAAATAATCAAAGGCGTCCGGGCTTCATCAATCAAAATACTGTCGATCTCGTCAATAATGGCGTAATAAAGGTCTCTTTGCACCGCGTCCGCCAAATTTTGAACCAAATTATCGCGCAGATAATCAAAACCGAATTCATTATTAGTGCCGTAAGTAATATCCGCTTGATACGCTTCTTTTCGGCTAATTGGCCTTAAATATCTTTCTTCTATTTTAAAACTTCCTTGTTCGTCTCTTAATTTATCTCTTTCTGAGTTTTGGTCATTAGAATTTTCCCCGCGAAGCGAGGTTTCGCCTGACAGGAGAATTTGTTTGGAATTTGAAATTTGGGATTCAGAATTTATTAAAGAGGGATCATATATAAAAGCGGTGTCGTGCGCGATACAAGCCACGGATAACCCTAAGGCGTGATAAATCTGTCCCATCCAAACACAGTCGCGCTTAGCCAGATAATCATTGACTGTAACCACATGAACTCCCTTGGCGTCCAAGGCGTTTAAATAAACAGCTAAGGTCGCCGCCAAAGTCTTCCCTTCTCCAGTTTTCATTTCCGCGATTTTCCCCTGATGTAAAACAATACCGCCCATCAACTGAACATCAAAATGTCTTTGTTTTAACGTTCTTTTGCCGGCTTCGCGGACTAAAGCAAAAGCCTCGGACAGAATTTTATCTTTATCTCCGTTTTTCTGAAGATATTGCTTAAACTCAAGGGTTTTATTTTTAAATTCTTCGTTCTTTAATTTCTCGAATTGCGGCTCAAATTTGTTGACTTCTCCAACGATTGCCTGAAGTTTGTCAATTTCCCTTTTGTTCGGATCCCCAAAAATTTTTGATAAAAAAGACATAATTTTAAATATTTAAATAACTTAACAGATTTTGCCAAAAAAACAAGGACAGACGCGAGTCATTTTATTTAACCTACATTGACAAAAGCGGAAAAATATGCTTAAATATAAACAGTCCTTTAAAACTAAAACATATAGGAGGAATCTATGCGCATGCGTAAAGCAGTTTTTCTGTTTCTGTTAGTGATGATTTTTTCTATTACTTCGACTTTTGCCGAAAAAATTGAAGTGAATAAAACTACCGGAGAAGTTCGAGTTTTAAAAGAAGAAACTTGGACTCCCGCCTCAGAGGAAGAAATGGCCGCTTTTAAAAATCCGGAGGTAGAAATTCCAGTGGTATATAAGAGAGCAGCGGCAAAAAGGATTGATTTTTTTCACTATACCCCGGTAAAAAAATATGATCAGGTTGTTGTGTTTAAAAACAACAAAATAAACACAATAAATAAATCGGGCCAAAAAGAAGGCGAAGAAGAATTAGCGATCTATGTAATACTATTAATGGTAGCGATACTACTTATGGCCATATCGAATCTGTTGGTATATTCTAGTAGTTCTAAAAATGGTCTCAGGGTCGCCTTCGCCGCCTACGCC